>Ga0172381_10008543_pt1 | contig 9994 bp, 17 predicted proteins | sample Leawel6488metaG_FD_119754 | JGI IMG/M metagenome (GOLD analysis project Ga0172381, IMG submission 119754) | Leachate microbial communities from a municipal landfill in Southern Ontario, Canada - Leachate well 64-88 metaG | ecosystem: Engineered > Solid waste > Landfill > Unclassified | place... | reverse complement strand
TTGGGGTGGGTGTGAAGAATGTCCTCACTCATATTATCTTAATGAAGAACTTAAATGCAATTCTGAAGATTGCAATATTAGACCGTATGAAGATGAATAAAGTCAACACAAATTATCACATTTGTCATGAAAGGAGTTTAGTGTGGAATATTTACAAACATCATCAAGTGAATTAAAAGAATATTATACAGAAAATCCGATTGAGTTTATACAAGATATATGTGGTGTGAAATTGTGTGAATATCAAAAAATACTTATTCACAGATATCTTAAATTATTAAAAGAAAATAAAGATATAAATTAACGGTTTTGTGATGAAATAAAAGAAGGTGAAGTTATTAAAAGTAATTGTTTATTAGAAGCACTTAAATCCAAAATAATAAATCCTCGACAAAATAAAATATATAAAAGAGATTCTTGGCTTTGTGAATTTAAAAAGCAACATCCACATTTTTATTGGTATCATAAACCACACGATAAGTATTATCATTACCTTCCGAGAGATGATGTTTCCCTTTCATGGTTTGAACAACTTTGGTATGATGGCGAAATTGTGGAACGGAAAATGTCAAAATAAAATAATAATAGAAAATCTAATGAAATGAAAGGAGAATTTATATGGGAGTAGATTATTTGGTATGTGATCATTGCGGAGATACCTTCCCTGACTGTGGAGAATGGTATGTATGTAAATGTGGAAGAGATTTTGATAGTTGTGGTGCAGAATATTTAGAAAAATATGGTGAAGACCCTGAAGGAAATTATAGTTTAGCCGCATGTGATTATTGTTCGGGTGAATTAGTAGATGATGATACTTTATTAACATATTTATTAGAAAAATATAATTTAAATAAAGATGATGTTATTAAAGAATATAAAGAAAATCTAAAATAAAATCGTTTCCAAATTTGAGTTTGGTTAAAAAGATTAAGAAAGGAAAATAAATATGAAAGTAGGAGATAGGTTTTTTACAATTGCTTATACTTTTGATACAAGAGTAATTGAAGTTGAGGTAATAGGGATAGAAATTATTGAAGGTGAAACATATATTCATTTTCAAAATGTAGAGCAAGTTATTGATAAGTGGTTTAAGACTTTTGATTTTATAAAACCATATATATTTAATACCAAAGAAGAAGCAGAATCGAAATTAAATTTATTATAAAGGAGAAATATATTATATGTTTATTTTAACAACAAGAAAAAGAATGATTAAGGAATTCGCAAAGCAGATTGCAAATTTACAAAAACGTGCAGACGAGGTTTATTACAAAGATAATCCTCCAAAAGAAAATGAAAATAATCATGCATCTTGGCTTCTTGATCAAGTTATTCCGCTTCAAAAAATGTGTAGAGAGTTAGGTATATCAAATAAAGTTTATGAAGAAGCATATAAGATATATGATTTCCGTAATAGTGGAAGACCGGGATATACTCTTATGAATGGCAAAATAGTTAAACAAAAAACATCAGCATAAATACTATGATTTATTATGAAGTTAAAGGAGGATATAAATATTTTTAAAGAACTTAAATGGAAACTAGAATATAAAATAGGTGATATACGAAGTTATTTTTATAATAAAAAACTTAAAAAACTTTATCCAGACTATGAAGATAACGAATATAATTGTGGTTCATCAAAACATATATGGGGAGTAAAATCTTGGGATGATCTATCTGGTGCAGATTGTAATTTTTATACCATGAATAATATTGATATTACATATGATAGAGAAACTAAATTATATATGCTTGGGATAGAAACTGCTTATATGTTTAATGAAAAAGAAAATGAGTGTAAATATCTTAAACAATTATTAGATGCTTTTACTAAATTTATGGATGATAATAATTATTCTAAAGAATTTGATTATTGTTTATTTATGACTGACCCTAATATTTATAATGAAGCAGAATCAATAGAAGAATTATATATAAATTTCAAAATATTCGTAGAAGGTTATTGTAAAGTTTATAATTTTTAATATCGTGACAAATTCTCTATTTGGTGCAGAAATGGATGGCTAAAGATTGGGATTTGTAAGGTATGGAAAGGGGTAAAAATTATATGAATAAAATTGAACATCTTTTAACTTGTTTAGCTGAAGAATGTGCAGAAGTTCAACAAGCAGTAGCAAAAGCATTACGTTTTGGACTTGATGATGGTTATCCGTGTAAAACAACAACAAATGCTGAAGATATAGCTTATGAGTATAAAGATTTAGTAGCCGTTATGGAAATGCTCGAACTTGAAATAGAAGGCATTTCTAAACTTGCAAATTCTGAAGTTGACAAAAGAATAAAGAAAGAAAAAGTAATTCATTATATGGAATATGCCAAAAAACGTGGAACTTTAATATGAAATTTTTGTTTCATCACGTTATTTAAAGGAGGGATTACTTGTTACCAGTATTTAATGAATACATAAAATTTTTGAAAGACAGAACTAATAATGATAAAGCATTAGAATTTTTAACCGAAGGACATTATTGGGTAGATAGACAAATCATTAAAGTGTTTGATAAGAAAGGCAATTTTCATAAACTATTTAAAATTAATATTGCCAAAGATTTAAGTGTATCAATAAAACCATATAGTAAGATGTATACTGGAGAAATTGAATCTTGGGTTCAAACATTTATCCGATTGAAAGATCAATTAGATAGACTTGAAGAAGAAAGTATTAATTTATTGACAAAACATAAAAATAAAGATAGAATAATAATTGATACTAATTCAACAGGCAAAGATAGCATGGTTAAAACATATCTTGCAAACAAAGCAGATTTGGAATTTACTACATATTTTAATGTAACTACTTGTGATGTTAAAGACAGTAACCAAATGGCTAAAGAAAATGAATTTCAATTTATATTCCCCGATAAAAAACTTAAAGGGTTTTATAATTATAGAAAAAAGGACAATGTAATACCATCAAGATTAAATAGATTTTGTTGTACTCTTTTTAAAGAAAACCCAACTATACATAATTTCGATTCTAAAGAAAAATTATTATTTTTATTTGGTATGAGGAATAGTGAAAGTTCCGCAAGGTCTGATTATACTGATGAATGGGTTAATGAAAAATGGGGTAAACGTAGAGATTGGTTAGGGATACTCCCTATAAGAAAATGGACTGATTTGGATATATGGCTATATATACTTAGAGAAAATATTGAAATAAATACAAAATATAAAAAAGGGTATGATAGGGTTGGGTGTGGCATTGTATGTCCGAATTATGGAAAGTCAACATGGGTATTAGATAAGTATTGGTATCCAACTATGTATGAACGTTGGCAACGTATCCTTAAAGAAGATTTTTTATCTAATTATAAATGGATATCTGTTCATTGTACTTTACAAGAATATATGCAAGGAGCATGGACAGGGGGTTTATTAAGACCAGAACCTAATACTGAAGCAATACAAGAGTTTGCTGAATATAAGAATATTACATATGATATTGCAATTAAATATTTTGATAGACATTGTATTAATAACTGTAAGGGTAGAACAGGTAAATTATTAAAAATTAAAAATAAAGATGAACTAGCTATGAATCTAAAAATGTTTGGTAGAAATATTGATAAGTTTATGTGTAAGAAATGTTTAATGGAATATTTAAATATTGATGAAAACAGATGGAATCAATACATAGAAGATTTTAAAAGATCAGGTTGTGATTTGTTTTGATAAAAGAAGTACCAATATATCAAGCAACAATCAGTTTAGGATTACGAGAGCAATATACAGATAAGTATCATAATATAAATGAAGTTATAGAAATATGCCAAGAATATTGTGATTCTATAGGTATTTGCGTTACCGTAACCCCTACATATTTTATATACACCGAAGGACGAGAAGATGGTTGTTTTATTGGATTAATAAATTATCCTAGATTTCCATCTTCTTTAGAAGATATTTATAATAAAGCATTTAATTTAGCTTGTATTTTAAAAGAAAAGTTTAACCAATTGAAGGTGAGTATTATATGTAATGATAAAACCGTAATGATTGAATAAATGATATAATACCTAAGAGGTGATTTTAATAATGTCAAGATTTGATTATACAAAATCGGTTGCTAGGAAAGCACCGTTAGCAATGAATACTGCTAAAATTATTAACGAGCAACTTGAGAAAAAAGAAATTACTGAAGAAGAAGCAATCTCAGCAATGATTAAATGGGCAGTAAATAGTAATTGCAAAAGTTTTTGGTTTGATATTGATGATTTACTTAGAAAACAATATGAAACTGAAAACTGGTTCTGGTTAGTTAGAAGATTAAGAAATACAAAAGATCAATGGTAATAAAGATACTTACAGAATGATAAATTAAGAATCTCTATAAATTGGGATTCTTAATTTACAAAAACATGATAAATATTTGGTTTCATCACATTATTAAGAAAATATAAAAGAAAGGAGGAAAATTATTAATGAATATTGGATGGGTTAAAGATCAATTAAATGAAGGTGAGAAGGTTTGTCGTAAAGGCTGGAATGGTAAAGGAATGTATTTGTTTTTATTCTCTCAATCAGGATTTTGCATAAAAGAAACAGATGATTATACTCCTGAAGGTGAACTAACTGCATATAATTTTGAACTTGATGATGAAAATGAAAATCCGATGTGGCATATAGGATTTGTAGAAAACGAAAATCAAGACAATGAAAAATTTTACCCCTTAAAGGATTTTGTTTTGTTGAAGACAGCAGGAGATTATTGCATCCCGTGGAATGCTAGTCAAGAAGATTTACAAGCTGATGATTGGGAATTGGCAATATAAATAAAAAGGAGTAATTAATGGCAGAATATACAATAGAAATTACATCTTATTGCCCACATAATTGTAATTATTGTTCAACAAAAGCAACTGACAGTGGTGTACATATTGATATTGAAACAATAAAACAATTTCTTAATAATAATAAAATAAAAGCAACGGATAGACTTAATATATCTGGTGGTGAACCCCTTGCTCATCCTAAGTTTTATGAAATACTTCAATTATGTAAAGATTTAACTCCTGATGTTTGGGTATATACTAATGCTTTATCTCAAATTAGATATAATACTTCGGTGATAGAAGAAATACAAATTGAAGCAAATGTCTGTTTAACTCCTGGTGAAGATGTTTATATACCTAAAAATGTTGATAAAGTTCATTTACTTCAGTTGATACCACAAGGCAGAGCAAAAGATATGAAATCTGTTAATATGCAATTATCAGGTTGTGATTGTGCGAATTGTAATCATAAAGTTTTACAAGCAGATGGGCAAGTAGTAGATGCACCTTGTAAAAAGAAATATTAACATATTTGATCCAAACTCATCTTTCATCACAACTTTATAGAAAGGAAAAATAAATTGATTGAATTATATATAATTAAAGACCCATATTATGAAAGATATAGTTCTGGATTAAAAAATAGATTTGTCCGTAAAACTAAAAAAGGTAAAACATGGAATACTTTAAGTGCATTAAAGAGTCATTTATCAATGGTGCAAAGATTTGATAAAAAAGCATTTGAATTATTTTATGATAATTGGTTGGTTTTAAAAATAAGTGAAAATGGCGTTGAACAAATAGGGTTAGTTAAAGATTTTAAATAAAACCAGTTTTTCATCACATTATTGCGGGAGAGGAGGAGAATTATGAATAATACAGAAATAGTTAAATTATCACATGAATTAATTAATTGTATTGAAGATAATATTAAAGAGTATGTTGATATTTATGTGCAATATATAAAACAAGAAATAAATACTTATCAAATGAGCGATAAAATGAGAGAAAAATTAATAGTTTACACTAAAGAAGAATTAATAGAATTTAATGAAATGTGTAAAATGCTTTCAACTAATAATTGTGGAGCAAGGGAATATTACACTGGTCGTATAATGCATGAAGAAATTATAAAAATATTATATCCTGAAGATCAAAAATAGTTGACATATTATTAAAATAAATGTTATACTAATATTACATTTGAAAGGAGGTAGATTATGTCCGTAAATAGAATTCAGGAATTAACCAAACAACTTAATGAGGCTTGCTACGCTTATTATACTCAAGACAACCCGATTATGTCTGATAAACAATTCGATGCATTATATGATGAATTAAAGGTATTAGAGAAGAAAGAAAATTACATACTACCAGACAGTCCTACGCAAAGAATAGGTGATGTTATATTAGATGGATTTAAAAAACACGAACATAAATTTAGATTATACTCAATGGATAAAGCACAAAATATGGACGAACTTGATGATTGGCACAATAAAAATATATTGTTTTTAAAACAAAATCATTTACCACCAATTCAATACGTTGTAGAAAAAAAGTTTGATGGATTTAGTATTAATAATACTTATGATAATGAAGGTTTATTAACTATATCTGCAACAAGAGGTACTGGTGGGATTAAAGGTGAATTAGTAACAGAACAAGTAAAAACAGTCAAATCAATTCCATTAAAAATTAATAATAATACTTTGCTGGAAGCTCATGGTGAAGTATATATGCCTAAAAGTGAATTTATTAAATATAATGAAACTGCAAAAATCCCATTAAAAAATTGTAGAAATGGTGCTGCCGGAGCAATTAAAAATTTAGATGTAAAAGAAACTGCTAAAAGAAAATTATCTGCTTTCTTCTATGATATAGGATATAGTGAAGGGTTTAAATTTACTACATATATTGAGATGATGGATTTTATAAAAGAAATGGGATTACCAGTAGATAAAGATTATTATCTATGTAATTCTATTGAAGAAGTTAAAGAAAAAATCGCTCTTATTGAAGAATTAAGACCTAACTTGGATTATGAAATTGATGGTGCAATAGTAAGTATTAATGATATTAAGACAAGAGAGTTAATGGGATATACGATAAAATTTCCTCGTTGGGCAATTGCTTTTAAATATGAAGCAGAAGAAACAACTACTGAATTATTAGATGTTGAATTTAATACAGGACGTACAGGTAAAGTAACTCCTAGAGGTATCTTAGAACCAGTTGAACTAATGGGTGCTACAGTTAGTTATGCAACCTTAAATAGTATGGATGATATTAAGCGTAAAGGTGTAAAGATTGGAGCAACTGTATTTATTAGACGTTCTAATGATGTTATACCAGAAATTTTAGGAGTAGTTGAAGATAGTATTTTAGATGATATGGAAGAAATTAAAATGCCTACTCATTGTACTTCATGCGGAAGTAAATTAGTGCAAGATGGAGTTCATTATTTTTGTAGAAATTCATTGAATTGTAAGGCACAGGTAGTAAAATCAATAGCACATTTCGGAAGTCTTCAGGCAATGAATATTGATGGATTTAGTGAGCAAACGGCACAATTATTATATGATAATGGTATTATTAAAAATGTTCTTGATTTATTTAATTTAGAAGATAAAAAGGATGTAATAGTAAAATTACCTAAGTTTGGAGTTAAAAAATTTAATAATCTAATACAATCAATTGAAAATTGTAAGGAGGTAAAACTTGATCAATTTTTATATGCATTGGGGATTGAAGGTATTGGATTAGGTGGTTCAAAAAATTTATGTAAGCATTTTAATAATGATGTCAGTTCAATTATCCATGCAAGTGAATATGAATTAATGCAAGTAGAAGATTTTGGAGAGATTACAACAAAGAATGTTTACAATTATTTTGGGAATAATGATAATTTAAGGTTGGTTTTAGATTTGTTAGAAGTTATTACTATTAAGAAACCAGAAGCAAAGAAAGTATCTAACACAGATAATCCATTTACAGGTTGTAAAATTTACTGTACTGGGACTTTTAGCTCATACAAGAAAGATGAACTTAAAGCAATAGTTGAAAGTTTAGGGGCAGAATTTACTTCGGGTTATGCTAAGAGTTTGGATTATTTAGTTGTTGGATCGGTTAAGGGCAGTTCAAAAGAAGATAAGGCTCGTAAAGATGGAGTGAAAGTGTTACAAGAGGAAGAATTTTTCAGGATGATTGGGAGGTAAAATATGAACGATAAAATTTACATTCTCCCTACGCAAGATAAACCAATAAAATTTATTATCGAGGAGTTACCATGCCCTATATGTCAGCAAATTGGATATGATTTTAGATGTGAACATGCTAAAAGTAGTTTTGAAAATATGATATATACAATATCCTGTACTAATTTTAATAAATGCAATAATACAAAATATATATCATTAAAATATAATGAGTTTATAAACGGGTTAAGAGAAGAGGAAATATAAATACCTCTTGACATATTAGTAAAATAAATATTATAATAATGAAGGAGAATAATTATGACAAAATGTTCAAAATGTTTTAATGCTTGGTCGTATACAAAGCAAGGAGTTAATTGTATGCAACATCAAGTATTAAATGAAGACGGAAGTTATAGTCCTAGATTGAGAAGATACAAAAATAAATGTAAAGATTTTATGGTCGTAGAATCTTTAAAGGAAAATCAAATACAAAAATTTACTGATTCTATGAAAGCAATTCATGGAGAAAATTATAAAGCAAGATAAAATTGTAATGCCTATATACAGGCATTAAACGATGCTTGCAAACGCCAATATATAGGGATTTATCAAATATCATGATAAATCAGAAGTTTGGTTCAGAAATTTGGAGGGAAGGAGGGATAATTACATACTATATAAAACACTAATAGTACCAGTTAATTGTAATAAATCAGATTATCAATATCTTATGCAATGCAATAAATACTCAGCAATAATATGGAACAAGTGTGTAGAAACTGATTGGGATTATAGAGATATTTTTGATAAATCTCTTACACAATCACAATTACAATTTATGATGAAGAAAAGTGTACCATTATTATTAGCAAACAGTATTAATTTTGTAATTATTAAATACATAACTGCTAGAGATGCAATGTGGAAATCAATAATGGCAAAACATGAAAATAGTAATAAAGTTAAATTACCTTATAAAGAAAAGAAATTCTTTAATACTGGTTGGACATACCAAAATATAAGAGTTTATAAAGATAAAAGTTATTTAACCTTAGCAAAACCAGTTGCACCAGATGTAGAGATGAAATATGGTTTCAAAAGGCAAAAACCAATTAAATGTCATATAAAATCTATTCCTGATAATATAGTAGAGATTGAATTGATTTATCGTGATGGTTTAAAACTTGCAATTAAAACCAAAGAAGAAAACGATAATGTTTTAATTCAATCCAATAATGAATCGGCAATAGATTTAGGCGAGATACATAGTATAACCGCTATTGATAATAATCAAAATGCAATTATAATTACTGGTAGAAAAATTAGAGATATTAAACGGTTGAGAAATAAGGAATTAGGTAAGTTAAGAAGTAGGCAAAGTAAGTGTACCAAATATAGTAAGCAATATAAGAAATATAGCAAAGCAATATGGCATTTAAAATATATTACTGATAATAAAATATTAGATGCAGTACATAAGACTACCAAATTATATCTTGATTATTGTTTGAAAAATAATATTTCTACAGTTTATTATGGTGATTTAGATGATTGCACTAGAAACACTAAAGAAGAAGGAAGGGGTGGTAGAAAAACTAGACAAAAACTTAGCCAATGGAATTATGGATTAATAATGTTACAACTAAAAAATAAACTTTCAAGGTATGGCATTGAATTAATAAAAGTAAAAGAATATTGGACTTCTAAGAAATGTCCTTGTTGTGGTAAATTAAATACTCCAAAAGGCAGAAATTATCAATGTAAATGTGGATATGTAATGCATAGAGATGTTAATGGTGCAATTAATATTCTAAATGATAATTCACAATATAAATATAAAGTTACTAAATATAGTAATTTAAAGTATCTACGGATAGCGTAAGCTGAAGTAGTAGATGTTTCGGGACAGAACCTAGTTAATGACTGGTAGCCTATTTTTAGAATAGGAAAGTTTAAATAGAAATATTTAAATGTGTTCCAAATCTCTATTTGGTC
>Ga0172381_10008542_pt1 | contig 9995 bp, 9 predicted proteins | sample Leawel6488metaG_FD_119754 | JGI IMG/M metagenome (GOLD analysis project Ga0172381, IMG submission 119754) | Leachate microbial communities from a municipal landfill in Southern Ontario, Canada - Leachate well 64-88 metaG | ecosystem: Engineered > Solid waste > Landfill > Unclassified | place... | reverse complement strand
TAGCTGCAGCTTCCTGCTGATGCTGCAAAATAAGTGTATCCAACTCATAAAATGCTATAACCTTTGCCATTAATTGAGTAGGATACACTCCATTTTCCCATTTTTCAAAATCCAGGCCCGCGTATTTACACGCTCGCCAGTTTCTGAATTCTATACCATACCGAATGTTGATACCTCTAGACTTTGTCGGTACTTTGTGTATCAGTTCCCCGTTCAGTGTCACCTCGAAAGGATTCCCTGTGCTGTTCTACAGCCTCCTCAGGAACGACACCGCGCACAGCAATCATCAATTCATCTGTGCTAACTGCAAAGTAACGAATGAAAAGAAATTCAAGGTCATCGGTATCATCAAAGTCATACTCATTTTCGAGCAGCCCTTGCTTGATCATGTACTTAATTTTCTTCACCCATGTTTCGGGGGCCGGCATTGGATCAACCAATTCAATACCGAACACGGCTGCAGTATCAAGCATAGCCATACCGATCTTGTCATTGTATTCAGTAATGGCTTCCAGGTAATCAGGATGATTAGGATTTTCCTCATCCCTCCCAGTGTCTTCATTGTGGTATACGGGCACTTTGGGTTTCTTAATGGCCTGTCGTACCTTGTTGATAACGATTGGACTCACGGGGCTAATGTGAATTTTTATGCCCCGTGAGCTTACCATTACGCCGTCACTTTTATTCGACAATTCTTTTTTTGCATCTAATGCAGGGTTACTCATTTATCCTCCAGTAGGAAGGTTGTTATTTGATATTAACTTTCAGACGCCTGGCCAATGACCACATACCCATCTGTGCCATTATCAGCCAAACCAACACCAACAACGAAATCAGGATCGTACGAACATACAGCCAAAGAGTTGATGCGATCAGATACCGGTAACGATCCCTGGCGAGGCATAACAATCCAGGTATTTCCACCGTTGATTGAGCGCCATATACGTCCATGACTTGACACGACACCGCTGATGTACATTACAGAAGCGGTTGAAATCTGGATATCATTGATTGCGGTTGGGGTTGTACCAGCCAACGCTTTTTGTTTCCAGGTTGCGCCGCCGTCAATGGTGTACCATACAACGCCGGTCGATGTTCCGATAAACCATTCAGTGGCAGATTTAATGGCTACAGCATTGATATGCGTACCGACACCTACAGGACTGTAAGCTACCGGCCCCCATGATAATCCATTTGACGTTACCAGGATCACGCCATCATTACCGACTGCCACAGCAAAGTCTTCGCTGATTGCATCAATATCATTCAGGTCACTGATCGTTACTGTTCCGGCTTCCAAAACAGTAACCCCGGCTGCGGGATCTTCTGTCTTGTAGATGTAACCGGCCTTACCGGCAATGAAAGCTGTGCGTCCAACTGATTTAATGGCTTGCGGTTCACCGCCAACAACAAATCCAGTGGCTACTTCAATAAATGTGGGATCACCACTGTTTTCAAAGTCGTTTTTAATGGCGATATGCATTGAACCGGTATCTGCAGAAATGACAACAATATAATCGCCAACCCCTGCAATACCGTCAGGGTCATCCGTTGCACCCATTGAATCAACATCATGTGCGGCCCAACCTGCACCTTTATCAAGGCTGAAAATAACATCGGCGGGGGTTGATGGGGATCCACCAGCAGCCTTTGACACGGCATAGATTTTTTTGCATCCATCCGATTCAGACGTGCAACTGCCACAACTGGCTTCATCCGATACTGTAACGTCAATAACTTCATTGGTAGCTGTGGTTTTGGCTTTTTCACTGAAAGTCAACGGCATTACCTCATAGATGTTGGCGGCGCTGATATCGATAGTTTCATCAACTTTGGCGCGTTCCTCTGTATCAAGGGCACCCAGGTCTTCAGTTCCCCACGTGGTAATACTTGCATCTTCGAGAACTAACACTTTTTCAAAGGTGTCAAAATCACTCGGATCATTGCAGGCACCGGTATGCAGTTGCAAGTCAAGCGCACAACCGGCCAACGCAATACGCAACATTTCAGACTTCATGTTACGCAGGTATCGCCCGACAAGCTGCGTAGTTGCATTTTCTTCAGCACCGCGGATATTACGCACGGTATCAAATGCATCGTACTTGTTGGGGTTAGGAATACGCAGTGGCGTGATATCGCCAAACGCCTTTGAGAGGGCCATCATTTTATGAGTGTATTTGTAACTTGGCAAGTGGTCAGGACGTGCCCGGCCTTCGATGATCCAGACGCGATTCTCGCCGGTTGAAATAGGAACTCCACTTTGACTCATTTCTCTACCTCCTGGCGTTTATATAACGCCAATAATTTCTTGTTGATTACGCTGCCAGCAACAGATAAAATGCCGCTGTTTTCTCCATAAATATCCTTCAAGCTGTACAGTCCTTTGTCAACCAGAAGGTTATTAATCTCTTTTTTAATTTCTTCCCAGTCGAGTGCTTCAACCGGGGGCGGGTCACAAGGCAAACCAAGTTCTGGACGGTCACTATCATTTTCAACCAGCGAATGGTGTTTCCATCCATTCTTGTCAGTCCAAATAACATGTTTCATAGCATCCCTACCGTGTGAGGTACACGATCCTCTACAAAATTCCTTAATTGTTTCCAGGCATAAATTTCACCTACCCTTGTACCAAATGGATTAGCGCGCGAGCCTTCATCCAGGAAAAAGCTATTTCCATCAGGTTGCTGCAATGTTTTATCGCGCATCAAGGTATTTGCAAATAGCATTACATTATTATTGGCTGCGAATGACCTTTCAAGGCGTGCTGTTGCCATATAAGCAATTATCTGTGCAAAAAAATTCGACAACGGTTCATAGCTTGTGCCGTTGATATAATCTTCGTCCATTGCCCCGGAACGATAATATATTTTTACCAGATCGGGTTCCCTGCATAAGCTCCATGAATCCATAACCCATTGAGCGCTATCTGTGTCATAAGTTGCGGGGGTTGGAACAACCATTCCATTATCAACGTCTCTGGCGTGCAAACATCCATCCTGTGTATCATACGCACAAGCCGAACACCCGGCACCCTGGCATACCGTGCAGAATATTGGTTCACTTGCCAGGTGCTCCCACATGAATGTGGCAGCCGTGGCGGTGTAATCGTTATATTCCCTGTACACATCGGCGCGGGTCAATAGATTGGCTGGATTAGTTATGTCAATTCCAGCAGCGCTACCGTTATTTTCATTGGTGGGGAATTGCTCCCATGCATCCGGGTCAATCATCTGCCATGTGTTGTATACGGCAATAAAGTTTCCACCGGATATCGTTACGCTTTTCGGGTCTCGAATTTCCCAAATCTTTGCCCCGTTTTTACCAGGAACGTACACCTTGATTTCTTTCAAATCGGTAAGAGTTGTGGCAGCTGTTATGGTTGCTGTTTCCTTGAAACCGTCCAGGTCGACGTCAGTATAGGTAATAGCTACGTTTTGAATCAATGTTACAGCGCGTTGACCTGAAGAAATAAATTTCGCATATTTCGCTTTAATTGATTTATAGTATCCGCGCTGTGTTAATCCATTCCCAAATACATCAGGCCGTAGATTGCGCGGGTAAGTATGTTGTTCCTGTTCTAACCACACTGGTGCCGGGAACCAGCCCAAATATGCAGCGATATCTTTTTCTGCTACGTTGATCTGTGTAGCAATATCTTCCCTGCCAATTGCATCGGATGTTTGGTATCCATATTGAGGCCAAATCCCCTGCACATCATTGTAGCGCGGGAATATGATACTACCATCGGTTATAGTAATTTCATCACCGCCGTTAAATCTGACGGGATTAATCTGCATAATTTTTGCATACCTATCAAGGCTCAATAATGTGTACGTACTAGCTCTTGCCATTGATACCCTCTTCTACCATCACCGCGATAGTTGATAGTGCAAATGGGAGGCATACGTATAGGATTGGATTAAACAATACCCATGCTATCGCAATCAATATTCCAAACCAGATTGAGTTGCACCATACACAAATAATTCCTTTTGATAAAACATGGGTTCCATACCTGTTTCCATTCGCATCTGTTTTTACGCCGATAAAATTTCTTATATGTGAAAACATGTCAAAAGGCCCGTCTTCATTTGCAAAAAGACTGGCTATTCTCCACGTTGCTAATCCCAAGACAAGAATTTCGACTAAGTCCATATAATAAAAAAGCCACACTGTATACCAGTGTGGCATCCTTTCAATTGGTTTTTATTATTTCATGCGTTTTGCGCTTTGCAAAATCTTCTCGGCTCTCTTAGCTCCAACCCCATTGTACATCATAAGGCCAACCATATCAAGCTCGGCAACTTGCGCAATGGCAACAATTCCATTTTCATAAAATTCACCTTGTAGTTTTTCGGTTACTCCGTCAATGACTGTAAGGTCTTCCACTTCAACCTTGACAACCGCCTCAATTTTTGTTTCAACCGGATCAGGCGTTGCAACTTCAACCTTTGGCGCTTCTACAATCTTTGGAATGTCGATCTTCCTCCATCGTTCAGGGGTGCCTTGAAAATCCAGTACATGAATGGATAACCTTGACCCACAACCCACATTACCATAATCCATATACCACCACCCGCCCCTTTTAATCATGCGCGCATCATTGATTCTTTCAGCGAATGCCGTTGTGCCGGTGACTGGATGCTGGCCTTTATTGATCCTGCCTGCCAAATCCTGCACATATTCAACCAAAACCAGTTGACCATCCAAGGCAGACGAAAATGTTCCATTGGCCTCTACCACATTTCTTACCACTTCCTTTCTTCCTCCACAACTTTTACAACCCATAGATTCCTCTCTTCCAAGTTTGTTGAACATATACCGCAATAAATCATTTGCGATCTCCAAACTTGCTTCATTATCAGCACAGGCGAGCTTTCTACGCGTGCCTGTTTCAAAATTATACATCACCAAAGGCTCGGGTACACGGGTGAAACAATACCCCTTCCACGCCAAACGCCAGTAGTAATCAACGTCTTCCCATGACTTCATTGACTCATCGAATCCACCGATGGCTTTATGCCATGCCGTTGGAACCATGCAAGTTACCAGGCACCAATGATATAGTTTCTTGGCAGCAATAGAGCTTTTGAATTTCTCGCAGTCATATTCTATCCATTTATGCTTCACAGTGGATAGCGCATCCTCTTTATATTCAACCACAAGATTTCCAAGTTTTTCACGTTCGGCTTTGTCAAGTGTCACCTTGAAAACATAATCTGAATAGATAATAGATTCATCGTTTAGCTTCCAATATTCCACCATCTTTTCAAGTGCATTGGTTGCCAGCCAATCATCTGCATCAAGAAACACAAGGAAGCCCCCAGCGGATTTTTCGGCCCCGCGGTTCCTTGCATACCCGGCCCCCATCTTTCCTGACGTGTACACTTGTTTTACAAATGGATAGGCCGTTAATTCTCCAGGTTCACAATCCCACACAACCACAATTTCCCAGTCCCTGAACGTCTGGCTTTCCACGCTTTCAATGGCGCGCTTGACGCTTTCTTTATGACCCGGTCCAACCGGGATAACCACACTGACAAGTGGCATATCATATTGGTGTACGGGGTGTGAGTTTTTCTTTGGCTTTGCTAAACTTGCAAAAGGTTGAATATTATCATGCGCTGCAGGATGTTCATTCAACCAGTAAACCTCACTGTAGTTTTTTCTACTCGTAATTCCTACATTAATGGAATAAAGAAACAGAGGAGAATCAGTTACTTTTTCAATTTTGAAACCTGCCAGCCCGCAGCGCGTCCAGAATTCAGCGTCTTCACTTCCAGCGCCTTCAGGCGCATATCGTTGACGGTATCCTCCAGTTCTTATCCACATACTCTTTCTGAAAACGTTACAGGTAGGAACTTGATTCTGTTTTTTGAGTTGCCTGTCAAAATCCATTCTCCCGGGCCATTGACTGGGTTGACTTTTTCCATCCGGGTAAACAGTCATCAACCCTGTATAAGCCAGGCTAAGTCCATGGTCTTTTTCAAGGGCCGTAACACAGGCCTCAATGAATTTTTCAGCGATCCTGTCATCTGCATCCAGGCAACAAACATATTCTGTATTTGCTAAAGATATTCCGGCATTCCTGGCATTGGCTACACCTGCATTCGATTGATAATGATAAGTTACCTTATCGTATTGTGAGGCAAGTTTATTTCCTATTTCGCCTGATTTATCAGTGGATCCATCATCTATGATGATAATTTGCTTAACCGCGTAGGATTGCTGCAAAACACTTAAAACGGCCCCTTCAAGCCATTGTTCCTTGTTGTAGCATGGTATTACTACCGTTACATCATTATCGTGCGAAATAGCGGCATTTTGATACGTTACAGCCACTATTTCACAGGCCTTTTCCCATGTCCACAGTTTGGCAAGTTCTAATGAATTCTTTCCAAGTGTTTCGTGATTTCGTAAGCAATATTCAAACCCGCGTTCCAGGTCTTCCAGGCTGCCGGGATAAGCAAGATATCCATTGACACCATGTTTTACAAGGTCAAGATTTCCACCCCACGCGAAACCCAGGATAGGTTTTCCAGAAGCCATGGCCTCCAGGGTTCCGATACCAAAAGTCTCTTTCGTTGTAGCCAAATAAAGTCCACAATTTTCAATATACCCTTTCATGGTATTGTGAGGTACGGTGCCAATGATCTTGATGTTCTCTTTATTTATGCCAGAAAAAGTTGTCAAAAAATTTATGTTGCTAAATACATTCGCCAAATGATCCAGGTATTTTGTTGTACAAACATCAGTTGGCCTGTTCTTATTCCACAGTACATATTTTCCATTACCTTTGTTTTCCCATAAATTGCTTTCAATGCCGTGCGGAATAACAACCGGGTTAATCCTCATATCCCTGCGTAGTGTTTGTGCAACCCAGTCACTCGGAACGGTCGTAACTTTTGCTGATCGAATGGATTCAACGATCCTGGCATTGGCCTCATATTCCCAACTGGATGCATCATAATCGGCAGTCCAGTATAGACCATGGCAATGGCAGATATCACAATCCTTTTCGGTTACGCCGGCATGTGCAGCCAAAAGATCATAACTACCATCTTCAACCAATTTGATATCAAACTGTGGCAGGTATTTATAGTAATGCTGTACGACCTGTTTTATGCCGCCCTCGCCGCGTTCAAACTGCTTCAAACCGGGAACCATTTTAACTTTCAACATTCTGCACCGATAGACCTTTTATTTTTTTTATATGGGTCAACACGCCATCGACATAAACCATTTCGGATGAAAATACTTCATAAAGCCGCGTCCATGTATCATCTTGGTTGTTAAATGTTTCCACGTTGCCAAGTGGATCGGTTATTTTTTTTAATTCTCCATCAATTTCAACTTCTATATAATACATGTCACCTCACAAGATAAAAACATCCTTTGGGCCTGGCTTCCACAATTTCGCCAAAGTTAAAATACTTCATGTTATCTATGCCGTAAAATACGGCCTGAAACGCGATTAAATGGTGCATAGGTGCGCAACTACCTAAAATCTTTTTTCGTTCGTCTACGGCCATTTCTGACAGGCTAAACAGGCCTATTAACAAGTCTGGAGAACAATCAACATTGAATTCTGCCTGCAATTGGCACCGTTGGAAATAATATTTTTGCAGTTCAATGACTTCTGGAATGTCTACGATAACATATTTTCCTGAAAAACCCAGTCTATCAATGATCAAACGCAAAGCGCCGTACCCGGCCCCAACCTCCATGATGCATTTCAGGTTCTTTACTTGCTTGCCGGTATGATCCTGCCATTGTTTAATATGGTAAGCCTGCCTGATTAAATTTCCACTGGTATGGCCGTTGTAAATTTCAGGATTTCCCACCCGTGTTTCTGCGATGATATTCTCCCACCCGGCCCCCATGAGTTCATCATATTCATCCTTGATGTAATCAGCGCCATTTCCAACAAACATAGTCGCCTGAATAGTTGACCAGTTCAGGAAATTTTCAATGGGTTCATGCCTCATATGCTTTTTGATATTAAGCGCGTGTTGCTTCCACATAATCCCTCAAAGTATCGATCGTGTATTGTACATGGTCTGGCGTTAATCCTTGATGGCACCCGACATAAAAACCGTTTGTGATAATCTTTTCGCTGACCGGGTAATCACCCGTAAAATTGTATATGGGTTGGTCCAAAACTGGAAGCATGTCACGCGTTTCAATACCCCCCTCATTAAGGTATTTAATTACATCATCCTTCGGTCCATACCACATGATAGGAAACATCATCCAGGCGTGGGTATTGTAATCTTTGGTAACAGGTAACTGAATGTCAGTATGATAGTGCTGGTTGATTGAACTGATCCCGGTCATCAGGTGCATGGCATTCCTGGCCCTGGCCCCGGATGAATTCCACATCTGCAGGCTATCCAATTGAGACAACGCCAGGGCTGCCTCAAATTCCGTAATTCTGAATGAGTGACCGATAGCATCAAATTTGAACCGCCTGCCGGTTTGTGGCATGGGTGACACATTATCATCAACGTTCAGGTTTTTTATTTCCATCCCGTGGTTCACAAGGCTGCGTATTTTTGCGGCATACTCTACATTGTTTGTAATACATATGCCGCCAACGCCGGCCACGATAATATGCGCTACATACATTGAAAAACAGGCGATATCACTCCATTGACCAACCGTTTTTCCTTTATGCTTTGCGAACATGCACTCGCAACTATCCTCAATGATTTTCAGGTTGTGGATATCAGCAATTTCCTTTATGGCTGACATATTGGCGGGTTGTCCAAATAAATGCACCGGGATGATGCACCGCGTTTTATTGGTTATCTTTTCTTCGATAATGAGTGGATTGATATTGTATGTATCACTATTTACGTCAACCAATACCGGCACCATATTGTTATGCAGCACGATATTTATTGTGGCTACAAATGTAGTAGCAGGCACAATAACCTCATCACCATCTTTCCATCCATAAATTTCTTTCAAAGTTTGTAAGGCCACGTGCAGCGAGCTGGTACCTGAATTTGATAAGATCCCATACTTGCATCCATGCATACTTGAAAAATCTTTTTCATATTGACGGCTGAATTTCCCGTATGAAATTATTCCACTGTCGAGAATTTCATCAATATACTGTCTGGCGATATCATTTACTTTGAACCCGCCAACTGAAACATGGTTGTATTTTGGATTTATATGTCCCATTCATGTACCTGTTATGAAGTTTATTTTTTCTATGATTTTATTCATGCGCTCACATTCAACAGGTGAATGGTCAGTCATATTATAAATCCTGATCATTTCCTGTTTTGCTTCCATGAGTAGTCCGCGTTCGTAGGACGTTTGTGATTTTAACCAATATAATTTGTCAGCATAATATACCCCAAGTTTTTCGGCGATTTCTTCCGTGATAGGTTGTTTTTCCTCAACAAGATCATTTAATACCTGAAGAGGCAACCCCACAATTTCAGCAACGATAACAGGCTGCATACCGTAGGGTACAAGATATTTTTCACGTAAAATTTCACCTGGATGCTTCACAATATAGCCGCCATATGTAATTCATTCTGCAGTTCATGTGACAGGTCATCAAAGATATATTTTTCACTGCCTGTAACGCAATTAAAAACATTGGCATATTTTACCGGGTGATTCTTTGTGCCATATACAAATAGTGATGATTCATTCAACAGTCCAGTGCCCTGCAATTCTACCTCCCATGGTGTCCATACATTCCGCAGGAAGTTGTACAATAATTCTCGGTTCCACAACCCTGTCTGCAATGACATTTGATACTGTATGCCCCGTGGGGTTTGAATAATATCAAAGCCTTTCCACCGCCCAACATCTTTAGCGTATCCAGACATGTACCTGTCAGAAGTCAAATCAATTCGTAAAACGTTCTTGGCTGGCAGCAAGTCAAGATATTCACCTAAAGATTCTATTCCTTTCTGATCTACTTTTTTTATCAACCAGAAGTCGTCCATGAATAATACAAAATTATTGTG
>Ga0172381_10008541_pt1 | contig 9996 bp, 7 predicted proteins | sample Leawel6488metaG_FD_119754 | JGI IMG/M metagenome (GOLD analysis project Ga0172381, IMG submission 119754) | Leachate microbial communities from a municipal landfill in Southern Ontario, Canada - Leachate well 64-88 metaG | ecosystem: Engineered > Solid waste > Landfill > Unclassified | place... | reverse complement strand
CTGGTTTGAAACTATCTATCATTATTATTTTCATTTTATTTGTCTAAATCTTCAAGATTATATCTATTAATTGTAAATCTAAATGCATTATCTATTTCTAAATCATATTTTTTCTTGTAATAACCAAAAAACATAAACAAATCCCCTAAGAATTTTGCTCCCCTCATTCTTAATCCTTGTAAAACAAATTTTTTTATTTGATAAATTTTAATTTCATTAGAAATCCTTTTTATTTCTTTTCTTGAAGCATATTTTGTTCTAGTAACTGGGTCTGTAAACATAGTGTGAGAATCCTTGAACTTATTTTCTTCAATTAATCCTTCTTTTTCACACATTTCTTTTATTTCTGTATCTGGAAGGGGCATTAGAATAGGGAAAAGGATGTAATCTGCATTTGATTTTTTAGCCATATCAAAACTTTCTTTCATCATGGAAACTGTTTCATATGGTGCACCAATTATAAACTGCAATCTTAATTGCAATCCATTTCTTTTTATTATTCTTATTGCATCATATATTTGCTTTTTTTCCATGTTTCTTTTATAAATTTCATTTCTTATATAATCATTTCCTGCTTCTACACCCATTCTGACTTCATAACATCCTGCCCCTTTCATTGCCTTAATTATTTCTTCAGTTACAAGATTTGCTCTAACATTTACATTCCACTTTATTAATCTGTCAAATCCTTTTTCCTTAAATTTTTTACAGAATTCAAAAATGAATTCTTTATTCAAAATGAAAGTATCGTCGTAAAAAAAGAGATATTTCATTCCTTTTCCATAAAATTGTTTTATTCTCAATTCTATCTCTTTCATCACACTATCAACACTTCTAAAACGAACATATTGCCCAATAAGTCGTTTTTTTAAAGCATGATTACTACAATAAGTGCATTGATAAGGGCAACCTCTTGAAGCCATTATTGGAAGACGATTATTATTAATTAAGAAGTATTTTTTCAAATCAAAATCTTCCCAATTAGGAAATGGGAGTTCATCTAATTTTGAAATAAGCTTTATTGCAGGATTCTTAATTATCTTTTCCCCTTCTTTATACCATATTCCTTTTGCCTTTTTGCAGTTTAATCCATTATCTAAAATACTTTTAAGCACAGATTCACCTTCCCCAATGCAGACCATGTCTACTTGTTTATTTTTTATAACTTCTTCAGGAGAAAGAATAACATGGACTCCTCCAAAGATTATTTTTACTTTGTAATGTCTTTTAATAAATGAAGAAATTTCCAATGCTTGGTTGTAATTGAAGCTTAATACAGACATTCCTATTAGATCTGGCTTTTCTCTATCTAGAATATATTTTAAATATTGTTTCCAATTTTTTTTGTGAAAGATTAAATCAACTATTCTTGCTTTATGTTTTGTTTTTCCTTCTATAAATGCCTTTAAACTTGCAATTGACATACTTGGCATTAAAGCATATCCATCAATATTTGGTTCTATTAATAATAATTTCATTTTATTTTTAAAAATGCCATTCCAGCATTTACATACAATTTAATTTTTTCAGTATTCTTCATATCTTTTAATGCTTTAAATATTATTTTCGGTCTAAAATAAAATTCTCTATAAGCTGTTTTTTGCATTTCCATTAATGTTTTTTCATCTAATTCTCCATGATGGAAAATAACATTCCCATAAGCAATATAATCTCTGTAATTTTTAGGATAAATTTCCCCCTCTTTTTTGATTATCTTCCAATATTCTGTATTTGGAAAAGGAATTGTGATATGAAAAGTAGCAGTATCTAAATCCAATGATTTTGCAAAATTTATTGTGTCTCTCATTGTTTTTTTATTTTCTCCAAGATTACCAAACATGAATAACCCTCTTGTTTCAATCTTTGCTTTTCTGCACCATTTAACAGCTTGTCTAACTTTTTCCAAATTTATGCTCTTTTTCATATTATTCAAAATTTCTTCATTACCGGATTCTATTCCAAGTGAAACCATATAACATCCTGCTTCTTTCATCTTTTTTAATAATTCAGGAGTTATTCTATCCACCCTTATTCCATTAGAACATCTCCAACTCATATGTTTGTTTAGTCCTTTTTGTATCATCAAATCACAAAATTTTTCTACTCTTTCATTTAAGAGAGTAAAATTATCATCTACAAAATCCCAATCCCTTGCTCCTCTTTTATAAATTTCTTCAACTTCTTGGATTATGCTTTCAGGACTTCTAAATCTAAACTTTTTTCCATGGACTAAATGGTCTGCACAGAAGATGCATTGATAAGGGCAACCTCTTGAACTTAAAATATAATCACTTGGATTTTGTTTTGCTCCCGCACTAAAATATTTGTTCATAGGCAATAATTCCCTTGCTGGAAATGGAAGTTCATCAAGGTTATCATTTAATTCCCTTTCTGGATTATGTATTATTTTCCCCCCTTTCTTGTAAGATAATCCTTTAATCTTTGAAATGACTTTCTTTTGTACAAGTTCAAGCATAGTAAATTCTCCTTCTCCTCTAATCAAATAATCAAATCTTTCAAATTTTTCCAATGTTTCTTGTGGCATAGAACTTGCATGGATTCCCCCTATAATCACTTTAATCTTCTTTGGACATAAAAGAGCTATTTGATGTGCTTCTTCTATCAAACTAGTAGTAGAAGTTATTCCAACAAAGTCAGGAGAATATTCTTTTATACAACTTTCTATCTGAGTATTATCTAAATTATGGGCATTTGCCTCCAATATTTTAACTTCAATACCATTTTTCTTTAGGACTGCTGCGATATATGCTAAACCTAATGGAGGGAATATTGGAGTTATCTCCTTTTTCTGAGCATAAGCATAAATTTTTCTATAATTCGGTTGTACTAATAAAATTCTCATTTTACTTTAAAATCCTTTAATTAAGACGATTAATAAAGATTATCCTTATTCAAATCAACTTTTGCAAGTAGTATATAGAATACAATTTGAGTATTCTTTCTTTCAAAGGAACTGTTTTTCCAGTCAATTTTTTAAGGTATTTTTCAGCTTTCTTTTCTCTTCCAAAGGAATAAAGGATTAAAGAAAGTGCAATTATTATTCCAGAATCTCTCCATCTTGCCAAACTTCTTATTAAAAACTCTTTTTTTCGCAGTCCTTCTAAAAAGAACCTAACATTCAGGTAATATTGGGCAGGGAAAAAAGCTTTATTTCCTAAATAATCATCAAAATAAAAATAAGGAAGTTTTTTGTATGTTTCATCACAAATTTCCCCCCAATCTTCTGATTTAATGTTCAAATTTTCTCTTAAAATTTTTTTCAATGTCCATTCTACCCATTTTTTTGATAAATCAAAAAATAAATCTGTGTCTTTTATAGAATATCCTCCCTCTAATTTTGCTTTAGTAGCTTTGCTCACCAAATTTTTTAATTCTATGGGAACATCTAAAAATTGAAAATTTTTTTCTCTTTCTTCTGCTTTTGAGGCATATTTTCCTTCTATAATTAATAATGCAGAGCACAAATCAATAAATCCTTTAATGGCATAAATTGACTTTATTTTTTCTGAATTTCCTTCTGCAATTGCAAAATGATCTATCTTGTTGAATAATAATCTTATCGCATCTGATTTGGAAATATTTACATTGGGAATTCTTTTCAAAATATCTTTATTACCATAAATAACCAAACTTGTTTTTATATCAAAAGTTCTTTGAGTTGGATATAATTTAGATAAATTTTTGTAAGGTATGCAATGCAAATCTACATGGAAAAATTTATTTTCATCATAAACTTGTTGGAAGTCCTCAACAATCTCTAATCCCCCTCTTCCGATTGCTTGAGAGCATATTCTTCCAAGTTCTTCCAATTTTTCATTACTTATCTTCTTTTTTGTGATAAGATATAAATCATAATCATTAAGAGGGGTTATCTTTCCATTTATCTTCTTGAAACTTCCATTCCCATGTCCAAAACCACCAAAAAAAACAATAGCAAGAGGATTAATTTTTTTTAAGATAATCTCTTTTATTATTTTCAAATCTTTTTCTACTCTTTCGTCAGCTTGTTTAGATGTGGTGTATATCATCTTTTCTCTCAGATAAAATAAATATTATTGCAATTAAAGAAGGGATTACATTTACTATTAATATACTTAAAACTGACATTGAAAATACTTTTATGGCACTTATCCCTAAAATACCAAATAATCCAATTAAAGTTATTTCTCTTGTCCCAAATCCATCTATAGTTATTGGAATCTGTGCAATGAGTGTTGAAATAGGAAGAATAACCAAGAAATAAGCAAAACTAACATTTATTCCCAAAGATAATCCAACAAAATAAACTATTGCATAATTAACTATCCAAGTAATTAGATTAATAATAGAATAAAATATCAAAGATGATACTGGAGGAAGGGCTTCATAAAAAGAATTGAAGAGGGCTCTACTTTTTTCTTTAAATCTGTTTGGGATAAATTTTTTATAAATAAACTTTAATAAAAATCTGCTATATTCTTTCTTATAAAAGATAGAAAATAAAACTAATAATAATGCAAATGCTATCAAGATAAGATAAAGATATTTTATTGAAATTATTTCCTTATACAGAATAAATCCGAATATAATTGTTAAAGCAAACAAAGAGCAAATATCAAAAATTTTGTCTAAAATAAAGTTACTTAATCCCTTGCCTGTCTCGGCTCCTTTCTTTTTTAAGTAATTCATTCTTGTAATTGTCCCAATTTTTCCAGGGGTTACAAAACCATAAAAATTAGATATTAGGTTTATTTTAAATGCCTCTTTAAATGATAAGTTTATTTTCTGTTTTTTTGCTATGATAAACCATTTTAATGTTTGAAGAATGTAAAATGATACAATAAAAATAATTGAAATAGCAAGATAAATCCAAATTATATTATTTATTTCTTGAAATATTTTTGTTACATCTAACTTAATCAAGAGGTAAATAAATAACCCTATTCCAATAATAGGAAGGCATTTTTTAAGCACTTTCCAGTTCATTAAAATCATTGATTTTCTCTTAATAAAAACCTTTTGTATTACAAATCTATTTTTTTACAAAATCTTTCAAATGTCCAAAGACGGCCTTTACACCCTTTAAATTAAATTTGAAGTCATTCCAAGTTCTAATCTTCCAAATTCTTTGAAATATATAAGAAGGAGTTAAAAAAATTGTATAAATCTTTCCACAAATTTCAGCTACATCTTTAGCATTAGAATTTTCTGTTTTTAGAACTGGTTCTCTCATATCATACCTTTCATATTCTAAGGGATTAAACAAGAACCAACCATTTTCTTTTGCTTCTTTCCAAAGAGTAGTTCCAGGATATGGAACAAGAACTGTTGCCTGAAGCAAGTCAGCTTTTCCACTTTGCATTAATTTTTTTGCTAAATTAAATGTTTTGAGGGCATCTTCTTTTGTTTCCCAAGGATATCCCACAATCATCGTTAAATGGACTGTTAATCCTGCTTTTTTAGCCATATAACATCCTTCAAAAATATCTTTTATTTTTATTCCCTTATTTAATCTGTCTAATGTTTTTTGATTTGCACTTTCAAGTCCGAATTTTAATAATCTAAATCCTGCTTTTTTCATTAAATTAAATTCTTCTTGCTTTAATGCTCCAAATCGCATATTGCAAGAATATCTTATTTTTTTATTATAGCCCCTTTTAATTAATCCTTCACACAAATCCTTCAGCCATTTTCCAGTCATTAAAGTTCCAGAATCATCAAAAATTTCCTTGGCATGATATTTTTCTATTAGCATTCCAATTTCATTTAAAACATTTTCAACATTCCTCACTCTGAAACTTGGAAAAAGAATAGGCCATGCACAAAATTTGCATTTTCCCCACCAGCAATCTCTTCCAGACATAATATAAAAAAATGGTTTTTCCTGCAAATTGTATTCTTCTTCATACAATCTCCAGTTGGTAAATTCTCTATCAATAAAAGGAAGCTCATCTAAATTATGCTTTAAATTCACTTGTCCAGAATTTATTATTTTAGTTCCTTGTCTATACCAAATTCCTGCTGGGCATTTTCCTTTCTTTTTTGAAATCCAATTACATAATTCTTTTAAATTAAAATCAAAATCTCCCCCACATGAAATAAAATCTACTTTGCAATTTTTCATGCTTTCTTCTGGAAAAGAGGTAACATGATCTCCAATAAGAACAATTTTCATTTTTGGAAATTGTTCCTTTAATTTATCAATGAGTTTCCAATGTTGTTTTATTACTGGTGTTTTTGTTTCAAAAACAAATAAATCAGGTTTTTCTTTTTCTATTTTTCCAATAAATTCACTAAAAGAAATTTTTTCTGCAATTGCATCCATCCAAATAACTTCATGCCCTTCTTTTTTCAAAAGAGTAGCTGCACTTCCAAGTATAACTGGAAACATATAAATTGGATTAGAAAACCATTGAAATTGCCTGTTTTGGCTTAATAAAGCAACTCCTTTTTCAGATTTTGTTGGAGGATAACCGATAAGAATCTTCATTTTATTAGGGTATTTTTAAGTTATTTAAATATATTCATCTTTTAGTGCAATTTCATATTTTCAGGCAATTTTCTATAAAATCTAACAATAAAACTAAAAGGAGAATGACTTAATCTCAATCTCACAGCAGAAGCAAACATTCTCAAGGGTGTTTTTTTCAAATTAACATGAGAACCGACCTCATCGTGCCAAATTGTTGGAATTGATTTTATTTTTGCATGACTTTCTTTTCTTAAACAATATAAAAGTACAATATCAAAACCCCACTTGCTTTTTCCAAACTTTTTTATATTCCCTTCTAAAATCTCTCTTTTGAACACTTTTGCTCCACATTGTGTATCTTTATAAGGAAAGAAGAATAAAGTTTTGACAATAAAATTATAACATCTGCTTATGAACCTTCTAAAATAACTTTGTTTGGGAGTTACTATGCTTTTTTTATTCCATCTATCTGCTATAATTCCATCATATCCACCGATATTTTTAATTAAGTCGTAAAATGCTTCTGGAGGAGTTGATAAGTCCCCATCCACAAAACCTATTAATTTATTCTCTTTATTTTTTAATGCCTCTTTAAATCCTTCAACTATCGCAAAACCCTTGCCCCCTTCCTTAAAACTGACATATCTTATTTTGGGGTATTTTTTTGAGAAGAATTTAACAACTTCTTCTGTTTTATCAACACAATTGTTTAGAACAATTAAAATTTCAAAATTAGGTATTTCTTTTGCTTTCCTTTTTTCTTCAAAAAAATAACCATAACTTTCAAGCATTCTTCCTAATCGTTTTTCTTCATTATGAGCAGGAATTACTATTGAAATCACTCTTTATCCTCGTCTGCACTGCTTAAAAGATTAATTATTTCAGAGTATATGCTTTAAAATAACCCATTAAATATCTCCTTCCAAAAGATAGCAACTCCCAATAAGATTATTGCAATCTGGAAAAGATTAATCAAATAAACTACATCTGTTTCATAAACTTTTTTGCTTGGTTTTATTTTCTTGAGAATATAAATTGCCAAATGTTCTACTCCATAAATTTTTTCATAAGGCATTTCCAAACTTCCATCCGGATTAACTTTTGCAAAGCTGTGTTTTATTAGTTTTCCTCTTGATTTTAGAATAGTTTCTAAGATATAAGGAATAAAAAAGAATATTGCTATTTTCTCTAAATTTCCTAATATGGCAATACTTGCAATTAATGCCCCCACCGAATAAGTCAATATGTTTCCAGGAAAAACCTTTGCAGGATTTTTATTAAAAATATAAAATGGAATCAATGATGAAACCATACATAATCCGATGATGCTTAGCCATTTGTCTCCAGTTAAAAAGGTTATTACAGACAGTGCAGAGAGTATTATGATTCCTTGGCTTGATTCTAATCCATTATACCCTGCTAGAAAATTAAAAGTAGCAGATGCTCCAATAATTCCTAAAGGGATTATAATCAAGGGATATATCAACCCCAAATTAATTCCAAATAAAGTTGATTCTCCAGCATTTATTACAATTAATGGAATAGAAGCAAAGAAAAGTAAAATTAATCTTGATTTTTTTGACAATCCTCCCTTTCTCCATCCCAATAAATCATCCAATATGCCTATAAAAGCAATTACTAAAATGACACTTAATGAAGCAAAAATTTCTATTATATTATCTGTAGATTTAAAATAAAAAGTTTTTATAGCAATATAAGTCAATGTTCCAAGAATAAAAGGAAGCAAAACTCCAATTCCTCCAGAACCAGCAACTTCTTTTGGATGGTCTGGTTTATTCATATCTTCCCAAATAAGACCAATCTCTTTTGCTTTTTTAATCCAAAAAGGGATAAGAAACAATCCTGTAAAAAAACTTAACAGCAAGGGAATTAATAAAATAAGATTCATATTAATACCCCTTATTTATCGTTTCTAATTCTGCAGGATATTCTAATTCTAAATAAGTTTGATTAATCTTCATTCCAGAAGGATAAGAGATTTCCCAAATTTTTATTGGTCCTTGAAATCCCTGATAATAAACAAAATCTCCTAATTCAAGACCTTGATTTTCCAAATCTTCTATTATTAAATTTTTTTCAGTATGTGCTAATTTAAAATAATTTGACTGTTTATTAAATAAATATAAATTTGCTAACTGCGAATTTATTACTCTTTTGCTTAAATATAATGCTGCTCCGTTTTTTACTAATTTAACATTTCCAGCATTAGATATTTCTAAACTAGGAAATATAAATATTCCAGCATCAAATCCCGATTCAAATTCATATAATTTTTTATTTATGTAAATCTTTTTTAATGGTCGCTGATATTGATTTCCATTATATACGAAAAAGATAATTGGTTGAAGAAGCTCATTGTTTTTTCCTTCTCTCACTGCGATTGCTGCAACTCCTGCTTTTTGTTGAGGCAATAATACTTCTTTTCCATTTTCATTTAAGATTACATCTTCATCTAAAGCAGTTCCAATGGGATAAATTAAATAAGTTTCATTATTCTTCTCTTGAGTTTGTGTTTCATCTAACAAACTTGTTGGAATCCAAGAATATCTGTCATAATCTGCATTAGAACCTATGCTTGAAAATGCTCCATATTTTCCTATTTCAGTAGAATCAATTAAAAGATGTGTTCCATTATGAGCATAAAGAAAATCCAGTGCTTCTGATTCTTTTTCTCCTGTTAAAACATTTCTTCCCATAAAATAATTCCAATATCCTATTGCATTTCCACCATCTAAGATTGTTGCTCTTTCTCCAATTGACTGCAACCAATATCCATAATCCCACCAATGAGCAAATACTGCTGTTGTTGGTGTGTTTTCTCTTACCCAAGACATTGCTTTTTGCCATTGCTGAGAATACATAGTTGGAGCATAATTTTCTGCAAGGGATGTATCACCGTTATAATATGTCCATAAGGTAAAAATTGAACTTATTAAAACGATTAAAACAACTATTCCCATCAATAATTTTTTTATGTCTTCTTTTTCACTTAAATATTTTTGACTTACTTTTACAATTAAAAATGCAACAGCAATAGGGCTTATTGCTCCTAAAACCATTATTAATCTTATTGCTCCTCTTGCTCCAATAATAGTCATAGTTAAAAAGATGAAGTAAAGAACATATGTAAAGTTAAATTCTTCAGGAATAATAGGTTCTTTTGCTTTATGTTTCTTCCAAGCAAAATAAATAAAACTTCCTAAAAAGAATAGAATTCCTCCAAAATAAATTATTAAACTTAATGGACTTTCTCCATCTAAAACATGAGGATGTGGAGCATATTTGCTGAAGATTAAACAAATGAGAAGAATAAAATAACTTAATGTTAAAACTATTCTCTCTTTTTTATTCATTGATTTTATAAGATGATTAAATAAAATTACTGAACCAGCTATCAACATCCAAAAATATAATGGAATATTAAATACTACTGGACCAAATTCACTTTTCCAATCGCTGGAAAAGTAAGAGGCCTTATTTTCAGCTACAGTTACACTAAATCT
>Ga0172381_10008540_pt1 | contig 9996 bp, 11 predicted proteins | sample Leawel6488metaG_FD_119754 | JGI IMG/M metagenome (GOLD analysis project Ga0172381, IMG submission 119754) | Leachate microbial communities from a municipal landfill in Southern Ontario, Canada - Leachate well 64-88 metaG | ecosystem: Engineered > Solid waste > Landfill > Unclassified | place... | reverse complement strand
GCTTTTTTTTTAATCTTTTTTTATAAAAAATGGGCAACGATTATTAATCTGATTTTTATACTTGGAATGTTTTTTTGAAATACTTATAAAAACTTTAAGAACATTTGAAGGGGATTCATCTAAACAAAGCGTAATGCTTGAGGGTCGCATAGCGACATGCAATTTTTTTTGTTTTTTTTTAGTTATCTTTATCTTATTAATTTACATCAAAAGAGATTAAATAATGAACAAAATTCTTATGTCATTCATGGTTCTTGCAATGCTAGCAACAACTTCTTTTGCACAAAATGTGGGCGGTCACTTAGCTCTTAATTTTGGAACCACTATTGGTGAGTATAATGAAGACGTGTCATGGGGCCTAGGCGTAAATGCTGGTGTTGCAGCAAAATTCACTCTTATTCCTATGCTTGATTTAGCCCCTGAAATTGACTTCGAAATGCGTCGTGCCTCTGATGATGACGTGACTTGGACAACTATGGCTATTAACATCCCAGTACTTTTGCGTGTAAATGTAATGCCACAGCTTTTCCTTGAAGTCGGTCCTACGGTTGCTTTCCTATTAAGTTCTGAAATGGAAAAAGATGTTGAACTTCGTGGTGCTACAGTTTTTGGTGCTACAGTTTCTGGTCCTGCTACAGTTTCAGTGGATTTAGGTTCTGATGAAATCGATGTTCTTGAAACATTTGAATTAGGGCTCGCCGCTGGTGCTGGTTTTACTGTTATGCCTAAGCTAGACTTGAATTTTCGTGTAGCAATGGGTTTAACCTCTCTTGTTAGTGACGATGTTGGTGAAGCTAAAAATCTTCAATTGCAATTAGGTGGAACTTACTGGTTTTTATAAAAGATAAGAAGCTCCTATAGCATTTTTTCTGAAAAAGGCTCTTGTTAAAAAACAAGAGCCTTTTTTTGTTCAAAATAAGGAATATTAAATAAAACAGCGTGGAATGTGGCGTTTATTTAAGAACAATACGCCGCTTAAAAAAATATAAGCTCCAAGCACGGGACTCGGAGCTTATAGGTTTTGGGATATTAGGATTCAAACAACATACTTTTTAATGATACTGAGATGAGAACATTGCTTTTTTTTAAGTAAAGAAGTGTTGAACAAAGAACAACGAAAGGGAGCCTTTTTCTTATCAAGATTGTAAAGATTGTCTTACATTTGTATAATTTATAAGAATGCCAGATGTTTTAGACTATTTAGAATACCGAGAATTCTTAAAGGATTGGTTTGTTGAAAGTAAAAAGGATAACCGTTTTACTTCATATCGCTATTTAGGTCAAAAAACAGGGGTAGATCCTGCTTGGCTTGTTCGTGTTTTTCAGAAAGAAGGCCACTTAAACGAAGAGGCTTTGCCTGCATTTATTCGATTATGCGGCTTTGATGATCGTCGAGCAGAATATTTTAGAATTCTATATCGTTTTTGTAAGACAAAGGCAAAGTCTTCTTTGTCTGAGCTCTATTGTCGTTTAATGGAGCTTCGAGAAATGGAAGCACGTGTTTTAACGAGCCCTGAGTTCATGTATTTTGGCAATTGGGCTTGTACGGCTCTTAGAGCGTTAATTGGCATTAGTGAAAATACTTCTGATTTGCATGCTGTTGCAAATCATTTGAATCCTCCAATTTCTCAAAATGATGCTCGTAATGCTCTTGAAGTATTAAAACAATTGAAGTTAATTGAAAAAGATGGTCATGGTGGATGGAATATTACGCAACAAATCGTGACGACTGGCGGAGAAGTAAAAAGTAGTGCTGTTCGTGATTTTCATAGGCGTACTTTAGAGCTTGCTCAAGAATCATTAGATCGTCATCCTATTGCAGAAAGAGATGTTTCTTCAATTGTATTTACAGTAGATCAAGCGGATATTCCCGAATTTAAACAGCGAATTGAGGATTTTAGGCGTGGATTACTTCAATTTGCGAAAAAATCAGAACACGCCAATCGTGTCTATGCTTTAAATGTTTCTATGTTTCCCTTATCAGAGGTGGTTGAAAATCCGTCGTCTTCAGATCCTAAGGAGGTTTCTTGATGCGGAATCTCTTCTTATTGGGAACTATACTTTTATCTGTTTTTGGATGTACTTCGGATGTTGCTGGTGGAGGACCTTCTGGCACAGAAGCTGGCAATGCTATTACGGCTCAGATTTTAAGGAATGATCAATCGCCAGCGGTGGCTGCTCGTGTGTATGTAATGCCATCCAATTCTATTACTTCTTCTGAAGAAGCGTTGGTGACTACAGTGACAGATAATGAAGGGCGTTTTACCTTGACTGATTTAGCGGTTGGGTCTTATACCGTAGAAGTAGCAGATGCATCAGGGGCTCTTCAATTTAGGGCAATGGTTTCGGATTCTAGTTCTTTCAATAGAGGGATAGATACATTAAAAGCATTTTCGACAGTAAAAGGTTCTGTTGGGTTTGCTTCGGCAGGCAGTGTCGCTATTCAAGGAATGCGTCATCGAGCCGTTGTAGATGCGAATGGTTTTTTCTCTATTGATTCTCTTCCAGCAGGAGCCGCTTCCTTTGTTTTTTCTCAAGGCAACAATACTTCTCTTTATTATTCTTATGCGAATTTGATCCCTGGAGATTCTGTGGCTCCTTCTCCTTTTGTTGAAGAAACAGAACGGCTATTATTGGAAGATTTTGAAGATTTAAATACACATCATCGTTTTGCTCCTTATGTAGGAGACTCTACGGGGTGGTGGTTTGTAAGTGCCCATGAAGAGGTAGAAGTTTTATTTGATGACTCCTTAATTAGTACATTCCCTTTAGTTAAAGACGAATCTCAGTATGTCGCTTTTACTGTTACTGTGCCAGAAATGGCGACGAATCCTTGGGTCAATTTCGGAATACAAATAGGAGGCAAATCCTCTCTATACGATTTAACCGCTTTAGATTCAATTGCATTTAAGGTTAAGGGCTCAGGAACCGTTTATTTCCAATTAATTGGTGTCGAAGACATTAGCCTGAATACTAGATGGCCAGAGAAGATTTTTGAATTGCCTTCAGAATGGACTCGTATAGCGTTCGCTGTAAGTGATCTTAGTTCGGATTCTACAATACTAAAAGAAATACGATTGATTTCATGGATCATGACATCTTCTTCGACATTTGCATTAGATGATATCGAATTAATTGGGCTTTCAAAAGAAGCGCTCTGGTTCTAATTAATGCCAACACATAATACCGTTAGGCAAGTGGTTTCCAATCAAAAAGAGATTGTCTCTGATTTGGAAAAAACAGTGCTGAAGTATTTTCAGACAACATACCAAAGGCCTTATGCGGCTCATACAATAGAGGCTTTTAAGCAGGCCGTTCATTTCACTCAAGCTTTTACACAGCCAGTCATTTTAGATTCTGGTTGTGGTTGTGGAGAAAGTTCTTTTGTTCTTGCTGCAAAATATCCTAACCATCCAGTGATTGGAATAGATAAATCCATATGTCGATTATCTAAAACGCAGAACAAGAATCAACCTACAAACCTTCTTTTTTTACAGGCCGAATTGCTTGACTTTTGGCGCCTTGCTTATGCTGAAAAGCTTGATGTTTTTTTTCATGCTTTATATTATCCAAATCCTTGGCCCAAAGAATCACAAGTAGGGCGTCGTTTTCATGCGCATCCTATTTTTCCAACGTTACTTCAGTTATGTTCCAATATTGAACTTCGTACGAATTGGAAGATTTATGCAGAAGAATTTTTAGAAGCTTCTCGGGTGGGCTTTCAATACTTGCAAATGAATTTCACGCCTTTTTTAGAAGAATGGATTCCAAAACAACCAGAAACTGCTTTTGAACGCAAGTATTATGAAAGCGGTCAGACTCTATATCGAGTAAAAACAATGAAAGAATAACGAAACCGTGTAAGGAATTACAAAGTAAACCAGAAAAAAGAAGATGAAAGGGGCTCTTTTTTATAGAAGCGAATGCCCTTTTCGTTTAGCTGGATTCGTTGTTTTTCTATATTGTAAAAGTTAAAAAATAAAGGATTTTTATGACTTTTGAAGAAATGTACGAACTTGCTTGTCGTCGCAAAAAAGAGATGCCAGAAGGAAAAGGAACGACCGAATTATTTCGTAAAGGGGCTCATGCGATTGGGAAGAAATTAGTGGAAGAAGCAGCGGAATCTTGGATGGCTGCTCGTTTTGAAACTAAAGACGATCAAGCCTTAGAATTATCACAAGTATTATATTACGTCGCCGTGATGATGGCTGAAAAAGGATTAACTCTTGAAGAGGTTTATAAAAAATTATGATTAAAGTTGCTCTTCCTAACAAAGGTATGCTTTTTGAACCAACTCAGGAACTTCTCAAAGCCTGTGGTTATAAAGCCAATAAACCATATAAGACATTAACCTCTGTAGATACTCAAAATGGAATTGAATTTTTCTTTTTGCGTCCAAGCGATATTCCAATGTATGTTGGGTGTGGTATCATTGATGCTGGAATCACAGGGATTGATTTTAATGCTGAAGCAGAAAGCCCTGCAGTGAAGGTCTTGGATTTGCCTTATGGAGCTTCTAAGCTTTGTGCTGCCGTTCCAAACGAAAGCTCAATACAAGAGCTTGCCGAATTAAAAAACAGTCGTATTGCAACGAGTTTTCCTGGCATTGTAAATCATTTTTATAAAAAGAAAATGAATATTGTTGAATTAGAGGGTGCCGTTGAAATTTCTGTAAGCTTAGGTGTTGCTGATGCCGTAGTGGATGTTGTGGAAACAGGAACTACTTTAAAACAAGCCGGACTGCGTATTCTTGGCGAGCCTCTTTTTAAAAGTAATGCCGCTTTGTTTTGTCATCCAGAAAAACAATATGAAGCAGAAGTTCACACTCTGATTCGTCGTATTGAAGGCAAGCTTGTTGCTCAGTCCTATATGATGATAGAGTATAATGTACCTGCAGAACTTCTTTCAATGGCCTGTGATATTACTCCAGGGCTAGATGCTCCTACCATCTCTAAGCTGCATGGTAAAGATTGGTATGCAGTAAAGGCAATGGTTAAGCAAGATGATGCCAATCAGATTATGGATAAATTATGGGACATGGGATGTCGTAGCGTTTTGCTATTTGGAATTAAATCAGCTCGCATTTAAAAGAGTAATATGGAAACGTTAGCATATCTTGCTCGACAACCTATTTTAAATAGAAACGGGAAAATATTTGCCTATGAATTATTGTTTAGAGATTCTCCTTTAAGTGAATCGGCTGTAATTCATAATGGTGTTCAGGCCACGGCTCAAGTACTTGAAAACGTTCTAAACAACATTGGCTTATCTAAACTCATTGGAAATCATAAAGCTTTTGTTAATTGTAGTCGTGAAATGCTTTTTGATAATTTATTTTGTTTGCTTAATCCAGATCGGTTTGTTCTAGAAATTTTAGAGACAGTAACCCCAGATGAAGCCATCATACGAGCTGTAGAGCAGTATCATAAAAAGGGTTTTCAATTGGCTTTAGATGATTTTGTTTATACGCCAGAAACAATAGAGCAGTGGGCTCCAGTTTTCCCATATATTTCTTATGTGAAAATGGATCTCGTGGAGAATACTCCAAAAAACAGAGCTTTAGCTGCTGCGTATTTTAAGGCTAAAGGTATTTCTATTTTAGCAGAAAAAGTAGAAACAGAATTTGATTTTCAGGAATGCTTAAAAGAAGGGTATGACTTTTTTCAAGGTTTCTTTTTTGCAAAGCCAGAACTTGTGACTACTCGAAAAATGGATTCCACAACGGCAGCGATTTTGGATTTATTAAAAAAATTAAAGTCGGAGTCAAGTCTAGATGAGATTTCGAGGGCTTTTGAAAATTACCCAGAGCTGATTCATAAATTATTAAGTTACTTAAATTCCTCAAATTCTTTTAAGAAGCCTTTAATGACTATACAAGAAGCGCTGAATCAGATAGGTGTTGATCATCTCAACCACTGGCTTCTTTTGTTATTATATGCTCGTCCAGAAATGGGCGAATCACCACAATCGTCTCCTTTATTCCAAAATGCCACTCATCGAGCTCGGTTTCTTGAAAATTTAGGTAAGGCTATTGATCCAAAAAGTGATTTCTCTGCTAAAGCATTTATTGTTGGTTTGATGAGTCGTATGGATGCTTTATTTAAAATGCCTTTTCAGAATATTTTACCATCTTTATCGGTAGATAAGGATATTCAAGAGGCTCTTTTATATAAAAATGGACGATTAGGTTTGTTATTGCGCTTAGCAGACGCTGTTGAATTAGATTTACAAAGAGAGATACTCGCTTGTTCAAAAGAATTAGCTCTGTCTCCAGATTTATTGACACAGTGTATACATGACGCTTATATATGGATAATGGATGATTGAACCACCTAGTTTAGAAGAATTGATTGCTGAATTTTCAAGCCTCCCTGGCATAGGGAATAAAACGGCTCGTCGTTTAGCCTATCATATTTTATCTCGTCCACGCGAGCAAACAGTTCGTTTTTCAGAGAGTATTTTAAAAGCCGTGGAACGAGTGAAACCGTGTAGCCGTTGTTTTGTATTTACAGAAGGTGATATTTGTTCCGTTTGTCACATGCGAAAAGAAGCTAAAACGATATGCGTTGTCGAAAAGTCATCGGATATATTGCCATTTGAAAAATCAGGTGTGTTTCAAGGGCTTTATTTCGTTTTGGGTGGAGTACTTTCTCCTCTAGATGGCGTAGGGCCAGAGACGTTGCATATTCCTTTTTTAATTGAACGCGTGAAAAAAGAAGGGTTTCAAGAGTTGATACTCGCTCTTGGTTCAAGCCCTGAAGCTGAGAGCACGGCTCTTTTGATTGATCGCCTTTTAGAGGGAACATCCATCAAACGTTCTAGATTAGCACGCGGAATTCCTATGGGAAGTGATTTGGAATTTGTAGATGAAATCACCATGTTAAGGGCTTTTGAGGGGAGAGTATTATTTTGAGTGAAGTAAAAATAGTTGGAAATATGCAAATTTTCTCTGCGTTATTTGTAAAAAGCGCAGTGGATTTAAAAGATTTGCCCGAAGAACGTTTACCTCAAATCGCCTTTTTAGGGCGTTCTAATGTGGGAAAGTCCACCTTGTTAAATGCCTTAATGGGTGAGAAAAACTTAGTGAAAACAAGTGCAACTCCTGGAAAAACAAGAGAAATAAATTTTTTTAAGGTTAATGAGGCTTTTTTTCTTGTAGATTTACCTGGTGTAGGGTTTGCTAAGGTGAGTATTAAACAAAGAGATCTTATGGCAGATTCAATTCGTAATTATATTGAAAATGCAGAAGATTTACGGGGTGTAGTCTATTTGGTAGATATTCGACATGCAGGTACAGCGATGGATTTACATACGGTAGAAGAATTAAGAAAAACGGGTGTGCCTGTGTTAATTGTCGCGAGTAAGAGAGATAAGGTCAATCAGTCTGAATTAAGTAAGAATAAAAAGTTAATACAAGAAAAATTTGATTTGCCTACCCCTCCTATTACGGTAAGTGCTGTTTCAAAATTTGGCCTTGATTCTCTTTGGTTTGAGCTATTGAATGTGATTAAAGAGTAAAATTAAAAATAATGTTGTATATAAAAAACTAACTCTTCCAGGCAGACTTTTTTATCTGCTGGGGGTCTTTTTTTTATCATCAACACCAGGCCAACAGTTTACTTTATTTGTTAAAACAGTTGCTTCTGTTTTTTCAAGACAGAAAAATTTTAAGTCCGATTCAAAAAATGTCATCAATCAGATTTTCTTTACTGGGGTGGAAATTTTTCCAGTCCTTTTTATAGTCGCCACTCTTTTTGGCACCGTGATTATCATTGAAGTGATAACCATGATGAATAAAGTGGGCTTTTCTGATGTGGTGGGTGATTTGATGGTGATAGTGATTATTAGAGAGCTAGGACCTATATTTACCGCTTTTTTAATTGCTGGTCGAAGTGGTGCTGCTTTAACTACTTACATTGGAAGTATGGCCATTAATTCTGAAGTGGATGCATTAGCCACAATGGGAGTAGATCCTATTCGCTATTTAGTAATGCCCGCGCTGATTGGTGGTATTTTTGCTGTTTTGATAATGACCATTTTATTTAGTTTTAGTGGTATTTGTGCGGGCTTTTTAATGGCTAAATTATTGATTTATTTTGCTGGTGACATGTTAAATGTTCAGATTAGTTGGGCCTATCTTTCTACAGCCATACTTCAGTCTTTAACTATGACAGATTTTATTTTAGTCATCGTGAAGCCAGTCATTTTTGCTTGTATTATTATCACTAATGCTAGCTATCAAGGACTCGCTATTCGTAAAGATGTTCGCCAGGTACCAAAAGCCACTTCGCGTTCGGTGATTTATTCTTTCTTGTATATCGTTATTTTTGATGTGATTTTGTCTTCATTTTATATTTTTCAATATTTTGGGGAGATTTCAAAAATAATATAATGATTGAAATGGCACTAGTAATAAAAGACTTGCATTTTAGTTATAGTGAAATGATGAGTCGTAGAAGAGTTAGGTCTCAAAGTTTTTTAAACTGGAGCGGCTTATCGGGAGCTGTTCTTGAAGACAATAGAAAAGAAATTCTTTCAGGTGTCAATTTAAGTGTAAAATTGGGCGAGACGATTTGTATTGGCGGAGCTTCTGGTCAAGGTAAAAGTGCTTTTCTAAGAATTATAGCTGGTCTTGCAAAACCAACGTCTGGCACTCTCTATTATTTTGGAGAACATATCCCTATAGAACGCCATGATGCACTTGAAATTGCTAGTCGTCAAGTAGGGCTTGTTTTTCAAAATGGAGCCCTTATTTCCAATTTACGGGTTCGAGATAACGTTGCTTTACCTTTACGTTATCATGGCATGGGAACAGAAGCGGAAATAGAGGATAAGGTGAATATGGCTCTTGATTTAATGCGAGTACGCCATGAAGCGGATTTATTCCCACATATGTTGAGTACGGGAATGCAAAAACGAGTTGCCATTGCTAGATCTTGGGCAATGGATCCTAAATTGCTTTTGATGGATGAGCCTACTTCTGGGTTAGATAATTACAACAGGCGTAATTTATTGCCTTTGATTGATAACATGCGAAAGTTATTTAACACGTCTATTATTATTGTAACGCATGATTTATTAATCGCTAAGGAACTAGGATGCAACATTGTTTTTTTACAAAATAAAACACTAACAGAGCCACATTCGTTTGATTATTGGCAAAAATCAAATGAACCTATTGCGGAAGAGCTTTTTAGAGATTTACAAGCAAAAGAGTAAATTTTTATATAATTTATATAGTCTATGATTATCTCAAAAGAAACCATATTAAGCCATTTGGAAGCAATAGCATATTCTTGTTCTTTGTTAACAAAGAGGATTGTTGCATTTATTCCCATAAATTTTGGGCTTATGTCTTTGGTTGACGCTAGGAGAGGCTCTTAAATGAAGATAGTCAAGCAAATCAATTGGACGGAATTATCTGGCTTATTAGTTGGTGTGTTTTTTGCTGTTGCTGTTATTGTTTTTGGTATTACTTTCTACACCAAACTATCTACATCGGGAATGATTGGAGTTGAAGAATATAAACTGTACAGTAATTTTGAAAAAGCCTTAGGATTACATACAGGAACCAAAATTCAGATTAGTGGTGTGGATGTTGGCCGTATTTCTGATATGTATATACAAGAATCTGGCGTTCGAATGGAATTGACCATCCGTTCAGAATACAAAAACTGGATTACCGATAGTGCGATGGTTTTTGCTATTCGAGATCAAAACGTGATTTCTGCTCGTGTGATTAATATTGAGGTGAAAAAAGGAAAGGGTCGTATTTTAAACGATGGTGATTATTTACCTGCAGGAAAAGCTCAAGATTTAGAAACAGTTTTAGAAACCACAAATGAATTACTTTTACGTGTTAACGTACTTATTGATGCAGCAGATACTCTTGTTGAAATGGCTATGGATACGGGGACCACTTTAGGAGCCTTGTTAGGTTCAAGACTGTTATATGATAATCTCAATCAACAGCTTACTCGGCTTGATCAAATGACT
>Ga0172381_10008539_pt1 | contig 9996 bp, 6 predicted proteins | sample Leawel6488metaG_FD_119754 | JGI IMG/M metagenome (GOLD analysis project Ga0172381, IMG submission 119754) | Leachate microbial communities from a municipal landfill in Southern Ontario, Canada - Leachate well 64-88 metaG | ecosystem: Engineered > Solid waste > Landfill > Unclassified | place... | reverse complement strand
GGTGGTGGACGAGGCGTGGTGGATGATGCAGCACGAGGATGCCGCCTCTTTCCTCTTCGGAATTGCCAAGCGGTGCCGGAAATATTTTTTGGGGCTTACCACTATTACGCAGGATGTTACCGACTTTATGGGTTCCAAATACGGCAAGCCGATTGTGACCAACTCTTCCATTCAGCTTTTGCTCAAACAATCCCCTGCGGGCATCAAAGTGATCGTGGATACGTTCTTTCTGACGGACGAGGAAAAGTTTTTGCTCTTGGAGAGTAACGTCGGAGAAGGAATTTTCTTTGCCGGTCCCAAGCGTGCGGCAATCAAAATCGTGGCCTCTTATTCCGAGGATCAGATCATCACTTCCGATCCGGCACAGCTCTTGGAAATAGAAAAGGCCAAACAGGAGCTGTCGGGAGTGGCCGATATGTAATTTAGTTTTTGAAATATTATGCCAGAAGGCGAAGAAAAACAACAAGCGGGAGCAAACAAGACGGCGAAAACATCCGGGTCGCCTTTTAGTGCGCTTTCGGGCAGTGACAACAGACAGCCGGACCTGAACCCGGAAAATAAAAATAAAATCGAAGCGAAAGTTTTGGCAAGGACTCTGGAGAAAAAAGGGGCGTCAAAAGAAGGAGGTGCTTTAGGCGAAACACCCGGGGGCTTTAGAGCGAATGAAGATTTGTCGGACAAGAAGATAGGAGCCGGGTCAGCGAGGAGAGGAAGCTCTGTAAAAGCGAGTGGCATAGCGCAATCGGATGCTCAATCAAATTCCACGAATCCGATTTCGGAGGAGCAATACAACAAAAACCAAGCGGAAGGAATAATGAATAAACCTCAAAGCGTCAGGGGTGTGCGTGAAGAAATGCAAAAAAGAAACATGCAATCCAATCCGCATCTTTTTCAGCGCCGTGGGAAAAATGGCGATGTCGGGGTGGGAAGACCGGTGTCTTTTTCCAATTCTAAGGGCATTGGTCCTAATGCGGTTATCGGATCGGAGAATAGGAGGTTGCCGGAATCCGGAACGTCGAGGATGTCCTCCGCCAGTGCCATTTCCGGCGGAGGAGCGCAGAGAGCGGAAAATCCCGCTGAAAGACGGCGGAGAGAAATGGATCTCGAGGGGAGAAAGAGGCTGGCTGAAAAATTTAAGACCAGAATGGTATCTTCTCTGCAAAGAGGTCATGAAGAAATCAGCAGCTTTGATTATTTTTTGCTTTTTATGATTTTTGCAATTTCGGTAGCAGCGGATATTCTGGATTTGGTTATAGATTTAACCGGTGTAGGCGCTTTTTTTGCTCCCATTCTGAGTCTGTTTACGACGATTATTTTGGCCATTTTGTGGTGGGTGGTTGGCGGAGAATATCGGGCAAAAAATTTGAAGGGACTGGGCGTCGCAACTTTTGTAGAAGCCATACCTTTCGTGGATCTTTTGCCAACCAATACTTTCGAGTCTGTTAAAGCTCTCATTCTTATGATGAGCAGTAAAAAAGGAGGGGGAATGGCAGACAGTGGAAGTTCTTCTTTTTCATCCACCTTTCGGAGATATGTGGCGAATTAGTCCTTTGGTTGAGTTGTCATGTTCTACATGAATTTGCGGCTAATAATAAGTTTAGTGATGAAATTAAGAAAAATATTTCTTGATTTCTCAGTGAGGTTATTAAACAGTCAGATTAAAATCTAATAATACGAAAATGAAAAAGAATGTTCTTGCGGTCTTTTTGGCGATATCCGTGTTTTGGGCGTCCGGGGTCTATGCCGCCGATACTCCTACCCCTACCCCTACGGGCTACGAACCTTTGGTGAAAATTCCGGGAGTTCCCGATGGAGTTGTGGACATATCAAAATATATCATAGGAATATATGATTTTCTTTTGAGCATTGTCGGAATCGTGGCGGTGGCGATGTTGATTATCGGGGGGATGAAATACATTACCGCGGCCGGAAGCGGCGGCGCGGTGTCCAGCGCCAAAGAAACTATCAAGGACGCTCTCTTGGGTCTTGTTTTGGCGCTGCTTTCCGCCGTGATTGTGAGCACGATCAACCCCGATGTACTTTATTTGCGCCAACCGGGGGCGGCCTTGACGAAGGATAATATAGATTATTCTAGTGTCAGCGGGACTTTCACTACTAACGAGGATGGGACTGTTACTTATACCAGCCTTGAGGGATATGAGAGTAAAATGAGCAAGGAAACAGCCGCGCAGATAAAAGCAGGTACATTTAAAATGATATTTACCGTAAAAGAGAAAGCTCAGGCAATGAAGAAAAACCTGTATTGTATCGCCCCAGGTTCTCCTTCGGGCAATAGCGATCCTAGTTATAGACAAAGTGGTGGAAAATGCACCTGTATAACCGGAAACCAAGTCATCTTACCTGAAGGGAAGACTGATTGCAATGCAACGTGTGAAGCTGCGGATTCATGTGGATATAAATTTCTTGCAATTAAACTCAACGCCAGACATGGATACACTAAAGTAGATGGGACGGTTGATAGTTCCGCCGATAGTGGATCTGTTGAGACCACTACCGCCGATCCTCCCGAATATGACCTGACTAATGATGCTCAGGTACACTCCGATGAAATATGGGAGATGACAGGAACCAATGATCCGACTTGGGGGGATTTCAATATTGTTTATGCTACGACCGAGAGGTGGTTGACCTTGCAGCACGAGTATGAAGAAGTAAAGCTTGACGCACCCAGACGATATGAACAAACCGATACGGACATTTATCCTTGTGCCATCCTGGTGACAAACGATAAAGAAAATAGCAGTGATGATCAGCACTTTGTTTATTGGGTGCCACTGGGAACGACGGTGGGTGAAAACAAAAATCTTTTTACTGATATTAAAGGTGGCTATAAAGGAGGGTGCGAGAAGAATAAACCCGGGTATTATAATATTGTTGCAGGGACGTGCGATCAAGCACAAGCATGGACGGATCGTGTTATGCTGGCTAAATATTCAGATAAAGTGACAGACAAGTGCACGTTCTGCGCTTTGGCGGAAGGAGAGGACGAAAAGATTTATCGTTTCAAGAAAACATATACTTGCAAAAGCGGTTATTGGCAATAATGTTTTAGAGCTTTATGTGCAATAATTAAACCAACATTTGGATTACACCGGATAGTGCGAAATATGGAGTGGAATGTTTCTTATATGGTACTTACGCGATTTCCGGTGCGGTTCACTTATAATTTTAACCGATACGGACAGAGCACTTCTTCCACCCCGGTCATCGTTCAGAGCCTTTATATCGAACTTACCAAATGATATTTCCCGCTGTAAAACAATCCTTTTTGTCATTCTTGTAAGAATCCCTTGTCCCTTTAGCAATATCATAATATCTACTCTTTCAAGTAAACAGACAGCTTAAGAGATCCTTACGAGGATGACAAAATGTGGGTTTTATCGCAGGAGAAGGAGCTTCATTTGTCTGAGTAAAGTTTGAGTCGGCTTACCAAACACACATAACCTCAATTAAAGATATATGTTCGGAACCATATTGCGTATGGACTGGAAACAGTTTGCTAGCTTAAGAAATCCAATCAATAAAAACTCAACCGTGAACGGTTGAGTTTTTATTTAAAGCTAAAGAACAGAGAAAATGGTCCCGAAAGACCAATTTTGGCAGAAAATTTTTGCCCATCGAACGCTTGCGGGAGGGGAGAAGGCTCTCCTGGCTATTCGGCAATATATGATTTCTCAAATCATACAAACAGTGCTGCCTCGCTCTGACGTAGTCCGTTGTATTTTGAATTATGGATTTTGAATTTATGGATCACGTCAGAAATGGCGTGAACCACGCAGGACAAAACGTTCTTGTGTAACATTTCACACCATTTCTGGTGTGATCCGAATGTAAAGATGGCGTCCATTGTAACACTATATTTTGCGTATGACCCGGATTTACCCCTGTCGGGCATAAACTTCTCATCCCTCCTAAATGCGGAAGAGGAGGGATTTGAACCCTCGAGACCCGTTAAGGTCTACTGCTTTTCGAGAGCAGCGCTTTCAACCACTCAGCCACCCTTCCAAACGGTTGATGCCGTATCAACCACTTTGCTATTTATTTTCGTCTATGCGTAATCTCTTTGTCTTTAACCTCCTTATTCTAACACTATTTTTGAAAAAAGAAAGAGCGCGCATAAATAGGCAAACAAAAAATCGGCCCGTGCCGATTTTTTATATCCGCTTTATTTTTTTGAGCAGGTCTATTATTTGGAAGGTGTGATCTTTGGAGCTGGTGAAAATTATATAACCTTCGTATAAGAAGTAATCCATCGAGGTGTCCGAATCCGGCAAGTTGACGAATTTTAGTTCGACTCCATTGTACATGGCCGGCTGGAAAGTGGTCGTGCCTTGTTCGATTATGCGGGAGTTGACGAAGATGCTTTTCATAACGGCGTAGATTTTTTTGTTCTGGGTATTGGTTCCCGCCCAGCTCGACATAATGTCTTTGAATTCTTCCTCTTTGGATGCGCTATATTTGAACACCAATCCGAGCCGCAAATAGCCGTTATCTTTGAATACCAATATGTTGTATTCGGGAGAAATGGCATTTATAAAATCATCGGGAACGTTCGAGGCGTTACTTTCGCCGAGAACGGTTTTGAGCGCTTCTTCCCGTGAAAGCATAACGTCTTGATTGTCATAGGTAATATTTAATCTGACAACGTCTCCGTCACTGAAAGATTTCCAAGGATCCAAATTGGCATCGAAATAATTCAGGGTCATGACTTGGCTTTGCTTGGCGGAAGAGGCGGCCGTAATCTTTTTGTCTATGTCGGCAATGCTTTCGCCTGCGACTATTGTCGTTGACTTTTCCGTGGTAGCGGTGTTTTTGGCTGATTTCAATTTTGGCAGGACCACGGTCAAGAATCCGCCGAGAATTGCTAAAAATACGATTCCTATAACAGCAACTTTTATTCGCGAGGAGGCGGAATTTTGGGTGCCGTATTTTTTGGCGATATCCCGTTTAAATCTCTTCCCCTTTTCTTCTTCACTCAGTTCTATCTCCCTCTCTTTTAAAACGTCATCCAGACCGTCAAGATTTTCCGCCTCGGTCCTGGGCTTGATGGCTTTGTGCATTGTGCTGTAAAATTCCTGTTTTCCATGAATCAATCTGTTTTCGGGGTCCACATAAGAAGAATTTTCTTGTTTTCTCTCTCGAATTCTTTGTTGCGCAGTTCTTACATTATTTGGCATAACCAGCCCGGTCTCTTCGGGTCGCGCTGTGTATGCGGTAGGTTTGTCATAAGGAGACGTGTCAATCTTCGCCGTTCCTACTGCTCTTTGCTGTGGATTTACCGCGGGTTCTTTTATGGTGTTCTGGATTTTTTCCCAATAGAATTTGTCTGCGTTTATTTTCTCCAAAAGTCCGGTGCTTTCATTGTCTGTTTTTGTATTGTTTTGCTCGGCCGGTAAGGTCTCTTTTGGATATTCCTCTGCAGTGGACTTTTCTTTTTGCAGACTGCTTGACATTCGGGCAAGCAGATCTTTGAGATCCTTATCTTTGTCAGGTTTGGTGATTGTTTGGGGTTGATCGGAATAATTTTTTGCTGATGTCTCCATCGAGTTCGAGACTCTTTTGATTAGATTTTTCATTTCTTCGTCTTGCGCGCTTGGCGCTATAGTCTCCTTGGCGGCTAGTTCTATCGCAGCTTTTTCCTCTGAAGGAGGAGTGTCTGCAGTTGCTTTGAAATCACTCAAAATGGAGTCATCTGCTTGTGACGGTTCTTTTACTTCTGCCAAATCGCTCCTCTTGCTTTTTCGAAGTGCATTCCAAAATGCCTCGCTCGAATCCGTTTTTTCTTCTGTGCCTGCGTCAGTATCACTATCCGGTTGGATTTCCGATGCATTCTCTTCCGGCTTTTCTTCGAATAGTGCTTCTTTTTTTACCCGCTCTTCCTCTTCCGCCTTTTGTGCGGCTTCCTGTCTCTTGTTCGCTTCTTCCTCTTCTTCGGCTGCTTGTGTTTTTATGGCTTCCTGTCTTTTTTCTTCCAACTCTTTTTGTCTCAGCCGCTCTTCTTCTTTAATTCTATTTTCTTCTTCCTGTCTTGATCTTATTTCCTCATCTGCCCGTTCTTCCGCCTCCGCTTGCTCTTTTTCTTTTCGGATTGTGCGTTCATTTTCTTCTTCCAATCTTTTCTGCTCCTCTTGTTTCAATCCCTTGTCTCCTATCTGTTTTGCCGTCTCTTCTTGTTGCCCGTCTTCCTCCTCTTTGATTTGATTTAAAGTGTCTAACTCCCGTTTTTTTGCTTCTTCCAATTCAATGATTTTTGCCTTCATTTCCGCGATGAGTCTTTCTTCGGCCTCTCCTCTTTCGGTTCCTTCCTGCATGGAATCCGATATGCCTTTTGTCAGATTGGCTATTTGCGCGTCTTTTGCCCGGATTGTTTCTTGAAGTTTCCCGATCTCTTCTTCTCTATGGACATTTTGCTCCTTGAATTGTGCAAGAATACCCTCCCTATTTTTCCGTTCCTCCTCTCTTATTTTAGTGATAATTTCTTGCTCAATTTCTTCTTTTTTGGGAGTGTCTTTTCGCAGTGTAGCGGAAATTTCTTTCATAAAATCGGAGAGTTGCACTTCCTGTACCTTCATCTGCGCAAGAATATCCTCTTTATTTCTCTTCTCTTCCTCCAAAATTTTTACTCGCATTTCCTTGACAATATCTTCTTTCGTCAAAGGGTCCGAAGTGAGCTTGATCAAATTCGCGATATCCGCTTCTTGCGATTTGATAGCTTCCCTAAGTCGTGTCGCTTCCTCGGCGCGCTTGGCATCTTCTTCCCGCAGTGCTTGCTGTGCCATTTTTGCTTCCTGTAATCTCAGAGACTCTTGCCTTTTTAATTCTTCTTGCGCTTTCTGCACTTCCTGCATTCGCATCTCTTCCTGCTTTTGGATTTGTGTCAGAATAACCTCTTTGTTTTTCTTTTCCTCTTCCAGCACCTTTGTTCTCATTTCCTCGATGATCGCTTTTTTGGACTCTTCCGCCTTGACCTCTCCTTGGATCAGAGAGTTTGATACTTCCTTGAGTATGTTGGAGATTCTGGTTTCCTGGGCCTTGAGCGCTTCCGATGCTTTGTTTTCTTCTTGTTTGCGCATTTCTTCCTGTCTCTTCACATCTTCCATCGCCTTCTGTATTTCCCGCCTCCGCGCTTCTTCTTGCTTTTGTATTTGCGAAAGAAGATCCTCTTTGATTTTTTCATCTCCCCTTCTGACTTCTTCCAGAATTTCTTTTTTTATTCCGGCATCTTCAGTGTCTGCCGTGCTTTGTTTTTCGCCTCTCGCCTCTTTAATCTTTTCAAGCTCTGCAAACCTCCTGATCTCCTCAATTTTTTTCCGCTCTTCCGCATTTTGCTTAATAGTTTCCGCTGCTTTAAGCTTTTCAATCTCTTCGGGCTTTACAATCCGTTCGGTTTTTCTGATCTCTTCTATTATGGTTTTTTCAGTTCTTTTTTCAGCTTGAACCGGAGGTTCCGCGAGTGGGACCTCTTTTCTTTCGGTTATTTTTTCTTGCAGCCGTGCAAAAAAATTATTCTCCTTTTTATCTTTCTTTTCTTCTTGTTGCAGGGACGGAGGCAGAGAGACGCTGAACCCTTTTTTCTCTAGGTCGCCTTTTATGTCCGCGAAGTTTCCTCTCTCGGTTTTTGCAGGAATATTGCGAGCCGGTGTCTTTGTCTGAGATATGGCGGTGACAAAATTAACCTGCTGTTGCGGCAACGGCTTTTGCGTCAAATCGGTTTTTCTCTCCGGTTCGGGTTTTTTAAAAATCTTTCTTCCTGTCTTTGTATCTTGGATTTCCGTGAGATCGTCCTGCATTGTTCTAAGAATTTTCTGGCTCATAGAAATTAGATTCCTTTATGAGTTAAATTTATTCTTCCTTGATCGTCAATGCCTTTGACTTTGACTGCGATAGTGTCGCCCACCTTGACAACGTCTTCCACTTTTTCTATTCGCGTCGGAGCGAGTTCGGAGATATGCACCAGCCCTTCCTGCCCCGGCAGGATTTCCACAAACGCGCCGAAGGTCATAATCTTAACCACTTTTCCTTGAAAAATCTCTCCCGGAATGACTTCGCGCGTAATGTCTTTGATCCAGGCCGTGGCTTTCTGTGCGGCCTCGGCGTCTTTTGAAGTAATGAGTACCGTGCCGTCGTCTTCTATGTCGATAGTAACGCCGGTAGCGGCGATAATCTCGTTGATTTTCTTCCCGCCCGGACCAATAACGTCGCGGATCTTGTCGGGATTGATACGGAAACTGGTAATGCGTGGTGCGTAGGGTGACATTTCGGCTCTTGGTTCGGCAATGGCGGAACTCATAATGCCGATAATATGCACGCGCGCTTCTCTCGCTTTCATAACGGCTTCTTCCAAAACGTCTATGGAGATGCCTCCGATTTTAACGTCCATCTGTATGGCGGTGATGCCTTCCGTGGTTCCTGCGACTTTGAAATCCATATCACCGTAATGATCTTCCGGTCCCTGGATGTCGGTCAGGACTTTATAATTTCCTTCCCGATCGGACATAAGCCCCATGGCGATTCCGGCAGCCAGACGGGGAATCGGTACTCCGCCGTCCATCAGTGCGAGCGCGCTGCCGCAGATGCTGGCCTGGGAAGACGAACCGTTGGATCCCAACACCTCGGAAACGAGTCGGATGGTGTAGGGAAAAATTTCGCGGGAAGGGATCAAAGGCTCAATGGCTTTCTCGGCCAAAGCGCCGTGTCCGATTTCTCTTCGTCCCGGTCCGCGCATCGGCTTCACTTCTCCCACGGAGTAAGGCGGGAAAGAATAGTGGTGCATAAAAGTCTTGGTGGTTTCTTCTTTCATTCCATCGATAGTCTGCTCGTCGCCCGGCGCGCCCAAAGTAAGGACGGTAAGGGCTTGAGTCTCTCCGCGCTGAAAGAGTCCCGAGCCGTGGGTGCGGGGAAGTATGTTGACTTCCGCGCTGATCGGACGGACCTCGTCCATTCTTCTGCCGTCCGGTCTTTCGCCGCGATGAATAGCGGCTGTGTGGACGAAAGCGTCAATCTCTTCATCCAGCACCAGTTTGGCAATCTCGATATATTCTTTGCCTAAATTTTCCGCGACAAAATCCAGCAAGCTTTTCTTGAGCGCGCTCATGTTTCCATTGCGGATCTGTTTGTCTTTTTCCATCACCGCGCCCTCGATTTTGCCTTCCGTGAATTTTTTCATCTGCTCCTCAATCTCTTCCGGTGCTTGCATCAGTTTTGCTTCTTTTTTCGTCTTGCCGAGTTCTGCAATGATTGCCTTCTGAAAATCTTCCAATTGTGCGATATACTGCTGTCCGAAGCGCATGGCTTCCACGATTTCCGCTTCCGGGACTTCTTTGGCTCCCGCTTCAATCATATTGATTTTACCGTCTTTGCCGGTCAGAAAAATCTCAAAAGCGCTTCTATCTCGCTGTTCGTAAGTGGGATTGACAACAAGCTGTCCGTCCACCTTGGCAACGCGAATGGCTCCCACCGGTCCGTCCCAAGGTATGTCGGAAATGCCCAGCGCGATTGATGCGCCAATCACCGAGATAACGTCCGGGTCGTTTTCTTGGTCGACGGATAAAATAGTCAGTATAACCTGCACGTCATTGCGCATCCGACCGTTAAAAAGCGGTCTGATTGTCCGGTCGACGATTCTTCCGGAAAGAATGGCTTCGTCGGTCGGCTTTCCTTCCCTTTTCATAAAACGGCTGCCTTTGATTTTTCCGGCCGCGTAGAGCCTTTCTTCGTAGTCCACCATCAGCGGGAAAAAGTCCACTCCTTCGCGCGCGCCGTCGTTCATTGTGGCAGTCGCCAAAACAACCGTTCCTCCGTATTGAACGGTCACCGAACCGTTTGCCTGCAAAGCAAGCTTGCCGGTTTCGATAATCAGATTTCCTCCATTTATCCGACTCTCAAATTTCTTTACTTCCATTTTTTAGATCCTTTCTTTGTCGAACTGATCTGCAAACTCTAGATTATCATCTCTATTTTTGCACAAGATGATCG
>Ga0172381_10008538_pt1 | contig 9998 bp, 15 predicted proteins | sample Leawel6488metaG_FD_119754 | JGI IMG/M metagenome (GOLD analysis project Ga0172381, IMG submission 119754) | Leachate microbial communities from a municipal landfill in Southern Ontario, Canada - Leachate well 64-88 metaG | ecosystem: Engineered > Solid waste > Landfill > Unclassified | place... | reverse complement strand
TTTACAATGGTTATTTTTCGGAGGTTAGTAGAAGTTCGAACCTAGATATATAGTGATACCAACTGTGTGGGAAATATGATAATATAAAATTATGGATAAAGAAATATTAAGAACTAAAAATTTTATTGTTGTTTCTGTAGAAAAGCCCCACATAACTAGAACTGATGGAGGGCATATTAAAATATTTCCAATATTAAAATTAGTTGATAGAACTGAACTCAATCCTTCTTTAGCAATTGAGTTAATGAGATTAACAATGATTGTTGGAGAGGCAATGACAAAAGCGTTAAATAATAGAGGTGTTGATATTGGTAGGATAAATTATCAAGATAATGGAAATTGGAGTGTGTTTAAGCCAGAAGGTCCATATTTACATATTCATTTATATGGTAGAGCAAAAAGTGCCAAGGTGCAAAAATATGGTGATGCTTGTTATTTTCCACAGAGAGACACGGGGTTTTATGATTCTTTTGAACCGCTTAATGATGGTGATGTTCAAGAAATTAAAAAAGAGATTAAATTACTTCTTAAAGAAAAAAAATACCAAGACAAAAATTGGCATCTTTAAGTTTTATTTCCTCCCTAGTATTTCTATTCGAACATCACCTCATTCGAGCCTGAGGTCATTCGACTCTGATGAGTCTCAGACTCAGAAGAGCTCTCAGACGTTCATCCCGAGTCCTCAGTCCCGAGGGAGCCGAATGGCCCAAGTGCGGACCAGCAAACCTTTGATGGTTCCCCAAACCATTGCTTTTTCTGTTCGTCAATGGTAGATTTTAGGTAAATATATCGTTTTTTGACAATGGATTTTGGTTAAATTAGTTGGATTATTTTTGTTTCTAAATTTTAGGAGTAGAAGTAATTCAATTATTGTTAACTAAAAACCAAATACTTATGAAAAATTTTTTTAACCAAACTAGAGATGAATTGAAGCTCATCAGGAAGAAACAAAAAGCTTTATTGTTAGAAGAAAAAAAAATAACAGATAGATTTTTTAATAGTTTATCTAGGTTTGAAAATATTCGAGATTATTTTGATTATTTTAATGAACATACAAAAATTATTTCTGACGTTGATAGGGCTCAATTTATTTGTATTTTATTGAAAGAAAAAAATAGGATTAAGAAGGATGATTTTGATTTACTTTTTTCTTCCTATTATTTTATAGAAGATTCTATAAAAGAAATAAATAAAACTAAATGGAAAGTTTCCTTTTATGAAATTGAACCTTATTATAAAAATTCTTTCAGGATGGAGATGGTACACGATACTGGCTGGGATAGTTCATCTATTCTGTATATTTTTGATTGCTCCTACATATTTACGGGATCTCTTTTTAAAGAAGAAACAAAAAATGGAAGAAATTATTGTGTTTTTAACTATTCAGATAATGAGCAATCATCATTTAATTATTCTATTAGAAATACTGTAGAAATACAGAATTATGTAAGAATAATTATAGACAACCTATTCAAAAAAATGTTTTTAAAAAAACGAAGATGATTTCAATATATATGAGCCGTAGAAAGAGCCAAATTACTTTCCACGGCTCTTTTTATTTCCCCACAATACTCATTCGAACATCACCCCTCTAGAGAGGCGAGCAGGCCGCCTGCAAAAGCTGTGCTTTTAGCACTGCGGGCAGGCAAGTGCGGAGCCAGTGAACTTCGTGAACATTGTGAATGTTCTAGCGAAGGTAATGGAGACACGGTTTTATTAAAGATATTATATTTTATTTGTCAAACTGATAATAGTTATACAATTAAGGGTATTTTTAATGGCTACCGTTGACTTTAGTAAATAAAACAGGGGTACTTTTTATTTTCAATAAATAGCATTGTTTTGTTAAATTATAAGAATATAATCTTAAACATAGGTAACATTAACTCGATACTAGACAATATAGATATAGTTACCAATTTTAAAAGATTTATTTTAATTATTTATATTAACGCATGGCTCATATTTTTTTAGACGAAAGTGGACAATTTAGTAAACAAAATCACGAAGAATATTTTGTGATAGGTTCTTTTACTGTGGGTGACCCCAAAAGAACAGCTAAGGACTTTAGAGCTTTTTATAAAAAACATTTTCCAAGAAAGATGAAGCATCAAAGTGAAATTAAATGGTCTGCGACAGGTATTACTGATGCTCTTCGCCTAAAGACAATAAAATACATTTCGAAACTTGATGTTCGAATTAGATATATTTATCTTTTACGAAATAACATTCCAGTAGAGTATAGGAAAGAAAGTAAATTTAAGGAGGGATTACTATATACAAATGTAGTAGGGGAATTATTAGATATGTATTTACCGACAGTTGATTCAGATTTTCGTGTATTTTGTGATCAAAGAAAACTTTCAGGGATGAAAAAAGGTCAATTTAAAGAAATAATTAAAGCTCGAATACTAACAAATTTGCCTAAAGATTGTATTGTCCAGATTGAAACAGTAGATTCAGTATCTAATATAAATATTCAAATTGCAGACTGGATTTCTGGAGCGTTTGCGCGATATTTAGAAAAAGGTAATTTCGGGGAAGAATGTTTTGCAATACTAAAAGGAAACATAATAGTAGAAGGAAAACAACTTTTTAATAAATTTTCTATATACGATTAATACAAAATTACAACAAAAAAAGCCTGCAAAAGCAGACATTCTTTGTTAGAAGTAGCGTCTTTTAAAATGGTATTCTTTGGCTCAAGCCCCAGATTCTCTGAGGGAACACCAAAGCATTCCAAAAGTTATTAATGCATACTTCTATTAGTAGTATATCAAAAGTATTACCCAAAAACAACACGACCATTAATATTGTGGATAACCTAGGAAGACATCCTTCCCAAACCATTGCTTTTTCTGTTCGTCAATGGTAGATTTTAGGTAAGTATATTTCTTTGACATACAGGTTTTGGTTAATATTTGTGGTTCATTTATCTTAGTTTCTTTATGGAGATTAGGATAGATGAATCTCAATTTATTAATTAAATCTTTTTAAAAATGTTATACGTATTAATTATTATTGTAGTAATAGTTGTAGCAATTGTTATTACTGGACAAAGGAATATTGCTCGTAATAAAAAAATGGAGCAAGAAAGTTTTAAATACCCGAGGGGATTGTCTATAAATGATGCTGGAAGTATCTTTAAAGTGGTTGATATTAGTTCGGGGAAAATTCAACTAAGTGTTATGGAATTGCATACTCATTATGAGGGAAATGATGAAATAGAAGAACTTATCTCTAAATATTGGGTTAATTTTTGGTATCTCGAAAAAAATATACCATCTGATTTTCAAAACATTGGTGCTATTTTTGAAACAAAAAATCAAAAAGGACAACTCGCGTTCAATCGTTATCATGGGGTAATCAAGAAAGTTACCCATATTGCTTTTGATGGTGGAGCGAGAACCACAAAAGAATTAATAGAAGTATAAATATTATTTAAAAAAGGAGGTTATATGTTTTTAATATTAATACAAATTCTATTTGGTTCTATTGTATCTACCATTCTTTTTTCAGTAGTTTTTAGCTTAATTTTTGGAGAAGGTGTTTGGGATAAAAAAAATTAGAATTGCTTATTTGGTAAATGGATGTCGATTAAAAGGCATCCATTTTTTATTTCCCCACAACACTCAACTCTTTAATATATAAAAGTCTAGAATACATTCCATTCATATACTCATAGTCAGAGAATATAGTTATAATAATCTCATGTCCTGGGAGCATCGCAAAAGCTTTACAGTTCAACATAAATATGTTATTGTCCAGACAGTAATGTAGTTTTTTGACAATGGGTTTTATTGGTTTCCAGAGTAGATTTATATCTTTTGCGGTAACCAATAAATAAATAGCAAAATGAAAAATATAATAACAATAAACAGTATTTGTGATCAGTATAAACATTTAACTGATTATGAAGTAGTTCAATTAACTTTAAACAATAAAAAACTTTTTTCAATTATATTTAATAGATATAAGAATACTCTTGAGTATTATCTTTATTCTATGACAGGCAACCAGGGAGAAGCCCAGGAAATTACCCAAATAGCACTGATTAAAATTTATGAAAAATTAGATAGCTATTATCCTAACTTTAATTTTTCGACTTGGGTTTTTAGTGTAGCAAGAAATAGTCTTATTGATCATTTACGACAGAAAAAAGTAAAAGAGTGGGGCAATCGTGAATCTTATGAAAATTGTCAGTATAGACTTGGAGCAGAAGAACAGGTAGATTTAATTTTTTTTAAACAAGAGATTAATCAAGCTATTAATATCTTACCAGAAAAGTATCGTGAGCCATTAATTTTTCATATTAATGGTTATACTTATTCTGAAATTTCAGAAGAGTTTAAAATCAGTCTTACTTGTGTTAAAACAAGATTGTTTCGAGCAAGAAGTCGTCTAAAAATCTTAGGTTTTGGATAAAAGAAATTGAAAAATAAAAATAGTTATAATATAAAAAAAGAAAAACTCTGTATTAATAAAATACGGAGCCTTTTTTTATTAAATTTCCAAACCATTGCTTTTTCTGTTCGTCAATTGTAGATTTTAGGTAAATATATCGTTTTTTGACAAACAAAATTAATTGGATTAATTACTAAATTCATCTAGCTTTAGGTGTGATTGGTAATTAATCTAATTTAATTTTTAATTAATCTATAAAACAAAAGGAGGTGTTTATGACAAAAAAAATAAATTTCCAATATTTTTCTTAGTAATACTTATATTATGTGTAATTTTTATTGTAATGCTATTTGTAGTTTTTCCAGTAATTGGGATAGTAATGTCTGTGATAGGAATTGTAAAAGGTGGCGAAGATGCTAAGGCTGGAGTTCTCATGCTAATTTTTATTATAGTGATTATGTTTTTTATTTATCGTAGTTTTTTTAAAAACTCCAATTATGGAGAGCCAACTGATACAAGCTGCATTTAGTAATTTTTTAAAAAGGAATTTACAAATACAAGCATTGTTTAAAACTCTTGAGATTATATCAATATAGAGTTTTTTTATTTCCCCACAATGCTCATTCGAACATTACCCCCACGCCTGCAAAAGCTATGCTTTAGCATTGCGGGCAGGCTTAGTAGAAGCTCGAACCTGTGGTAGAATATGTTTATGGAAAACGAATTAAAAAAACCTAGCAATTCAAAAACTATTCCTGGAATGTCTCTTGTTTTTATTGCCATATCACTAATTGGAATAGTGGCTGGTTTTATAAATGGAGACAATGGAGAGGTAGACAAACAATTGATTAATTTTATTTTACCTATTGGTTTTTTATTATCATCAATACTTATTCTTAGTATTTTCTCATTAAAATCTTTAAGGTGGTTTAAACTATTAAATGCTGTAATAATTATTTTGTGGGTGATTTCTTTTGTTTTTGTAAATGTATATTCAATAGTATCTTAGCCTAAGTTAATAAAAATTATACTAAATCTAGCAATTGATTAATCTGGATTAAGGAAACAGAAGGAAAAGGGAATACCTCCTCCCATTTTATAGATCGTGCCAAGCGAGCCAACAAACGTTCGATGTTTTTCCAAACCATTGCTTTTTCTATTCGTCAATGGTAGATTTTAGGTAAATATATTTCTTTGACATACGGGGTTTTGGTTAATATTGTTTGGTTTATTTACCTTAGTTTTTAATAAAAATTAGGGAAAGTAAATCAAGTAATTATTAATTTAAAATAAATATTTATGAATACATATGTAGAAAATATCGAAAATCCAATTTGGCTTCAACAACTTAAATTAAATGCACAAAAAGCTGGTATTAACATTTATTTTATTCCTGAAATCGAAATTGATTATACTAAATCACATAAGGATGCTGCAAAAGAAGGAGGTCCATATACACCAGATAGTTATAATATTTTTGAATTGGGAAATAAATATTCATTATCCTCTGAAAGGAAAGTAATAAAAGAATCTATAATTTTACTAAATGGGACTGCTGGAGGGGATTATAAAAATTTTGTAGAATGGGGTCTTTTGAATGGTTTACGTAAAACTATTCCTCATGTGCCATTTGCAATCGGTAAATATTATCCTAAACTTTACAAACAATTAGGAATAAATTTTATGTGTATTTTAGAAAAAATGATTGAATCTTATCCTGAAACAATTGACTTACTTACTGAAACAAGAGATGAATTAAATAGTCCCGGCATAATAAAGTGGATAAGTGTTGTTGAAACGACTGGGTGTATGTATGGGAACATTCAAGTAGCTTGTAGCGTTGTCTGGGATAATTTTACCCCATGTTGTTCTACTATCAAAGAACAGACGGAACGTTGTTGCAATGATTACCAATGGCTTGCTTTTCTTGCTCCAGAATTATAATTTTCTTGCCTATTAAATTAAACCTCGTTGTAAATCAATGAGGTTTTTATTTTTTGACAATACTCATTCGAACATCACCCCTCTCCAGATTCATCCGCCTTTGGAGGAGGCGAGCAGGCAGGTGCGCCCGCCTGCAACGCATATGCGTAGCATTGCGGGCAGGGAGCCAACAAACCTTTGATGGTTTCCCAAACCATTGCTTTTTCTGTTCGTCAATGGTAGATTTTAGATAAATATATTTCTTTGACATATAAGGTTTTGGTTAATATTTTGGTTTAGAATTCTTAGTTTCTTTAAGGAAATTAGGGCTTCTAAATCAATAAATTATTAATTTAAATCTAGCAAATATGGAAACGATATATGATGTAAAAAAAATACCAAAAGGAAATATTGATATACAAAAAACCAGCCCTTCCTTTAATAGAGGTTCATTAGATATTATGATGACCTTTACTCTTTGGGGTAATAAAAATTTTTTTGAATTTAAAGCTAAAATTATTGAAGTAAAGCTTGTAAAAAATAGTGATATCCTTTTAGGAACAATTATTGTTAATGAAGAAAAACGTCAGTTTCGTTATTTTACAAAAAAAAGTGAACATCTTGAAGTAGTAGGAACCTTGTTTAGCGTTAGAAATTATATTTGATAAAAATGTTACATTTTTTAAAAAGTATTGAAATTTTAAAGCACGCCCAATTTATTGGAAACGGCTTTTTTATTTCCCCACAACACTCAACTCTTTAATATATAAAAGTCTAGAATACATTCCATTCATATACTCATAGTCAGAGAATATAGTTATAATAACCTAATGTCCTGGGAGCCAGATATAATAGACTTCTCAACATGGAAACTTTATAAACTTTCTATGTTTTGACAAACTTTATAAAGTTTGCTAATATGGCTGTATATGGATATTAAAAAGAAATTACAAATTGTAAAACAAGCGACTGGATTAACACAAACTAAATTAGCTGAAAAGCTTGGCGTTTCTTTTGTGACTTTCAATAGTTGGTGGACTGGTAAGTCAATTCCTCGAGCAAAAATACAAATCATAATTGATGAGTTATTTTTGGAAGTGACTGGACAAAAAATAATTCCTAAAGAACAACTTACTGCCAAAAAACAAGTTTTAAATAAAAAGTCCACAAAACATAAAGTTATTACTGAAATACTCAATAATCCAGATATTCGTGATATTTTTTTGTTAAAATTAACCTATAACAGCAATAGAATTGAGGGAAGTACTTTAACAGAACCAGATACAGCATCTATTCTTTTTGATAATGTTTCTTTACCCAATAAAAGTTTAGCTGAACAACTAGAAGCAAAAAATCATCAAACAGCTCTTAATTATCTTTTTGAATATATTTCTAAAAATGGAAAATTAAATGAAGCTCTTGTTTTAAAACTTCATAGTATTTTGATGAATGGTATTCGCCCAGATGCGGGATTATATCGCAATCATGCAGTGAGAATTTTAGGAGTTAATTTACCAGTTGCTAATTATATGAAAATTCAAGATCTAATTCCTAATATTATTAAAGAAATGAATAAAAAAACAAAAGATATAGTTAATTTAATTGCTTCAGTCCATAGTCATTTTGAGCAAATTCATCCTTTTTCTGATGGCAATGGTCGCATTGGGCGAATTTTAATGTCTGCTATGCTTCTAAAAGCTAATATTACACCAGCTATTATTCGACAAGAAAATAAACGATTCTATTACACATATTTATATAAAGCTCAGACCAAAGAAGACCAAAGTCAATTGGAGGACTTTCTTTGTGATGCAATAATGGATGGATTTAGTATTTTAGAGCGAAATGAAAAATAAATATTCTTTTTTTTTGCTATCTTATTCATTTAAAATACTCATTCGAACATCACTTCGACAAGCTCAGTGTAAACAGCCCAAGGCCGTCCCGGCACGGGCATAGGCAAGTGCGGAGCCAGATAGACATAACCTTATTTTATAAGGGTTATTTTGTGTTTTGATTGACTTTTTAGTTACAGCGTGCTATCATCCAATTTGTAAATAGTACTTTGAAATTGGGTTTTATTAATAATGGTTAGGTTGATTTTTTAAGTTTCTCTTGTAATGGAGGTTTAAAAAATTAACTTAATTTTTAAATTAAAAACCAAAACAAATGAAAAAAAAAATTATCTTAAAGAACCCAGGTAACCCAAATTTACCAGACAAAGTAGTAAATCTTTATATTTTAAAGAAAGGATTATCAAGCAATAACGATTTAGTAAACAAATTGAAAAGTGCCTATGATATGTTGGACCCCATTCTTATTGAAGCCATTGAAGAGCTTGGAGAGACTGTTGTTCTTACAACGCAAGATGATTTGGGTTCATTATGTAATCTTGATGATGATTTTATTATTAAAGAAATTGATTGCGATAGAGAATTTTGTATTCAGGGAGGAGGGGATACTAGTGAAAGCATCTTATATAAGGATGATATTGTGTGGATGGTTATACGTGGTTAATCTAAATTTATAGGATGAAACTATTTGAAGGAGAAGAGCATGCCTTTTAAGAAAGTTGCTCGAATAGTCGACATTAATTTGTTGGCTATTTATTTTTGTCTAATATCCTCATTCGAACATCACTTCGACAAGCTCAGTGTAAACAGCCCAAGGCCGTCCCGGCACGGGCATAGGCAAGTGCGGAGCACTTTTTTAAACCACATTTCACAATGGTTATTTTTCGGACCAGCCTGCTCCCGAATACGTGAGGGCTGGCAGGGGTTAGTAGAAGTTTGAACCTATTTTATAATAGTAACATCAGTAGAATTGTGGTATAATATAATTATGTTAAACATTGAAGAAGTAAGTAAGGAACGAGCTCTAAAATTATTTGGAAGTCACGAAGTTGAGACTTTTGAAGTTGGTACTATACATGGATTACAACAAATTCATATGTATCTTTTTAGTGGTCTTTATGAATTTGCAGGAGTTTTCCGTAATGTTGATATAAGCAAAGGAGGATTTCGTTTTGCTTCTCATTTATATTTAGAGAATGTTTTAAAAGAAATTGAAAAAATGCCTGAACAAAATTTTGAAGAAATTGTGAAAAAATATGTAGAAATGAATATCGCACATCCATTTCGTGATGGGAATGGTCGTTCTATGCGTATTTGGCTGGATCTTATATTGAAAAAAAATTTGAAAAAATGTATTGATTGGCAAAAAATAGATAAGATGAATTATTTAAATTCTATGCAAAGAAGTCCTGTGAATGATCTAGAAATTCGTGAATTATTGTGTGATGCTTTAACTGATAAAATAGATGATCATGGGGTATATATGAAAGGAATTGAACAATCGTATTATTACGAAGAAGAGGATTTATATAAATAAATTGATAAAAAACAGCCCAAGTGCGGAGCCCTTCGATAATATATTAAAATATGAACAACACAAAATAAAAAAAGGCGCTAAATAATTTCAGTGCCTTTTATCTTTTTGCGAATATATTTATTAAATTACTTATTTTTTAATTTTTTTAATAAATACATTTTAAGTTCTTTTGCATTTTCCTCGTTTTCCTCTGTACCACTTTTTCCATTTTGTATGCTAATTTCTGTTTGTAGTTTTACTCTTTCATGCCAGTGTTGATAATGAATACTTTTTATAAAATC
>Ga0172381_10008537_pt1 | contig 10001 bp, 14 predicted proteins | sample Leawel6488metaG_FD_119754 | JGI IMG/M metagenome (GOLD analysis project Ga0172381, IMG submission 119754) | Leachate microbial communities from a municipal landfill in Southern Ontario, Canada - Leachate well 64-88 metaG | ecosystem: Engineered > Solid waste > Landfill > Unclassified | place... | reverse complement strand
ACAGATGAAGCAAGCAAAGAACGAGCTCTAAAATTATTTGGAAGTCACGAAGTTGAGACTTTTGAAGTTGGTACTATGCATGGATTACAACAAATTCACAGCTATCTTTTTGGTGGCTTATATGATTTTGCTGGTCTTATTCGTCATGTCGACATAAGTAAAGGTGGATTTCGTTTTGCTTCACATTTATATTTAGAGAATGTTTTAAAAGAAATTGAAAAAATGCCTGAACAAAATTTTGAAGAAATTGTAAAAAAATATGTAGAAATGAATATTGCGCACCCGTTTCGTGAAGGGAATGGGAGGAGTATGCGTATATGGCTTGATTTAATTTTAAAGAAAAATCTGAAACAATGCATTGATTGGCAAAAGATAGACAAGTTAGATTATTTAAATGCTATGCAAAGAAGTCCTGTAAATGATCTAGAAATTCATGAATTAATGCGTAATGCTTTAACTAATAAAATAGATGATCGTGAAGTATACATGAAAGGTATTGAACAATCATACTATTATGAAGAAGAGGATTTATATAAATAAATTGATAAAAAACGACTTTTGTAATTTTCTTAAGCATTGATTATTTTTTATAATTAGCAAAAGTTATATTAATTCTATTCGAACATCCGCCTCGGCTTCGCCCGCCTAGCCGTCGAGGCTGGCCTTGGGCGAGACGGGTCACCCCTCCCCAGAGGCGAGCACCGCAAGTTCGGAGCATCGCAAACAACCTTATAACTCAAAGTCTATTTTACCTACCCCACCTGCTCCCGAATACGTGAGGGCGGGTAGGCTTAGTAGAAGTTCGAACCTATGGTAGAATTAATATATGAAAAAAATAATTATACTAATTTTAGTAATATTAGTAGTTATAGGAATTTTTTGGTTTGCTCCGATTGTTCCATATCAGTATCAAGTTTATTGTATAATGGCACCTTGTCCTCCACAAACTGAAATGATGACATTAAGTAAATTTATTTCTTTAGAAGTAGAACAAAGAGCAGAAAAAGCAAGAAGAGAGTATATATCTCCAGAACAATTGATTCAAATCAGATCTTTAATGGAAAAAAACGGGAAGTCATCAGATGGACTAAAAGCTTACAAATTTCAAACAGATGAGGCAGGCATGACACATGTTCGTTTTTATATTTACAAAAATGGAACTGTAATAGGAGAAACTATTTATCATTTCAAGGCAGATGGAACTATTTCAAGTATTAGTTAGTATTAATGATTTTTCTAATAAATATATGAATTATATAGAAGCATATGAAGATAAAGACAAAATAGTCAAGTTTTATTTCACCCATTCTTCTCCAGAATTCACCACTGGAGTAATGATTATTCAACCTCATAAAGAGTTACCAAAACACAATCGTCCTTTGGCTATTGAGCATTTAATACAAATTTCTTCTACCTGTGTAATGAAGCTTTTTATAGATGAAACAAATTTTGAGGAAAAAGTTATGAACCCAGGAGATTGTATTCAAATACCACAGGCACAATATCATATTCATTCAAATCCATCTGACCTAGAATCAGTTACTCTATTTAGAGCAGAAGGGGATATTACAAAAGTGATGGAAGTAATCCGAAAAGAGTATAACGAGATTAAGTTATAAGTTAAGTATCTCTTAATTATAATATTTTTTAATATGGATATCATTGTAAAAAAATCAAAAATTCAAGGAAAGGGTGTTTTTGCGAATAAATTCTTTAAAAAAGGAGAAGTTGTTTTGAAGTGGAATTCTAAAAAGATAACCAAAGAAGAAGCAGACAAATTAAACATCAATCAAAAACATTATTTATACAAAGAAAGGAATAAATATTTTTTAATGCAATCGCCAGAGAAATACATTAATCGTTCTTGTGATCCAAACACTATACCTAAAAATCAATGTGATGTTGCTGTAAGAAGCATAAAGAAAGGTGAGGAGATTACATCTAGTTACAATAATGTTGGCTTTAAATGTAAGTGTGAGTTTGAGGGTTGTATTAACAAAATTTAGCTATTGATTATTAGATATACTCATTCGAACATTAACCCATGTTTGGAGTAAAGTTGACAAAATAATAAATAATGATATTATGTGTAAATATAATGGTTCTTTAAAATTAGGTTTTTTGGTTATGTTTATTGTGTGAATTACTTTACTTTTCTATATGGAAATTAGGGTAGTTCACATAATATTAACTAATTAAAATATTTTTTTATGAAAGAAATAATTTTTTATACATTGGGTATTTATTTAGGAGTTGGCTTTCTTATTATTGTATATTTTGATCTAAATATCTTTATCAGAAAAATAAATAAAAATAGTAAAGCGCTTGCAGATGAAACTTTTAATCTTTTTACATGGGGGATAAGAGCTTTTATTTTCTTTGGCTGGCCTTTCTTTTTGAAATATTTTTATTTTTCAAACAAGGAATAAAAAATTACTTATTAAGCCGTCTTTTAACAAAAACCGTTAAAAGGCGGTTTTTAATTTATCTAATATAGATGTTCGAACATCACCTCATTCGAGCCTAAGGCTCTTAGAGCCGAATGGCCCACCCAGTAGGTCATTCTACTGAATGAAGTGTGGAGCGTCAAAAAAGCTTTACAGCCAAGGATGAATATGTTATTCTCAAAACAATAACATTGTACCTTATAAATAATAATTTTTAGTAATTTTCTACTGATGGCTCTTTGTACGCCAGCTTTTTGGTTTTTAAAGAGCCGTTAGGCAGAAATTCACAAATTTATTTATTTAATTTATTTAAAAATGAAAAAGATTGTATTAACAGTAAAAGAATTTTTACTTCTCAAAAAAGTTCAGGATGTGGCTAGCTTTGCTTACAATGAGCCCGATGATTTTATTGAAGAAAACAGTGACAAAGCCGAATTCAGTAAAAACCCCGAAGAAGAAATGCCGGAGCTTGAACTGGAGACAGAAATTTTCGACGATATAACTGATTCAATAGACAGTTATGTTTCCGTCATGGAAGAGGGAGAAGAAAAAAATGAAGCCCAAAAATTGTTGGTAAGGTTCGAAAATGTTGACGAAAATAATTAATTATCATTTTTTAAAACAAAAGGTGACATCTAATAGGTGTTGCCTTTTTTTATTTCCTTACAATATAGGTTAGAACATTACCACCTATCCATAGGATGGCACAGTGAATGCGGAGTCAAATAGAATACCCTTATTTTGTAATGGTTCTTTTTCCTACCTTAATAGAAGTTCGAACCTGTGGTAAAATATATAATATGAAACTAATACTTGCATCAGATTTAAGTTTTCTTTTGAAATACGGTTATGACCTAACTGGTATTTCAAAAGACCATATGAAAATTGGATATGTTAATACTGCTATACAAGTAGAAGATGATAAAGATAAGGAATTTATGGATAAAGTAAAAAATACGATAAGAGAAAATGGATATAATTTTGATGAAATAAATATAGCGGGTAAAAATGAGAAAGAATTAAGAAATTTTTTCAAAGATAAAAATGTTATTCATATAGATGGTGGTAATACTTTTTATTTACTAAAGATTATTAAGGAAACAGGATTTGATAAAATTCTTAAAGATTTATTAAATGACAATATAGTTTATATAGGCACAAGTGCAGGGGCTTATATTATGTGTCCAACAATAGAAGTTTCGGATTGGAGTTCAAAGAATGATGAAAAATTTGGATTAGGTGACTTTTTTGCTTTAAATTATGTTCCTTTTGTTTTGAGAGTACACTACAAGGAAAAATATGAAGAATTAGTGAAAGAAAAAATTAAAACACTCAAATATCCAATTCATATATTAAGAGATGGACAAGGAATGTTTTGCGAAGATGGCAAGTGCAGATTTATTGGGGATAGTGAAGAAGTAACTCTTTAAAAGGTTTATTTTATTGGCATTTGTTGGCATTTCAAAAGTTATTTTAGGTTGACCCAAACTGACCTGTTTGCCTCCCGATCCCACTTTAAAAGTAGCTCAAAAATGCTTACAAGGCCTGAGGGGTCAATGTTCTGAACCTGTGTCGGGAGCATCAAAAAACTTTACAGCTTAACATAAATATGTTATTGTCCAAACAGTAATATAGTTTTTTTACAATGGGTTTTGGTTAATATTTGGTTTATTTTTCTTAGTTTCTTTATGGAGATTGAGATAAATAGATCAGATTGTTTAATTAAAATATTATAAATTATGAAAATGGGTGTAGGAAGCACTAGAGTTGTGCTTATTTTTTCAAACTTTGTCATTAAAATTCCTAGAGTTAGAGTGTTAAGACTATTTACAAGAGTTATTGAAACAAACCAAAATGGTTCTTTAAAAAGAAAATCAAGATTATATAGTAAAAAAAATCTTTTTATTGCTGTTGCCAGGTATCTTCTTGAGGGGATTAAGGCTAACAGGAAGGAATATTTTTATTTTAAAAAGAACAAAAACAATAAAGAGCTACTTCCTGCCACCTTACTTGTTTTTGGGATAATTGAAATTCAGAAAAGAGGGAATGTCTTAAAAGAAACATCATTTTTATGGAAGAGAATTTTCGTTCTTTTACGTAGAAGGAGCTTACATACAATTTCTTCTTTTAAGGCCTGCAATTTTTGCATATTCCAAGAAAGACTAAAAATCTTAGATTATGCAGACGAAGAAACAATTGAATTACTAGAGGGAGGTGTTTTTGAAATTATTAAACAATTAAATTCTAGATATGTTTGATTTTTAAGAATATAAAAAAAGGAGGCTAAACAATAATGCTTTGTAATAAAAATTACAGAGCATTTTTTATTTCCTTTTTAAAATACTCATTCGAACATCCGCCTCGGCTTCGCCAGCCTAGCCGTCGAGGCTGGCCTTGTGCGAGACGGGTCACCCCCCCCCGCCAGAGGCGGGCAAGCAAGTGCGCCTGCATGCGCAGGCAGGGGGGCATCAAAAAAGCTTTACAGCTTAACATAAATATGTTATTGTAAAAATAATAATGTAGTTTTTTGACAATGGGTTTGGTTGATACTTTCTTGGGTATTTAGAAAAATACTTGAGGAAGTATTAACCAAAAAACATAAAGTTATGAAAATTCAATCTAAAATCGCTCATAAGCATTTGGGCAATGTAAATTTGTTTTCTTTGAAAGAAGTAATTGAATCTGCAAAAGAAATTACTAAATCTTCAGATAACACTGATCAGATTAATATTTGGGTAAGTGTTTTAACTCGCTCAGATATTTCTCCTTCTGATGCTATTAAGATAGCAAAAGAAACTGGTATTTCTGATGTGCTTCGGGTTGTTTTGAACAGAACAAACGTTCTAACTTATTTTAAAGAGATTTCTTCGTTTGAGGCCATTGCACAAGCAAAATCAATTGACGTATTTTTTGTCTGGTCAATTGTCCTCGCCCGTCCTGATGTTCAGGAATATTTAAACACACTTCCATTTCTTGAAGCTCTTAATTACATTAAAAAAGGAAGTGAGGATTTCCAAAAAGTTATTTTTACTAATTTACAATTTTCTCCTACTGAAGCTGTTGCTTACGTAATAAAAACTGGCGACCTGGATGTTTGGAAAATTATTTTTGTTCGTCCTGATGTTCAGCAGTATTTAAGTAAATTATCTATATCCGAGGCTATTGACTATGGAACAAAAAAAAATTGTTGGGCTATTAGTGAAATTTTCTTAAATCGCTCAGATGTTTTAGCCTATTTAAATAGTCTTGATTTGCCCGAAGTTATTAATTATGGGAAAATTGTTAATTACATTGATTTTTGGAAAATTATTTTTGCTCATCCAAAATTTTCTACATCCGCGGCTATTGATTATGTAAAAAAGAACAGAGATTATGGAATTTTAGAGTTCGTCCTCGCCCGTCCTGATGTTCAGGAATATTTGAATAAATTATCGCCATCTGAGCTTGTTGATTGCATTAAACAAACTGGTGATTGGTGGTTTATTTGGTCAATTGTCCTCGCCCGTCCTGATGTTCAGGAATATTTAAACACGCTTCCATTTCTTGAAGCTGTTAATTACGCAAAGAAAGGACACAAGGATTTTGTTCAGAAAATTGTCCAGGCTCGTATTAAGATTTCTTTATCCGAAGTTATTGATTATACAAAAAGAGTCAATGATGAGGAAGTTTTAAAGATCATTTTAACTCATCCCAATTGTTTTTCTCTTCTTGATTCTATTAAATATGCAGAAGAAATTAACAATGAAAAAATTTGGAGATTTGTAATTAGTATTCGTTCTGACGTCAAAAAATATTTAAAAGATCTTCCCTCAGTTGAGGCTATCAAATATGCGAAAAAAATTGATATCCCTTGTGTTTGGGAAATGATATTAGATCACTCAGATATAAAATAATGTTTGAGATGTTAATAATAAGCAGTGTCTTGGGGCGCTGCTTTTTTTTATTTCTGCATAATACTCATTCGAACATCCGCCTCGGCTTCGCCAGTCTAGCCGTCAGGCTGGCCTTGGGCGAGACGGGTCACCCCCACGCCAGAGGCGGGCACGGCAAGTGCGCCTGCATGCGCAGGCAGAGAGCATCAAAAAAGCTTTACAGCACAGCATAAATATGTTATTGTAAAAATAATAATGTAGTTTTTTGAGAATGAGTTTTGATTGGTTTTTATAGAAAATTTTATGTTTTTTGTAATAACCAATTAAAATTTTTATTATGAATGAAAAAATAAAAAAAGAAATAGATACTTTGTTAAAAGAATCTATAAAAAATATTTTCAATAGTAGTAATCTTGAAAAAGAGATTGATTATTACTTTGAGCAAATGGAAATTGGCCTTGTTAAAATAATACAAGACCATAAAGATGAAAAATCAGCCTTAATAGTAGAGGTATTAAAAAAAATGTGCGATAGCACTATCCCCGATATTTATTTTAGAAAAAAAATAATACATTTTCTTCTTTTACTAGAAGATTATGGTAAGGAGGGGTACCCGTTAAAGATTGATGATTTTCTTCCAAAGATATATTAGCTTTGAGCCCGCTGTTGCACAACGGGCTTTTTTTATTAACAATTAGAATATTTACTCATTCCATCCTCAGATTCTAGCGGTAAAATTACTAAAGTAGTGAAATAGTTTATGTTTGTAATACAAATAAGGTTTGTTATAATTAAAATATGAAAAATACAAATAGAGGCTTAGCTTCAGTTTTTATTATTATAATTATTTTAGGAGTTTTAGTTGTTGGAGGAGGTATTTATTTTTTAAATAAAAATTCTAATTCTATTCTAGAAGATAATTCAAAAGAAGAATCATATTTTTCAGAAAATGCTGCAGATATGTTTAAAAAAGATAAACCGATAGAGTGTTCTTCTAAAGCAAGTACACCAGAAGGTTCAGTTGAATCTTTATTTTATTTTGATAGTCAAAATAAAATGGTTCGAGTTGAGATGAAAATTGTAAATAATAATAATCCAATATCTAGTAACACTACTAGTATTATTAGGGATGGCTGGAATTATTTTTGGGATGATTTAATGAACAAAGACGGCATGAAAGTTAAGCTTGAAGAAGGAGAGGATATTTCTTCAAGTATACAGGAAAATGTTTCTGCAGATTTAGGAAAAGACTTTAATTTTGTTTGTAAGATCTGGAAAGTAGATTCTTCTAAATTTGAATTACCTAAGGATAAAAATTTTAAAGACCTATCAAATTTAGGTGATGATTTGTTAAATTCATCAAATTTAAACAATGTTTCAAACACTGATTTGTGCAATATGTGCAATATGATACCTACTGGGGATGAAAAAAATGAATGTCTTAAATCTTGTAAACAACAAAGATAGTTGCTTCATCTACTTAGGTTAATTTAAGTACATAAAAGAAAGAACTCTTACTGATACAAGTTTTAACTGACTCAACGGTTTAGATTATTATAGATAACTTATTAGAGAAGAGAATACTCCGAGAGATTTTTTTGGTAAACAAGATGAATTAAATAAAAAACTTATAGTTGAATAGGTGGCAGACAAAATTAGAGAAAAATTTGGTGGTGAAGCTATAAAAAGGTTAACATCTCTTAAAAGGAAATTGTGATTTAAGACTATTGCTTTTTCTGTTCGTCAATGGTAGATTTTAGATAAATATATTTCTTTGACAAAAGATTTAATTGTATTTTTTGTTGGGTCACTCAAGTTTCTTGTAAAAGGATTCTTGGGCGACCTAATAAAAATATTTTTTAACTAATTAAATCATGCAATTATGAGTGAATACACAAGAACAGCAGCCTTTAATCTGCTAAAAGAATTTTTAGGAATTCCTAAAAATGCATTAATCAATCGTACCTTTTTTAACCTTTTCTTTTTGGAAAATGACCGAACTTACATTCTAAAAAAAGAGGAAGATGAAATAAGAAAAATAATTCAGGAAAACAACCTCAAGGAAGTAAATGCTGAATATTACAAAAATAAAAAGGAGAATAATGAAGAATCGAATCGTGAGTTATTTGTAACAGTGATTGCAAATATTCAAAAAGTGATGAAAGGAAAAAAGGTGCTCATTGGCGCTAGTCAAAATGACTATGCAGTTGAGTTTTAATTTGTTTTTAATGTATTATGTTTTTGAGTACCCCGTAGATTAAAATTTATAGGGTACTTTTTCTTTTTGCCTATTTATTCAAAATACTCTTTCGAACATCCGCCTCGGCTTCGCCCGCCTAGCCTTCGAGGCTGGCCTTGTGTGAGACGGGTCACCCAAAGTACAGAGCAAAGTAAAATAATCTTATTTTATAAGGGTTCTTTTGTGTTTTAATTGACTTTTAAATTAGAAAATGTTATTTTTAGTATTGTAAGAGTACCTTAAAATATAGTTTTTTTAAAATAGTATTAGATTGTCCTTTTAGTCTCTTTATGGAGGTTGAAAAAACATTCTAATATTACTCACTAAAACTTTTAATATGAAAACTTTTTTTAAAAAAATTAAAGAAACATTTGAAGCTATTTCTGATTCATTAAATGGATGGTATTGTTCATGCCGTTCGTATAATGATCCCAGCTATAAAAATTGCTGGAGATGTGAACTGCCAAAACCAAAATTACAAGAAGAAATTTAATTAAGGAATAGAAATATAGACATAACAATTTAAATATATTGTTATGTCTATTTTATTTTATATGATATTAAATATCAATATAAGTTCAAAGCCGTGGTATAATTTAAGTATTAAAAGTTTTTAATTAACATATAAATAAATTATGAAAAAATATTCAGAAGCAAAAATATTACCATTTAAGAATTTAAAAGGAATTTCCGAAAAAACTATTTCTATTCATTACGATAAACTTTATAAGGGTTATGTTACAAAGTGGCAGGAGATACAGGACAAATTAAGAACAGTAGATAGGGTATCAGGCAATGCTAGTTTTTCAGAATTAAGAGAGTTGAAGGTAGAAGAAAGCTTTACGGCTAATGCCATCATTTTACATGAAGCTTATTTTGATATTTTAGGTGGTAATGGGGAAATAGAAGGTGGGGTTCTTAAACTAATTGAAAAAGACTTCGGTTCTTTTGAGAGATGGCTGGAGGATTTTAAAGCAATAGGTTTATGTAGTCGTGGTTGGGCAATTTTAGGATATGATTTTAATGATGGAAAATTAAAAAATTTTCTCCTAGATGCTCACAACCTTTATGGAGTATGGGGAACTTCACCAATTTTAGTTCTAGATATGTATGAGCATGCTTATTTTAATGATTTTGGTTCTGATAAAAAGTCTTATATTGAAGCATTTTTTCAAAATTTAAATTGGCAAATAATAAATAAAAAATTTGAAAAGATTACTTCATCTAGTAAATAAATTTATAAAATAAAAACTATTGAATAAAATATTTTATAATAGTTATTTTATTTACCCTAACTGCTCCCGAATATTTAAGAGTGTGTAAGTTTAGTAGAAGTTCGAACCTGTGGTAGAATTAGATTTGTGAAGGAAATAAAAAATGAAAATTTAGGATACTCTCTCTTTTTTGAATCTAATAGAAATAAATTAAAATTAGAGGAATTTT
>Ga0172381_10008536_pt1 | contig 10002 bp, 8 predicted proteins | sample Leawel6488metaG_FD_119754 | JGI IMG/M metagenome (GOLD analysis project Ga0172381, IMG submission 119754) | Leachate microbial communities from a municipal landfill in Southern Ontario, Canada - Leachate well 64-88 metaG | ecosystem: Engineered > Solid waste > Landfill > Unclassified | place... | reverse complement strand
CTGGTCCCGTTCGCCAATTTCAGGTCGAGGATTTCCAGGCCGGCCGGGAGCGTCGTGACGCGCGCGCCATAGCTCGTATCCCCTTCGCTCGATGGATCATACTGCATATAGCCGGGACTAGGGACGGTCGGGGTCGCGGGCGCGTCGAGATCAGCGAAGATCGTATAGGTATTATTCGCCTTATTGAAATTGATGCCCCAGCCCCCAGCGGGCACTGAGCCGTTGTATTTGACGAGGCCTAAAGTATTATTCTGGGCCAGATGGACGTCCGCGACCAGGTTCTGAGCCGTCATGATCAAGTCGGTGCGCTTGCTGGCCGAACGGTAATTAGCGATGAAGAGAGCGGAAACAAGGGTGATGATCGAAATGCTGACGACCATTTCCAATAAGGTAAAAGCCGGCTTATGGCCAGCTGATATCTTTCTCCTATTTTGTCTCTTGTCTATCGCCATCTTGATGACTTATTAATTTAGATTAGCCGCCGGATTACTCCGCCTTGACTTCGCGCCAGATCGGCAGGCCGTAATTGATGCGCAGGGTCGTCGAGGTGCTGCAGGCATAGCCTTCCGGATCAGTCACGCGCAGATTGATAGTCGTTCCGGTAGCGTGCATGAAGAGCATCGAGGTCGTCGCCCCGGTCGGGTTGCTGATCAGCGATCCAAGATCCGTATTCGTCCAGAGATACTGGCAAGACGGGCCGGAACAGCTCTGCGGCAAGGTCGGATTGGCCGTCGTATAATATTGCGCCGTGCTGCTGAACCGGGTCGTAGTCCCGACCAGAGGATCATAGGGATCCCAGGTGAAGAAGAGGCTGGGAAGTTCATGCTTATAGGTCCGGAAAGTATATTGGTTGGCGTCGGGCAGGACATTAGTATGCTCGTCTGAAGAGCCGTTATGCCCGTCGTTCGCGCCGAATTGGTACCATTGCGTCGTCTTATATTCGCCGTTATCCAGATAGTAGAGGCGGACCCACCAATAATAATCCGTATTATAATTCAAAGGCGCCGTGCAGTTCGGATCAAGGTTAGGGACGACATACTGTGAGGCGACTGAGGGCAGTTTGATGCCGCTCCAGCAAACCGCGGTCGAGGTGCTCACCGCGCTGGAGCTAGCCGTGTTGACCACGACCTCATAGCCGGCTTGCGTGCCGCTCACCGTATACCATTTCAAGACCGCTTTGAGCGCTCCGTCTGAACAGGCTTGGCTATAAGCCCAATTCGGGGCGGACATATGGCCGACCTGGACGTTGCCCACATAGACCTTATAATTACGAGAACAATCGCCGGTGCCGTTATTCTCGCTCTTGCAATTGAAGCTGATATCGCTGTAACTGCTCGTCGCGTAACCGACGAAGTCGCCGGGCAGGACCTCGCGACCCGGCAGGACCGGATGATTAAGATAATCCCAGCCTTGTAGCTTGACCGGCGAAGAAGTCGCGTTATCCAGGCGGATCCAGGTGCCGTCGCCGATGACGCGGCCCCAGCCGTAGACCTTCTGGTCGGTACTATTGTAGCAAGCCAGGCAATTCGTGCTCAGGTTGCAGGTGCCTGAGCAATGAGTATTGAAAGCGTAATTATCCGGCGGAGTCGTCGTCGCGTCGAAAGTGATAAGTCCGCGATAATAATTCCAGGCTTGGCCGGACAAGAGGCCGCTGCTGCTCAAAGAGACATGATGGACCAGGTCGGAGCAAGGAGTAGAGCCGAAGACCCAGCCGCCCGGATCATAGAAATGGAAAGAACGCGGTTCAGGCAGGGAGTATAGGTTATTCGCTTCGTCCAGGACATTATGCAAGCCGAATAAGGAAGTAAAATTATCGATGGTGAGCTCATAGCCGAACTGGTCGTCCAGACAGTCGAAGTAGATAAATTTATTCTCATCTCCCCACCAGGCCTTGCCGCGGATAGTCGAGGTCGCCGCCCGGGCATCAGGGGCGGATAGCAATAAGAACGACAAAAAGCCGGCGATGAAAACCGCTAGCGATAGGAACGATGATTGTCGTTTCAAGCCGGCCATTTATTTTTGTGTCGGTTTTAAGTCTAAAGTGATGGAAGCAGCCGTAAATTCCGTAGCGATGCGGATATTGCTCGGGCTAGCATCGACGGTCACCTTGTCGCCCGGCTGCAGATCGGATTGTTTTATCTTCTCTAGTTCGACTCCCTTATCTTTCTGGACGGCGCGGTTCAGGACGGTATCCGGGCCGACTGTCACCCAGCGGACGAGCGGCGTCCCGGCTAGGTTCGGGGTCGAACTGCCGATTTCCATGATCACCAGGTTCTGGCCGAGACGGTTCTCCCGGATCGGACCGGAAATTATACTGACGGTCGGATAGACCATCGCCTTGCCGGCGGCGTCGAAAGGAGCCGCTCCGGGCACGGAAGACGGTACGGTCATCTTTGTCCGGGATCCGTAATAGATGCGTCCCAGCCCATACCCGACAGCCAGGAGGATCAGGGCGCCGATTATGTATTTTATAAGCGTTTTCTTGTCCATAAGAGTGCGATATTAGTTTTATTTTAAAAAATCCAGCCTGAATCAGGATACTATAATGATAGCATATCCAGGGAAGTTTGAGAATAAAAAACGGCTTATGAGAAGCCGCTTGAAACGCTAAAAATGGAAAACCCTCTATGGCAGTTCGCTGAATTCTTTCTTGATCCACTTTGGGTAATCGCCGTTGATGATATCTTCTTTTGCCATCCAACGATAGGCATCATGCTCGCCGCTCAATTTGATATCGCCGCCGACCAAGTCGGCTGCAAAAGTGATACCTAAAAGATGAAGGTTCTCTTTAACCATATGCCAGATTCGGGATGGTCGGCCTATCCTGATGTCCAGGTTAGTCTCTTCCCTAACCTCGCGCTCCAAGCAGGCTGCGGCTTCTTCGCCGAATTCTATCCTCCCGCCCGGGATATCAATTTCATTTGGATTGATATCCTCATCTTTGCTTTTGAAGAGGACGAGAAATTTTCCCTCTTCATTCTTAATTATGGCCTTAGCGGCGATACCGAATTTTTTTTCCATACTTTTATTGATTCAGTTAACGTAATATTATCGTGCACAGATAACTGCTATGGATCAGATCATGACCGCCCTTTTTCTTTTTTAGTTTAAACTGAGGTAACGGCTTATTGTTATAATACGGGCAATAAGTATCCGGCTTCTTACTCCTCTCTTCGACCGTTCTTCGGCCATAACAACCGCCTACGCATTTGCTGCGTACGGGGCAAGACTGGCAGAAATCTAATACTTCTTTTTTTTGGTTATTGAATGTCTCGGGTTCCAGGCCATCCTTTACATAGACGCAAGACGACACTTCGCCGTCAGGGTGTATCCTGACGGAAGAACCGCAGCGGGAGCCGCCCGGAACATCATCATATACTAGCGATAATATCGGCTCAGAACAGCTCTCCACTTCGAAATTGCGGCTGATTCCCTCGATCGCCGACCAGAATTGATCATAGGTAGGGGTGAACTCGTCCGTACTGACTGATTTATATAAATTTATTCTTAAATTAATATCATACTTATCCAAAATTTTCTTAAAACCGGGAAGGTCCGAATAGTTATTGGACATCAATACCGAAACTACGGAAACATTTATATTATATTTCTTGCACCTTTCGATCGCTTGGATAGCCTCTTGGAACAAGCCTTTCTTGCCGCGCCATTCATCGTGCTTAGCGGCGTCGGGAAAATCTATCGAGACGTCGACGTCAGCGAACTTTTTTAGAGTCTCTTCATCCATCGTATTTAAAGAAAGACCGTTAGAAGTCACCGCTAACTTTACGCCTCGAGCATAAAACAAGTCGACTATTTCTTTGAACTGCTTATTCAATATGCTTTCTCCGGTCCCGAAGTTCACTGATTCCAGATTAGGAAAAACCGAGAGAACCTTCTGCATATCTTGCAGATTGAAGGTGCTCTCGGCCATGTGACGAGAATAACAATGAGCGCAGTTAAGGTTGCAACGGCTAGTCAAGCCTATGCCGATGGTCCTTATCTGGGGATAAGTTTCCGAACTAGTGAAAATATTCATAGAGATGGTCTTAAAGCTAAAAAGTTGGCGCTGATCTTCTCCCAAATTGGCGAATACCTGACCTGCTGCTTTTCCAAATACTGCTTGATTTCTTGTTCATTGTAACCGGTTGTTACCATTTTAACAATGTTTTTCAGTATCATCAAGTCGATCTTCCTCAATTTCCGGCTGAACGCCAATATCCGGCCTTCCTTTTTCTTATCGGTCCGGCGTGGGGCGGTCAATGGATCAGACACCTTGTAGTATAAGTCTTTATTATGCTTATTCCACTCTTCCATCATCTTGAGGACTAAAGCCGAACGTCCATCTATTATCTGGTATCGATAATTAGGAAAATCGCGGCCGGTAATAAGCCCATCAGCCAATAATTTCTTGGTGATGGCGTCATCGGCATGGACATAAAGCGATTTGCTCAAGACATCGGTCAGGGCAAAATGATTTTGCTCCAGAAAAGCGATGTTCTGGCTGATTTCTTCAAGCGTTATATAAGGATCAAAGCCGATAAATCCCATCAGGGTTATGATGTCTAACTGATTCAGGATGCTGAGCGCCTCTGAATTTTGTCTGACGGATAACCCCTTATTGAAAATATCCAGTATTCTCTGCACACCGGACTCAATCCCGATACTGACAGCATAGAGGCCGGCATCTTTAAGCCTCTGGAAAACCGCCTCATCGACGTTATTAGCCCTGACAGAGATACGAAATCTTATCTTCAGTCTGGACTTCAATATCCCTTCGGCTATCTTAAGCCCACGATGACGCCAATTTTTCTCTGGTCCAAAAAATGAATCGTCGACGAATTTGAAAGAATCGAAACCATATTTATTATATAAATACTCCAATTCTTTAACGATATTTTCCGGACTCCTCCCCCTCCAAGCGCGACCGTTGGACAGACGATAGATAGAATTGATACTGCAGAACGAACAATTTCCATAACATCCCCGGCTGCCTGATATTTGCGCCAACGATCCTGAACTATAAGATTCTAGACTGCCGGCCCTATCAGGAAAAAGTAAACTATCTAAATCCTTTATCAGGTCGCGAGGCGGAGAAATGATGATATCTGATCCACTCCTGGTCGCTAGTCCTTTAATATTTGTTCCCAGGGGCTGGCCTGATTCTATTGCCTGAACGAGACTGAAAAACGTCTCCTCGCCTTCGCCTCTCACTATGCTGTCGATACCAGTATGTTTCGAAAGCAACTCGGAGGCAGAAAAAGTAGCCAGATGTCCTCCCCAACAGATATGGATATCTGGACGAGACTCCTTGACTGCTTCAGTAATCGACAAGGCATAAGGCAAAGAATCGATGTAAGGGGAGATTCCGACGATCTTACAGAAACGACTGTTGATAATCTTCCTGATTATTGAATCGACATCCAAACGGGAAAGATATCCGTCTATGATTTCGACATCATGCCCGTAACGGGCGAGAAAACTCTTGATATAAGATAATCCCAAATGTTCCTCAGGATTTCTATAGGTATCAGAGGGCGGATTCACTAATATTATTTCCATTTTCTAGTTCCTTTATCTTTTTTGTTAATGTTCTAAATTTATCAATGATTTTTTCTTTATCTTCAGTTAACAGTTCTTTATACCACATAACAAGTTTTCCGTCAATCATAAGCGACTGCAATTCGGGCGATTGTTTAGCAAAAATAAAACGATCGAGAGAGATTTTTCCCCTGCTATCGGAACTGCTCAAAGAACTGCCTGACCAAAAAGCTAAATCGGCTCCTTTCCCCTCTTCTAAACTACCTATCTGCTGATCCAAGCCCAAAATTTTGGCCGCATCTATCGTAATCATATCCAGCGCTTTCTGAGGAGGGATTGCTTCGCGTCCCGGAGCTAAACTGCGTCCATAGACTTTCCTGGCCTCTTCTAGGACACTAGATGTCCCGGCCGTAACTACGCCATCAGTCGCTAAACAAAGATTGATGCCGCGCCTCAGAACCGGAACAATATCTAGGATCCGATCAGCGACATTGATATTTGATGATAGACAATGTACTATTGATGCTCCAGATTCCTGGACTAGGTCAAGATCCTCTTCAGCAAGCCAATTACAATGTATCAACACGGTCTTACTATTCAATAGGCCCAGACGCTTAAGCGTCAGGATCGAACCTTGCCCGAACCGCGCCTTGACGGCATCTTCTTGTCTTCTAGTCTCAGCCACGTGGATCATCAGGAGCGTGTCGGGAAAATCGACGACGATATTTTTTACTTCTTCCATATCGACTGGCCCTACTTGGCTCAAAGAGTGTACAAATAGAGCTGTTTGATTCAGTCCATATCCGGACTCCTTGAGTCTTTCTTCCCTATATTTTTCATTGAGATCAACGGTTAGCTTGCCTAATTTACCGCTCCGCATCACCATATAACCGGATACGCTCCTCAACCCTAGGCTCTTAGCACTTTCATAAATCCGACCGCCAGCGATAGTCGAAATGCCATTTTCTATCAAACGACAAGCGGAATAATCGCTAACAATTTTCCTTTCTTCTTCTATAAATGGATATTTTTTCACTAAGGATTCTGTTAAAACCAAATAATCTTCTAGGGATAACGCCTTAGGCAGAAAGTCTTGATAGACAGTTTCTCCCAAATGGACATGGGCATTGACCAGCCCTGGCGTAACGATTAGTCCAGCACCGTCAATAATGGAATCTATATCTCGGTCTGGCTTGGGTAAACCGGACCCCACTGATTCTATCTGGTTATCTTTTAAAATAATAAATCCGCGCGGAATTATTTCGCGTTTTTTATTCTGGGTTATTATTGAAATATTCGATATTAACCGTCTCATATTAATAAAAATGAGGAAGTTAAACCTTCCCCATTACCTCAGTAATATTTCGCCTGATAGTAGACTCAACCGATTGGATGGATTCAGTGCCATCTATCACGACCCAACCGGGAGAGCTGGCAGCTAATTCTAAGAATTTCTCTCTTTGTTTACTTAAAATGTCAGGACTAACTAGATCGAATCTGGTTTGTCCGTCTTTCTTAAGAATTCTTTCCCGCGCCACCTCGACTGGAACATCGAGCAATATAGTCAAGTCTGGATGGTGGCCGAAAGAACAAAGTTTGAGCAGACTCTCCAATTCATTTCTGCTCATCCCCAGAATGCTAGAATTATAGCTTATAAAGGATCCTGATCCCCTATCACCTATAACGATTCTCCCAGCTTCTAAGCTAGGGCTTATCAATTGAGAAAAAACCTGGCATTTACAAGAAAGGAACAGAAACATCTCGGCGTGCGGATCCTTCATCATATCAGTAATCAGTATATTCCTGACCTGCTTGCTGAATTCCGTACTGTTCAGTTCTTTGATTATCGTCGAATCTATACCGAGAGAATCAAAATAAACCTTAAGCAGATCGCATTGCGTCGATTTTCCTGCGCCATCTATGCCTTCCATTTCAAAGAACATGGGCCACCTCCGGATAATTTATTTGTACTATCAATATAATGATAAATCAAAATAAAGTCAAATGCCCTCCTCTTGACTTTATTGCATTTTTATTATATTATCTAAACCACAGTATCATCAATAATATTAATTAGAACTTTCAAAACAATAAATAATAAAGGACAAAACAATGGCACAGCTAGTATACGGTCTCGACTTCGGTACCAGTAACTCGGCAGTCGCCGTGTTAGACGAAAATGGACGAAGCAAAGTCTTAAAGATCGGACAGGGCGGCTCAGCCAGAACCATCCGATCCGTACTTTTTTTCCCGGCTAACCAGAAAAAAACCGTGTTTGTCGGCGACATCGCTATTTCAGAGTACATCGGCTCTGGCATGAAAGGACGCTTCCTGCAATCGATCAAATCAATCCTGCCCTCTGAATCATTCACCGGAACACATATCCTCGGTTTCGGCTTCCTCGGTCCCGATGACTTAGTCTCTCTGATAATCAAAGATCTGAAAAAGAGAGCTGACGATCTGCTGGGAGAGGATGTAAAAAGATTAGTCTTAGGACGTCCCGCCCGATTTTCTGAAGATGCTAACATCGATTCCATCGCGGAACAGAGATTATTCATTGCCGCCCAGAAGGCTGGCTTTGAAGATATCCGTTTCCAATTGGAGCCGATCGCGGCTGCCTTGCACTATGAGTCATCACTGACTGCGGAAAAACTGGTCCTGGTAGCGGATATCGGCGGAGGTACCTCTGATTTCACGATCATGAAGCTTTCTCCGGAGAGGCTCGTGTCTCTCGACCGCAAGAACGATATCCTGTCATCCAATGGCGTCTATATCGGCGGTGATAGTTTCGATGCTGATATCATGTGGAATAAGCTTATCGTCCATTTCGGACGTGATAGCCAATTCAAGTCATATGATAAGATGCTCCCTTTCCCTATCCATATCCTGTCGAAACTCTGCAAATGGCAGGACATCGGATTCATGAAAAATAAGGAGACGCGTCTGACCCTGCAGAAATTCCATCATAACTCTAATGACCCGACCGCTATCGCCCGCCTCCAAGCGCTGATCAATGAAGATCTGGGCTATTCCTTATTCTGCGAAATAGAGAAAGCAAAAATCGCTTTATCGGACAGAGAAGAAGCCTTGATCGACTTCCATCAATCGGTCATAGACATATCGGAAATGATCAACCGTTCAGAATTCGAGGGCTTTATCCAGAAAAAACTGGATCAGATAGGTCTAGCCGTCGATGAGTCTCTACGTTTAGCTGGCATCGGTCCAGGGATGATCGATTCTGTCTTCATGACCGGCGGTAGTTCGCTGATCCCCTCCATCAGGAGGACGCTCTCTACGAGATTCGGAGAAGATAAGATCGCTTCGGCCGATTCCTTCACCAGCGTCGTCAGCGGGTTAGCCCTCAGCGCGCGCTTATTCTTCTAAAGACAAATATTTCCTCATTTAAAAGGGACCAATAAAATTGGTCCTTTTTCATTATCTTTTATTTAAAAATTTTTTAACTAATTTTAATCCCTCTTCTGCTATATTACTTAACGATGTGGGCCCGGGATCGGTTCCGAACCAGGCTTTGACATCCTGGCTTCCGGGGTTCGATTCCCCGCGGGTCCACATCAGGAGAGGCTCTACCGAAAAACCAAAAATAATTTGACTATCGGAATGGATATGCTATACTAATAGATGTCAAAGCCTGGTTCACTTCAGAATCGATCCGAAGCATAAAAAAATCTCCCTCTTGGGAGATTTTTTGTCTCTGACTAATGAAAAACCCCTCGTTGTGGAACCGAGGGGCTTTTTTATAGGGGACACTAAATTTAAACTTATTTAGTGAGTAGCATCTTTATCGCCTTAGTGAAGCCTTTCGTCTGTAATTGATAGACGTAAACTCCGCTGGCGAGATGACCGGCATCAAATTTTATCTGATGTTTTCCGGCGTTCATTTCACCATTGACCAAGGATGCAACTTCCTGGCCAATTATGTTATAAACCTTTAAAATAACGATTCCCGATCTAGGTAAGGAGAAGGAAATTACCGTGCTCGGGTTGAATGGGTTAGGATAGTTCTGGCTCAAGGAGTAATCCTTAGGCAAGCCCGGTTCATCTTCGACGCCGACTGTATTGTCGACTTCGACCATGAAACGGCTTATGACGTTGGCTTTACCGTCGGTAACTACTACCTCAAGCTGCTTCTTTACCGGCTGTTGAGACCTATATTCGAATAAGCCGGTTAAAGAGTCTATCTTAGCCCCTGTATCTGGGGTACTCAAACTATACTTAAGTAAATCCCCATCAGCATCAGATGCTTTGAATTGATAGCTGATTGCGCTATCAACTGTCGTTTTTAGCGTGTCGGCTTTGTTCGTGAATACCGGGAGGCTATTAGCGTCTTCGATGCTGAAGGTGATGCTGATTCTTCTGAGGACCGAGGTACATTGTTTGATCAATATCGGATCAGCACTAGGGGTGGTCTGGTGGTAAGCCGCGGGGTAAGAGTAGAAGTTCCGG
>Ga0172381_10008535_pt1 | contig 10002 bp, 9 predicted proteins | sample Leawel6488metaG_FD_119754 | JGI IMG/M metagenome (GOLD analysis project Ga0172381, IMG submission 119754) | Leachate microbial communities from a municipal landfill in Southern Ontario, Canada - Leachate well 64-88 metaG | ecosystem: Engineered > Solid waste > Landfill > Unclassified | place... | reverse complement strand
GTTGACGGGGATCCTCCAGCTGCTATGAGATATACTGAAACAAGATTAATGCCAATTGCAATGGAGTTAATGGAAGATATAGATAAAGAGACTGTAAAATTTGTTCCAAATTATGACAACTCAATGAAAGAACCAGAACTTCTTCCCGGGAAACTTCCCTCTTTAATGATAAATGGGGCAACAGGAATTGCAGTTGGAATGGCTACAAATATTCCTCCTCATAATTTAACAGAAGTTTGTGAAGCAATTGCTGCTACTGTAAAAAATCCAGAAATTACAATTGAACAATTATGCAATATTGTTACTGGTCCTGATTTCCCTACTGGAGGAAGTGTTTGTGGAGATATGCTTGAATTGTATAAAACAGGAAGAGGAAAACTTATTATGAGGGGAAAAGTCAGCACAGAAACAACAAAAAATAAGGAAGTTGTTGTTATAACCGAAATTCCTTATATGCTTAACAAAACTTCTCTTATTGAACAAATTGCAGAATTGATTCAGAATAAGAAATTAAAGGATGTTTCTGATTTAAGAGACGAATCTTCAAAAGGAAAAATAAGAATTGTTATTGAATTAAGAAAAGGAGCAAGTCCAGATTTTGTTACTAATTCTTTATTCAAATATACGAGACTGGAAGACAGTTTTAGTGTTAATTTTCTTACCCTTGTCGGAGGACAGCCAAGAACTCTTAATATTAAACAGGTTGTTGATGAATATATTAAATATAGAAAGTTCATAATATCTAACAGAACCAAATTTGAACTGAAGAAAGCAAAAGAAAGACTTGAAATTGTTGAAGGTTTAATGATTGCTTTGAAAAATATTGATGAGGTTATTGCTATAATAAAGAAATCAAGAGAAGAAGCTGCTGAAAACCTTATGAAGAAATTTAACTTTACAAAAAGACAAGCAGAAGCAATTCTTGAGACAAAATTAAGGCAGTTAACTGCACTTGAACAGGATAAGTTAAATAAAGAACTTGAAGATTTAACTCTTCATATTGCAGAATATGACAAGATTCTTGCAGATATTAATGAAGTCCTTAAGATTATTGTTAAGGAAGTTAATGAGCTTAAGAATAAATATGGAGATAACAGGAAGACAAAAGTTCTTAAGAAAATTAATGAAATCTCTGAAAAGGATTTGATACAAGAGAAAGAGGTTGTTGTTACAATAACTGATAAGGGATATTGCAAGAGAATGGATACTAAATCCTATAAAGAACAGAGGAGGGGGGGCAAGGGAGTTATAGGAAGTAATCTTGCAACTGGAGACTTTGTAAAGCAGATGATTATTTGTTCAACTCATGATTATCTTATGTTTTTTACTTCAAGAGGAAGAGTATTATGGCTTAAAACTTATGATATCCCTGAAGCTGAAAAGTATAGTAAAGGAAAAGCAATTATTAATCTTCTTGGACTTAAAGATGAGGCAGTTGCAAATGTTATTTCAGTAAAGAGTTTTGAAGATGATTTATTTATGGCAACAAAGAAAGGTGTTGTTAAGAAAATTACACTTTCTAACTTTTCAAAACCAAGGTCTTCAGGAATACATGCAATAAATCTCCCTGCTGACAATTCGGACTCTTTGATAGGGGTTGAAATTGTCAAGAAAAATGATGAAGTCTCACTTGCAACAAAGCACGGAAAGGCAATAAGATTCAATACTAATGATGTAAGAGAGAGTGGAAGAAACAGCTACGGAGTTACAGGAATAAAGATGGAAGAAGGAGATGTTGTTGTAAGCCTTGGAACTCTTAATACAGATGCTATTCTTACAATAACTAAGAATGGATATGGAAAGAGGACAGCAGTATCTGATTATAGAAAAACAGCAAGGGCAGGAAAAGGAGTAATTAATTTAAAGATAAGTGAAAAGACAGGAGAAGTTGTTGCAACAATCTCTGTTTATGATAAAGATGATATTATAATTACAACTGCAAAAGGAATGGTAATAAGAACTTCTCTTCAAAATATAAGAGTTATGGGAAGGGCTGCACAAGGAGTAAGAATTGTTAAACTACAGGAAGGAGATTATGTTACAGATTTAATAAGGGTTCAGGAAAGAGACGAAGCGGAATAAACTTGTTTTTTATCTTAAAACATTAATTTTTTCTGCCCGCTATAAGAAGGGCACATATCTTTGTATTCACACCAATCACATAATCTTGAAGGATTTGGAGGAAAATGTTTTGTCTGCTCTATTTCATTAATTAAAGTTATTACTTCTGCTTTAAGATTTTCCAAATCTTGATTTGTTTTTATTATAGATATCTTTTCATTATGTGCAAGATAATGCCATACAAGTTTTACTTTTTTTTCTTTTCCGAACTCTTCTTTTATTGCAATTGAATAAAGGGCTAACTGCCTGTTTTTTTCAAGTTCTTCTCTTGAAGGAAGAGTATTTGCTGTTTTATAATCATGAATTTCAAATTCATCATTTTCTTCATTATGAACAAGGCGGTCAATAAATCCTACGAGTTTTTTCTCTCCGCTTTCATCAAGAAGAAGTTCTATCTTTTTTTCTGTGGCAATTGTTTTTTCTTTAAACGGCTGATGTTTGTAGTAATAATCAATGAGAAATGTCAGTCCTTTATTAAAATAATTTTGTTCTGTCATAAATTTGTTTACAATAAGCATATTTGGAACATATTCTTCTGTCCATTTTTCAGAATATTTAGAAATAACATCATCCATTGAGGGAATTACCCCCGCTATTACTTTTATATAAAGCCATTCAAGAGTTGAATGAACTACTGTTCCAAGATGAGCTTCAATGCTCTTTGGTATTTCCGGAATTATCTTATCTATATATCTGTATTTAAATTTTAATTTGCATTTCTCAAATGTTTCAAGTCTCGAATAAGAATAAACTGTCATCAGAGGGGAAAATCTTTAGAGATTATAAATTTAATCACTAAATTTACATTCACCTGCTTCGCTGTTCCAGACATCATAACCTTTTGTCTGGCAACATTCATCATTATATCCAGGAGTTACTGTTCCACAGCTTGAACCCACCAATTGTTCCTGTTCTTTGTCTTTTGCAAGAAATGCCCACCAAGGAGTTCTAATATTTGATATGTTTCCTGTTTCAGAATCGATATTTGCCATAACTCTTACTTTTATGGGGAAAAGAGAAAATAGTTTTGCCTCTTTACTTCCAATATAATTGTATGTTCCATTTTCATTAAGAGTCATATTTTCATTTTGAAAATACGTCTGCAGTCTTTCTTTTATTCTTTCTCTTACTTGGTCAGGAAGCATTTTTATCTCTCTTGTTTCGTTTCCTTTTAAGATGTAAATTTTTCCGTCATCAGATTTGTATAATGTTACATTTGTTGACATATTTTCCCCTTTAATTTGAACAATAATATTCCCGGAATTTCCTGCATAAACTGTCATTTCCCTGTTTGCTTTTAGTCCGCATTTAACTGTATTTCCATCACATGTGCAATTAAAAAGACATTCTGTTTTGTTTTCAATTTTTAATTTATTCCTTTCTCTTATTAGGTTTTTTATTTCACCATCATTTAATCTGTTCCATTTGCATTTTTTATCAATGCATAAACATTTTGCATGATACTTTTCTGCATTCTGGCATTCGGAGTAAATGCAGGTTGTTATTGCAGGCTCTTCATTTTTACTTTGGCAGACTGCATTTGAGCATCCCCCCACAAGACAATCTTCATCTAATTCACATGAACCAAAAGTTGAAGTTCCACAGAAAAACATTTTCTGGTTGAGAGATTCTTCATTTGCATTATTTGAATTTATTTGATTTTGATTCATTACTGCAGAACCCTTACCAAGATTTTCACCTTGAGCAGAAATTATGCCTGTGACTAATAAGAATAATATAATTCCCATCACTCCTTTTTTCATGTAGATTTATTGTAATTAAAATTTATAAACCTGCCTTTTTTCTCTCCATTATGAAAATTGGTGTAAAAACATTTGACAGCCCCGATTTTTTGAAACATTTTGAAGATAAGGCAGATTTTTTTGAGATAATGGCTTTGCAGAAGAATAATTACTCTTTTCTAAAAAATTTTTCTCTTCCAATGGTCATTCATGCAGAACATCAGACTTATGGAGTTAATATTGCAGATTCAACAAAAAAAGAATTTAATTTAAAATCAATTAATTTTGCAAGAAAAGTTGCAGATTCTGTAAATGCTAAATATATTATTGTTCATCCTGGAGTTTTAGAAAAAGGAAATAAAAACTGCTCAATAAAAAATGCAGTTGATTTTCTTAAGGAAGTAAATGACCCGCGAATTGTATTAGAAAATCTTCCAAAAGATGAAGACCATGAAATTATTGGGACAAGTTTAGGATATAATGCAAGAACAATTAAGAAATTTCTTAAAAAATCAAGACAAGGATTTTGCTTTGATGTAAATCATGCTTTCTGGATAAGAAAAAATAAAAAAAACAGCTACTCTTTAATAAAAAAATATATTTCACTTACTCCCCAGCATTATCATCTTGGGGGGCAGAAATTTAATTCAGATTTCCATCTTTCTTTGGATAATTCTGATTTGGATTTAAAGGAAATACTAAAATATTACCCTAAAGATGCATGGATAACTTTGGAAACAGAGACTGATATTAAGAAAGTTGATAAGGATATAAAGATAATAAGAAAGGCTATTGAAGAATTAAAATAATAATCTTATTCTTGGCTTACTCTAATGTGGTAATACTCTTTAACAGATTCTTTTTTTATACTTGTATCAAAAAATAAACTATTCTTCCCGTTCTTGTCTTGTCTTGTCGTTATACTTAAAGGGAGGTTGTTAAATGGGGTCTGGGTAACCTTTTCCATGTGTTCAACCATAAACTTCCAAGCATCATCTCCGCTAATTGCTTTTTTTTCAGCACTATATTTAGGATAATAATTAATTTCTCCGCAGTAATTTACTTCTGCATCTATTTCAATATCACTTTTTTCCATATTTTTAATTAAGGATGCATATTCTTCTCTTTCATTTAGAGTAGATTTTCTGCTTTTTTTAATCGTTCTTCCATATTTTAATCTGTCAATTAATGCCATAATATAACTGAAGAATCTTTATTTATAAATCTTCCTATTTGTTGTCATTATAAAGGGAGTAATATTCTAGTCCTAACTTTTAACTTAATATAGAACATTTGAAAGAAACAGTTCTAATAACTTCAAATCAATCACTTGAATTGCCTTTTACAAATATGCTAGCATTCAAATAACCTCGCCAAAACCGATAAGTCTCCAGTGACTGTTTATATTTCTTGCAAGACCAACATTATCTCCTTTTAATGCAACAAGAGGAATATTCAATGATAACTCTGCTTCATCTTTGCTTAACTTTTCAATTGTGCCCACACTTATTGTTGTTCCAACACTTAACATTAACAGTTCTTTTGTTTTAAGAGGAGAAACTTCTTTATGTTCAGAAATTCCAAGAACCTCTTCAAATAAATTAGTTTTTATCTTCATTTTGTAACTTATTTCAGGAAGTTTTCCTTTTAGACTAACAACACATCCTGAAAGGGAATCTGCTTTTGTTAAATAAGGGTCTAATTCTGTTTCTATTGAGATACTTGCTCCAGGGTTAACTTCTTTTAAGGATTCACTTCCCCTATGCAAAGATAATATTTTTGTTGTTAAAGTTTGATATGTCTGTTGATTTGCTTTTTTAACACTTAGTCCAGGTTTAATTTCAATTTCATCCCCTACTTTTAATTTTCCTTTTTTTAATATTCCTCCTAAAATTCCACCATGCAACTTTTCAACAAGTGTTCCTGGCCTGTTAATATCAAAACTTCTTGCAATAAGGAAAATAGGTTCTGAGTCTAAATCTCTTTTTGGCATTTCAATTTTTGCAATTTCTTCAATTAGTTTGTCTATGTTTATTTCCTGCTGTGCTGAAATAGGGATTATAGGAGAATTTTCAGCAATTGTTCCTTTTACAAATTGTTTTATGTCCTGATAATTTTTTAATGCTTGTTCTTTGTTTACTAAGTCAATTTTATTTTGAACAATTATGATGTTCTTTATTTTCTTTGCCTGAAGAGCAGTGAAGTGTTCTGCTGTCTGGGGTTTTATTCCTTCGTTTGCAGCTATAACAAGAATTGCTGCATCAATTATTGCTGCTCCAGAAAGCATTGTTGCCATAAGCATTTCATGTCCAGGAGCGTCAATGAAACTAATATATCTTACAGGGGTTCCTTTTCCTTTATTATTATAAGAATTTCCCTCTTTAGAAATAGTCATCTCGGCATAACCCAACTTGATTGTAATTCCTCTTTTCAATTCTTCTGAATGTGTGTCTGGAAATTTGCCTGTAAGTTTGGCTAAAAGAGTAGTTTTTCCATGGTCAATGTGCCCTACAACTCCAACATTTAATTCTGTAATATTCTCATTTGCCATAAAAATAGATAGTAAAACAGTTTTTAAAGTTAATTCATAGGAGAAAGTGTTTTAATGGTTTGAATTTAAGGATTTATTCCAGCTAATTTATTGATGCTCTCTTTCATATCATTTGCATATTTAACAGAATCAAAAATTCCTATCTTTTCATTATCTAACCCGCTTAATTTACCATCTTTTAATTTTGTAATATAATCACTAATTAATTGAGATGTTTTTTCTAAGTAAGGATGTAATCTATCTGCCTTTGCAATTAATTTCATTGCATATTCAAAATCAAATACTCCAATTTTTTCAGCATCTCTGCATGTTTTTAGGAATTGTTTTGTCTGAAGTAAATGAAGAGTATGGTCGTTATCCCAACCTAAAATTTCACAGGCAGTTTCTAAATTTCTTTTAACTTTTTCTATTGAACTGTCTTCTTTTGTTTTTTCTTTAAGGTAGTTTGGAATTGGAACATAACCTAATTGAGGAAATCCTTTTTCTTCTGCATGGCACTTATCATAATTTGCCCTTTCCTTTCTTGGAATCTGGCATGGCCAATAAGAATGATTTGTTTTGTTTCTTTCACAACTTTTACAAAAACCCATAAAAAAGTTTAATCTCTTTAGTTTAAAAGAATTTATCTATAGAAATATTATATTTGAAAAGATTTATTCAGTTGCTTTTTCTTCTGCTTTTGGAGCTTCTTCTTTTTTCTTTTTCCATTCAGGTTCTGCTTTTGGCTGATTTTGGTCTGGGAAAATTTCTGCAAGAGACTTGCTTCCCTCTTTGGTTATTTTAAGATTAATCTGAACTATTGCCGGAGAAATAATTTTTCCTCTTACTGTTTTTCTCATTCTTAGGCCTTTAGGTGTGAAGTTTGAAACTTTCTTTTTTCCTTCTCTTCTTGGTCTTCTATGCATTGCTTTTCCATATCCTAAAAGAACTCTTTTAAGTCCTGCACCTTCAACATCTTCCATTGAAGTAAATCCTGCATTATCACTTGCTCCTGCAATTTCAAATTCATATCCGCTTAATTCTGGATTTACGTCTTTTCCTTCAATTTTAGAATGAAGTTCTTTTTCTAAAAATTCTTCACTATCTGATTCTAGATGGAATGTCTTTCCGTCCTTTGTTCCAATATTTATTTTGAATACCATAAATAATTGAGGGAAAAATTAGTTTATAAGCGTTTTGGATTTGAAAAAATGGGAAAGCTTTATAATAGGAAACAACTTTTTTGGAATTATATGAATAGCAAAAAACAGTTTAAAAAAATGCCTGAAAGACCAACAAGAAATGTTGAGACTAAAATTATGCAGATTAAGGATATTCTTAAAAGTGACGAAGAAAAAGCATATGTTTTTGGAAAAATAAACAGAATTGTTCAGACAGGCGGACCCACTGTTTTTGTTATTTCTGATGGAACAGGCTCATTTTCATTAAAAGGTTTTATCAAGCCAGGAGAGAGGGCTTTTCCTGAACTCGCTGAAGAAGATTCAATAAAAGCTTTAATTAAAATAGAAGAATTTAATGGAGAAACAGAAGGAGATATTATAAGAATAAATAAGCTGGATAATTCAGAAAATGCCCAGTTTTTAGAGTCTCTTAAGAAAATAGAACTTGAAAGAGCAAAAGTTATTCCTCCAAAATTCCTTGTTAAAAGTTCTATTCTTGAAAAACTGGAAAAATCTTTTATAAAAGCTGCTACTGAAATAAGGCTGGCAATTATACAGGACAGACCGATAATTGTGAGACATCATAATGATACTGACGGGTATAGTTCAGGATTTACCTTAGAAAGAGCAATTCTTCCTTTAATTGAAGAACAGCATGGAAATCAAAAAGCCAGCTGGGAATTTTTTACAAGAGCTCCTTCAACTGCCCCTTTTTATGAAATTGATGATTCAATAAGAGACACTGCTTTATCTTTAAGAAATGTTGCAAAATTCTCAAATAAAATGCCTTTAATTATAATTGCAGATAACGGCTCTTCTCCTGAAGATTTGATTGCAATTAAACAAGGAAAAGTTCATGGCTCTGATTTTATTGTTGTAGATCATCATTATTTTGATGAAGATGTTATTTCAAAAGAAGTCCTTACACATATCAATCCTTTTTTAGTTGGAGAAGACGGCAGCCATTTTTCAGCAGGAATGCTTTGTGCTGAACTTGCAAGATTTATTAATCCTAATGTAAAAAACATTGAACAGGTTCCTGCTTTGTCTGGATTTGCAGACAGAATTGATATTGGAAATCCTGAAGTGATGAAAGATTATCTTAAAATTGCAGAACAGCAAGGATATACAAAGCAGTTGCTTTCAGATATAGCTCTTGTTATAGAATATGTTTCTTCAAAAGTAAGATTTATGGAAGTTAGAGAATATATTGAAGTTTTATTTGGGGAGCCAAGAGATAAGCAGAAAGCTTTGGTAAGTTTAATGTCTCCTCATATTAGAGAACTTGACAAGAAAGGGCTTAAAATTGGACAGGAAAATGCTCATCTTGAGAAAATAGGAAAGGTTACGCTCCAGACGATTTCAATTGAAGAAACTTTCCCAATTGGCTTTTTTCCAAAACCAGGAAGGGCTGTTGGACTTGCTCATGATGCTCTTCAGATAGATAAAAAAATTACAAGTCTTGTTACAGCAGGAATTATGAATACTGCAATTACACTAAGGGCTACAGATGAAGCAAATTTTTCTGTTCATGAATTAATACAGTTTATAGATAAGAATCTTCCTGAAGCTTTTATTAACGGAGGAGGGCATAAAAATGCAGGCTCTATTACTTTTATTCCTAATAAGAAACAGAAGGTTGTTGAACTCCTTAAAGAATTTATTAAGTCAAGGTAAGAACATTTATTAATTTAGGAAATTATTTTTTTATATGGAAAAAAAGGGGGAAGTTTTAATCCATTTGCATGATGTTTCTAAATATTATCATCTTGGGGAAACTATTGTCAAGGCAGTAAATGGGATAACTCTTTCTATTAGAAAAGGGGAATTTGTTGCTGTAATGGGGCCAAGCGGAAGTGGTAAGTCAACTTCCATGCATCTTATAGGAAGCTTGGATGTTCCGACAAAAGGGCATATATATCTTGCAGGAAAAAATATTTCTTCAATGAGCGAATCCCAGCTTGCAATTTTAAGAGGAAAAAATGTAGGATTTATTTTCCAGCAGTTTAATCTTATTCCAACTCTTACTGTAAGGGAAAATATAATGCTTCCTATGTCTTTGCAAGGATATTCTTTTGAAGAAAGAGAAAGGAAAGTTAATGAGCTTCTTGCAAAACTTGAACTGACTGACAGAGCAAATCATTTTCCTAATCAGATTTCAGGAGGTCAACAACAAAGAGTTGCAATTGCAAGAGCTTTGGTAAATGACCCTGAAGTTATTCTTGCTGATGAACCAACAGGAAATCTTGATTCAAATACTGGAGAAAAAGTTATGGATTTTCTGAAAAAACTGAATAAAGAAGGAAAGACAATTGTGATGATTACTCATGAGTATGATTTGGCAAAAGGTTATGCTGACATTATTTATTGGCTTAAAGATGGCAAAATTGAAAAAATTACCAAGAAGTTGAGGAAATAATTATGGAAT
>Ga0172381_10008533_pt1 | contig 10003 bp, 10 predicted proteins | sample Leawel6488metaG_FD_119754 | JGI IMG/M metagenome (GOLD analysis project Ga0172381, IMG submission 119754) | Leachate microbial communities from a municipal landfill in Southern Ontario, Canada - Leachate well 64-88 metaG | ecosystem: Engineered > Solid waste > Landfill > Unclassified | place... | reverse complement strand
CTTCGCTGATTATATTGGCGGTAAAAGTAACGCTCTGTCCGTATTCCGAAGCCGAGTCGGAGGAAACAATCGACAACGGCGCCATCTGCAATCCATCGTCGGTCTCCGGATCCGTGCTAACCCTTACTCCGCCTGTCAGACATAAACTCAAAGTCCCGGACGAGGCGCAGTTTCCCGCAACAGTCAAATTTTTTGAGTCAGAAGAAGGGGCAAGACCATAAAGCATATCTCCATCAAAAACTGCCTGAATCGCATGCGTTCCTACAAATGACGGTGCATATGTGTATGTGGCAATTCCCAAAGAATTTGTAGCGACAGATCTAATAAATGTTCCCGAAGTGTTATCCCTAAAATGTATTATCAGTCCGGGAACACCAGAATAAAGAGTTGCCGTAAGAGTTACTTCTTCTCCTGTCCCAATCTGGCTGGATGACAAATCAAGAGTCAATGTTGTCGGATTTCCCACGCTGTTTTTAATGCACAGACTCAAAGTCCCGGACGAAGCGCAGGCTTCCGGCCTGATAGTTACCGTGGCAATATTAGCATAAACATCAACCCAGTTATCGTTTGAATCCTGATAGTAACTGCTATTAAAAAGTTTGTCCTGTGCAACAATACCTAAATGGTAAGTGCCGCTGGTTTGCAAATTCAAACCGGAAATGCTGAAATATGCTCCGTAAATTCCATCGCCGGCAATGCCGTCGTTGTGGTATCCGTCGTCTCGCATTTCAACAGCGTCGCCATATTGAGTCCCATCCGCGCCTTTTATAGTTGCGGTTGTCAATTCGATTCCAGAAACATCTGTTATTTTAGCCGTCAAAACCACGGCCGAAGAAGTGTCAACCGCCCTAACATTGCTAACATCCGGATATGAATGTTCGGAGTAAAATTCAAAAGTGGGGAACTGGGCATCAATATTTTTTTCTACGCCAAAACAGCCAAGCGCCATAATCGCAACTGCAAGAAAAATTTTGGAAAAACGGATTTTCATTTTTATTTAAAAAGAATATGGTTGGATGTTCATTGTAACGGTATTTCCCGCAGAATCGGTCACGATAATATCAACATAATAACTTCCCTCCGGCCCCGACCAAATTGCTGTCCATATCCCATCGTCGTATGCACCGTCTAGCGTAAAATCATCTCCTTCGAGAATCATATTGCTCGGAACATCACCCCATTCTTGGTCGTAAGAAGTTTTTATATAAGCCTTCACATTGCTAATCACATTTGGGGAGTCTGATTGAGCCTCAACTACAACCTTAATGCTCGTTCCGACTTCTGAAGAAAATGGATCGGCGTAAGCGTCCACTATTTTTAAAACATCTTCCGATTCGGCCTGAATCTGATATAATTCCACTTTTCTTGTAAGTTTGTTATAAGTTCCCAAAGAATCGATTGTAAGCGTACTGCTGGCAACTTTGGCTGTCACCTCATACCCCTTTAATGAATCCAAACTTGTGGAAAAACTTATCGTGCAGTCGTCACAGGCATTAGTGTCGCATCCTCCCGCGGAGCCCGCCACTGCAAAATCTACTCCGCTAACCTGATTGCAATTCAGCCCAGAATCTATCTCTGAATTGTCGCTTCTTGTAGGGCAGGCGGTAGTATTTAAGACAGCGTTGACCATCGAGCATAAACCGCGCGTGGTGCCGGTAGGTATAATTTTTCTGTCATAGTAAAGCACTTTTTCAATTCCACTGTCGGCTGCATAAAAAGCCACAACCGAATTCCCGATATTTCTCACCATTTTTATCTCGTTATACAACAAAGTGGTAATAGCCAAAACAATGGCCACAATTATAACCATGACAAAAAATGAAATTATAAGCGAAACCCCACTTTGACAATCGCGGCCATGCAGAATATTTTTGATTTTTGGAAAAATTTTATTCATTTATATTTCTGTCAGAAACAGTTGTCTGAATTTTTATTTCCGGTTGCAAATTATCTCCCGGAACTTGAAATCCCATTATCAATGTGGCGCGCGGCTGTATGCTGTCATCTTCTGAGGCCCCATACGAACTCAATCCGGAAGTGGCGTTTATGCTGGTTCTAAAATAATCAATATTATATTTTGATGCGGTCAGTAAAGTGGAGTAGGTATCGGTCGTCTGGTCTTTTAATTCTTTTAAAACATTGTTTTGCGTTGTTGCATCCTTGGTCACAAAAAATTCCTGGCAAGCATCGTTGTTTGAAGCGTTTATAAATTTTATTCCCTCGTATTCCTGGTTATCGGTATTGGCTCTTGTATACAAATAGATATAGTTTTCAAACTCTTGAGTTATTTCACCGCTTTCGTTGCGCCAAACAAGGCAAGTTGACCCACTGTCTTTTAACGCCATTCTTAATCCCTTGGACATATATTCCATTGCATAACTGACTTCGCTGAGCATTTGCTCTTGCTGTAAAATCCTTTTTTGGCTGGCAACAATGGAAAGAAAAATCGCAATGGCAACAGCCACCACCAGCATAAAAACAGCCATGACAATAATCAATTCGATGAGCGTAAATCCTTTTTGTTTTTTGAATTCTTTGTTTTCCATTAGTACCAATTATAAAGATATTCTTCCACCGTAATTGAATCTTCGTTTGAATCCGGATGCAGAATGTTTGATTTTTCGTCCCAATAAACCGTAACCGTCACTTTCATAATATCTTCCAATCCCGCTGTTGTCTCAATCGGCTCTATTACAATTTTTCTCTTGTATTTGGTGTCAGTTCCGCTTGAATAATTATAAAATCCATCATCGTCTATCAGCAATTTACTGCTGTCATAATATGCCAGCGTATCAAAAGTTTTGTAATCAGCCTGGCAGCCGGTTTGACATTGAATATTGCTGTCAACAAGGCCAGCCATCCAATCATCTCCTTCCAGCCAATTTGTATCGCGCATATTCCTGACTATCTCCATGCCCTCTTGCGCCAGATAAGCTGCAACAAACCTGTCTGTTGCATTGGAGGTTAAAATATCCATTATATTAAAAGCGCTATATGCTCCGATAATGGCAATAGACAAAACAAAAATCGAAACCATCAATTCAATGAGCGTAAAGCCTCGGTCGTAATTTTTAAAAAATTTATTCCACATAAACTAATCCCGTAGAATTTATATAAATTGACCTTTCCATCGATGGCTCGGATCTTATGCCCAAAACAATTCTCATACTCTTCTGCTCGGCATTTGATATGCTGGTAATCAAAACAGTCGGGTTGGGCGGCATAAAATTTATGCTCCCGCCGTAAATTTCCGATTCATTGCCATTTTCATCAGTGCCGTAAACCCCTTTGATGTAAACTTCGCTTTCGCTGTCTTGCATATTTATCTGCTCTACAATGCAATCCTCGCCATCGCCTATTCCGGCCTCGTCGTCGCAACTGACTCCGCCGCTGTAATTCTGCCCCCCACCGCCATCAGTATCGGCATAAATTATGTAAATTACATCGCTCTCTGCCGTGTTTATATAAAACCCGTATCCGTCGGTTTCAACAACTTCGCTGTCGCCGTCTGTTATCTGCACTCCTGAAAATCCCAAATCTTCTGTTTTGCGAATATCCTGCGCCACTTTATACACCGCCCTGGAAACGGCAAACTGCCTTTTAATTTTTGGGAAGTCGGCAATAACAATCAAAGAGAAAGTTGTCATAATTACAATCGCAATAATAATCTCTATCAATGTAACGCCTTTTTCCGGATTTTTGTTTTTAAACTCAATTGCCATTTATAACAAAAAATTTAAATACCAATTTATCAATTTTTCTCCCCAAAATTCAGCCGCAAAAGTTCCCAAAACCAAAAATGGTCCAAAAGGAATTTCGCTCTTTAATCCCTTTTTTCCAAAAATCATTGATATTATTCCTATTATAGCACCAAAAAAGAATGCAAAAAATAGGGCTGCAAATGTATTTGGAAATCCCAGCAGCAGACCTATCAAAATTGCCAGTTTTACATCGCCAAACCCCATCCATTTCCCTTGCGACACAAAAAATATGGCAAAGAAAAAAGCAAAGCCGGCCAAGGCTGCCAGCAAACTTCCCTGTAATCCGCTGAAATTAAAAAATAAAATATAAACAGCCGTAAGACCGATTGCCGGAAGCAAAACCTTGTCGGGTATAATATAATGCTTCAAATCATAAACAAAAATCACAATTAAAACCGACACAACATAAAACCAAAACCCCAAATTAATTATTGCTCCTGTAATTCCCACTCCTTTTTCTGTCATTCCCGCGAAGGCGGGAATCCAGTGGTAATACTCTGGATTCCCAATCAAGCCTGCCCTCAAGCAGCATCGGGGGTCGGGAATGACGGCTAATTTATAAAAAACCAACAGAAAGACAATTCCTGTTGCCAGTTCCACAAACGGATATTGAATTGATATTTTCTGCTTACAGTTTCTACACTTTCCTTTTAAAAACAGAAAACTAAAAACAGGAATCAAATCCTGCCACGCCAACTCTTTTTTGCATTTGGGGCAGAAAGACCTGCCTCCCAAACCTTTTTTCGCTTCAAGGCGATAGATAACGCAATTTAAAAAACTGCCGATGCAGAGGCCAAAAACAAAAACCAAAAGATATTCAAAAAACAAAATTGTTTCCATTCGTATATTATATCAAAAAATTTGGCATAAAAAAACAGGCCATCAAAGCCCCTCCTTGACTATTCCGAGATATTCCGAGAACTGTTCTCGGAATAGTCAAAAACTGTATTTCATCAAAGTCCAAATTGCGACGAACCCGTCTTTCCATTTTATTTTTTTCCCCTCGGACTTGCCGCGCGGATTATAAGAAATCGGCACTTCAAAAATCCTAATTCCAGCCTTGGCAATTTTTGCAGTCACCTCTGGGCAAAAATCAAAACCATTGGCCTGCAAGTTCAAAGAATCAAGCAAATCTTTTTTAAAAACTTTATAACAAGTGGGCTCGTCAGTGATTTTTATTCCGCAAATCAAATTGGCAGCCATAGTCACTCCGAGTCCGCCCAAATAAAAATCCAATTTGCCATGCCTGTTTCCGGCCAGATTTCTCGAACCGTAAACAACCTGCGCATTATTTTCCAAAAACGGCCGCAACAGTTTTTGGTAGTCTTTTGGATCGTATTCCAAATCAGCGTCTTGAATAATTACAAAATCTCCAGTCGCTTTTCCCAGCCCAGCCTTAACAGCGCCGCCTTTGCCTAAGTTTTTTTGGTTTTTTATCAAAATAAAATCAAACTCCGGCTGCAAATTACGTAAAATTTCCAGCGTCCTATCTTCTGACTTGTCGTCAACAACAATTATTTCTTTTTTAATCGGCAACTCAACACCAAAAACCATTTTAACGATTTCTTCGATGGTTTTTTCCTCGTTGTAGGCTGGAATAATTACCGAAAGTTTCATAATTGAATTGTGTTTCCGTTTAGCACATCGCTCTCAGAAATTTGAATTTCCCTCTCATAATTTCCAATTTTGATTTTGCATTTTGATGCAACTATTTCTGAGTCCTCCTGGCTTCCGGTTGAATAGGGAACAATGATTTCAAATTTTCCGTTTTCTGCCATAACAAAGTTAGTATAAGTAAATTTTCTGCCTTGATTAGTTTCAATATCAACCGAAACTTCGATTTTTGTCCCATCAAAGGCCTTGCCGCGCAAAACCGCGCCTTGGACATATTCAAAAATTTTGTATTTTTTTATTTCCTGATTTTGATCTATTTTTAAAGTGTAGTCCGTAGCAGCAGATTCATAAAGCAGCCTGAAATGGCTTAAAGCATCGACCTTAAAAGTTTCCGTTTTGCCGTCGGAAAAAGTTTCAAAACCAGTCTGCCTGCCGTCAAACAACGCCAATTTTGCCGCCATTGAAGAATAATATTTTGCCATATCAATGCTTTGGCCGTCTTCTGCCAGATACCCATCTAATTCGTCTTGTTGCCATTTTATCATCTGCTGGTAAACGTTGTCAGAATTTGCCGAGCTGGAATCGGCAATAACATACTTTACTTTCAATTCATCCAAATATCCGGTTGCAACCGCTTCATTTTCTTCTAAGAAAAAAGTTGCATATCCCGGGGTGATGCTTCCGTCCGAATTTTTTCTGCCAATGCCCTCTTGAAAAGGATTGGCCACCGGAATCCTGTGGGCATAGTAAGTAATCATGTGTCCAAAATCCCACACAGCCAAAATCCCATAGGCTGAATCTGGATACTGATAAGCATTGACTTTACCGGTCTTTGAATCTACGCCGGGCTCTTTGTAGAGGCTGTAATAATCAAGGCCCGTGTCTGGCGTATGGTTTTTTAGCCAATCTGCAACATCATACCGGTTTTGATCCGCTGCGGAAAATTTCCAACTTGAAATCATATCCTGAAAAACAGCCGGCAAACTATGCGGAAAATTAGATCCGGCATTAAATGGGAAAGGATAAACCAAAAAGTACATTGCAATAAAAATAATTGCAGAGCATCCGTATCCTATGTATTTTTTCAAATTCAAATCCTGCATACCACGCGCCTTGCAGACCCCTTTCCAGCCAAACTCAAACATATTTACCACAAAGCCCGCAAACAACATCGCAAAAACAGGCGACAAATAGCAGATAAACCTGATTTGCCCAAAAAGATACAGCACGCCCGACATTATAGACACGAAAACGGCCCAACACACCAGCAAAAGTAATTCGGCTTTATTGTTGCGAAAAAAATTATAAACAGCGGCACAGATGGCCATCATCGCAACTATAAAAATCATCTGAAAATTATTTACCAAACCACTGTAATCTGCCGGCTTCATTTCGGACACCAATTCTCGAGCCTTAGAATATTCAACCATTCCGGTATTAACCTCTTTGGCTCCGGAAACCAAGGAATCAAACAATGCCGGAAAAAATATTTTTAAGACAGCAAGCATTAGAATAACCGCGCCGGCCGCTGCAATCGGCATCATTTTTTTGCTGATTTTCTTTTTTTCAAACCAAAAATCCAGCAACAAAAGCATTGCCAGCGTCAAAAATCCAAGTCCAAATGCCAACAAATGCACAATATTGTACATGTAAGTCTGGAATAAATCAGGATGCCCGAAAAACGGCGAAATCATTAAAAAAGCAACTGCAAAAATCAGCATTGCCATCTGCAAAATCCAATTTTTTTTGCGTCCCAAAAAATATTCTATCAGGTAATACAAAACCGCAAAGCAGAAAATCAAAAACAAAAACATTATGGCTCCTGTCCATGCCAAAAAATACAAGCCTAAAGAAAATCCGGCCAGCAGGGCATAAATCCAAAACTTCCTTTCCGATTTTAATTCGTAATCTATGGAGAATTTTCCGGATTCGGTTTTACGCCTCGACTGCAAAGCGAAAACCAAAAACATCATCGCCAGAGTTGAAAATAAAACTTCGGCAACGTGGTGGTCTGTGATTCCCAAGAGCGACCTGTACAAAAACGGAGACAAAATCACCGACAAAAACGCCGCCAACAATGCCGCTGCGCGATTTTTAAAAATCGCTTTTGTCAGAAAATAAACCGGAAATGCCAAACACGCTCCCATAACCGCAGGATAAAACGGGGCGATTTTGTTTATCATTTCCAGCGTGGGTTTTCCCAGCGAAGCCAGCCAGATAATCACAGCCAGAAGCCAGTCAAAAAGCGGAGTAAAATGGATATATGTTCCGTGCGGAAAATTGGTAAAAGGATCAAAATAAATCCTAAAAGGAAAGTGCCCTCCCAGTAGCATGTTTTCAACCAGTCGCATATGATAAATGCCGTCATCAGCCGAATATTTTACAGGATCGGAAAAAACAACGCTCCATGATGGCCAAATTCTGATTACCAAACCAAAACAAAAAACAAGTGCCAACAAAATTACCGCTCTGTGTCTTTTAATAAAATTAAAAAGACCAATGAGAACAGAATTGATTAGCCTTAAACAAGATTTTAAATTTAGCATTTCCGTATCAATTTTGAAACTATTCCGAGACTATTCCGAGAACTGTTCTCGGAATAGTCTGTTTATGTAAATTTATTCTAATATTATATTCGGAAATTGGAAAAAATCTTTCTTGTGAAAAATCCAGTCATTGGTGCAATCCTGACAATTTTCTTCTCCATCAAAAATTGCTAATAAAAAATCTCTGTTAGTAATTGAAGGATAGTTTTTTATGCCAAGATAGTCAAGATAACTCGACCACTTGTACTCTTGCAAAAACTGAATCGCTTTCTGGCCTTCACAGATTCCAGATTCCTTCCAACCGGCATCAAGCAACGAGATGGGATTTGTATGTATATAGGCTAATGTATTTTTTAATTGATCATCGCTTTCAACATGAACGGCCTTAAATCTTCCTTGATAAAGATGTCCGCTACGCTTGTATTTTTTATTAAGATAAGTAGCGTAACCGCCAAGTTTTCTCATAAATCTACTGATACCATCGTCTTTTAATTGTCTAATTAGTAAGTGAAAATGATTTGGCATCAAGCAAAAAGCCAAAATCTCCACTAATAATTTCCTTTCCCGCAACATCTCCTCCCCTTTAACTATTCCGAGAACTAACTATTCCGAGAACTGTTCTCGGAATAGTCTGTTCAAATTTTCTCTCAACCTTTCTAAACTCCCAAGAAACGGCATTTTCATCATTAAATTCATATAAATCATGCAAAAAATGCAGATAATCTTCCCTTTCTGGATAGATTACTCTTCCGTCTGTGCCACGCATCACTATGTGGTAGATTTCATTATTAGCCAATTGTGGTCTTTTTATAGGCATATATAATTATAACAAATACATCTCTCATGTAAACTATTCCGAGACTATTCCGAGAACAGTTCTCGGAATAGTTTTTATCAATAAAAACGCCCCAGAGAAAGGGCGTTTTGTCTTGCGTTTTTTGATTTTTATTTAGTGACAATATGCTGCCGCATTACTTGGGCAAAGCGTTGAACAAGCGTTTGCTGAGCCAGTTTTTTCTCCTCTATATCCAGAAGCGTCAACGCAATAATTATTCGCCGTTGATAATTGAGCGCACAGACAAAAATTGCCAGAGTCAGTAACTCCATTATACGCTGTTGTTGCTGAATCATTAGTAGTAAGACTATTTATTTGCACTAATGCATTTTGAATCGTAGCACTCGGACTCGTAACAGTGGTAGCAAACATATTATCATAATTTTTATTCGTATCATAATATGCAGCCGCTGACGTGGCGATTGTTTGCATATTGCCTCTGATTGCTGCGTCTTTTGATTTGCCGATATAACTGGTGACGTTAACCATAACTATGGCCGCCAATACAGCGATAATGGCGATAACAACGATCAACTCAATAATTGTAAAACCTTTTTGACCCCCTACTAATTTGTAGACATTTTTTTTATTCATCATAATAATTATGCTTTTATCAACCTCCCCACAAATCAAATTAGCGGGGGGTGAACTTTGCATACTTTATATTTTATTATTTTATTTATTAATTATAAACCCCTGCATTTGTTTGTCAAAAAAAACTGTGGATAAGTTAACCGTCGCATCAGTCTGAAGAACTTGGACACGCGCTAATAAGCGACGTGCAACTGCTGTTGCTTATCTCTCTTTTCACTCCGCGGCTGTCAACGCAATAAGCATAGTCTGGCCTCGAAAACTCTCTGGCGCAAGCGGCCCATGAATCGCCCGACGCATCGTTGCAGCACATTCCAGCATCATTATCTGTGCAATTGGCATCGCTATTTTCTGGCATTTGGGAAACGGCGCTAAGCACAACGCTTGAATTGCAAAAACCTTGGTAGGTGCTGCTGTGGCCGTTATAGTAAACCTCGCCAGATGAAACTAAAACCGCTAGGTTTCCCATGACATTGGCGTCTTTGCTTTTGTTTATATATTGTGCGACGCTAAACAAAATCACCGACGACAAAATCCCAATAATGGCAATCGTCACTATCAATTCAATCAACGTAAACCCCAATAGAGATTTGTTTGTTTCTCTTTCGTTTGCTCTGTTAGAGATTGCGGTCTCTAACGGCGTAAATCCTTTTTGT
>Ga0172381_10008532_pt1 | contig 10006 bp, 9 predicted proteins | sample Leawel6488metaG_FD_119754 | JGI IMG/M metagenome (GOLD analysis project Ga0172381, IMG submission 119754) | Leachate microbial communities from a municipal landfill in Southern Ontario, Canada - Leachate well 64-88 metaG | ecosystem: Engineered > Solid waste > Landfill > Unclassified | place... | reverse complement strand
GTCAATCAATCTGTATGCCCGATGATTCTTACGAGAACAGGACACACTGCATGGACGCTGGCAAGCTCGGTATTCATAGCGCAGCCCGCTGACTGGTCGGCGGCAAGCGGATACCCCGGATGCGTCACCCTTTACGAACAAAGGTCGGTTTACGCGGGAACGCCGGAAAAGCCTCAGACTATGTGGTTTTCCACTACCGGGTACCCTGACGATATGACCACGGGGACAAACGCCGATGACGGGATGGAGCTTTCCCTTGACGATAATAACGTCATTATGTGGATGAAGGCGGCTCGTTATCTCAATGTGGGAACAGGCGAAGCGGAGTGGGTTGTTTCTTCCGGTGCCGGTGACGAGGCTATGAGTCCAACGAAAAAGAAGGCCCGAAGAATCTCCCGGTATGGAAGCTCTTTCTTGCCGGCCGTTGCTATTGCAAACGCCCTTCTATTCGTCCAAAGGGCAGGGCGCAAACTTAGAGAATTGATTTACGACTATATTCAAGACAATTACGGCGATCCTCCGGACCTGACAATATTCGCAGAACACGTCACCAAGACCGGGATTAAGTCTTACGCTTTCCAGAGGGAACCCGATTCAATCCTCTGGTGCGTCCTGAATGACGGAACCATAGCGGCATTCACGTATAACAAGGCGCAAGAGATTACCGGCTGGCATACCCATACAACGGGAAGCACTACAAGCACCGGACTCTTTGAAGATGTGGCTTGTATCCCCGTAGCTGACCATGATCAGGTGTGGTTTGTTGTCAGTAGAACCATCGGTGGGGTTACAAAAAGATATGTTGAATACCTAGCCCCCGACTTTGATGATGCTCAGGAAGATTGCTGGTTTGTCGATTGCGGCTTGAAATATGACGGAACTGGGACTACCCAATTAACAGGACTTGACCACCTTGAAGGCTCAACCGTTTCCATCCTTGCCGATGGTGCGCCTATGCCAAATAAGACAGTAGCATCGGGGACAATCAGCATCAGCACAGCGGCCTCGGTTGTCATAGCTGGCCTTCCCTTTACCTCCATCCTTGAACCGATGGACTTGGAAACCAAGGAAGAGGGCGGGTCTTCTCAGGGCAAACGCAAAAAGATTCATCAGGTGATGGTGAGATTCTATAAGACACTTGGGGCGAAGGTGGGCAGCGCGGCGGGGACGATCGACACGATTCCTTTCCGAACCCCCTCCGACCCAATGGACAGCGCCCCGCCTCTATTTACGGGTGACAAGATTGTCCCCTTCGCTGGCGGTTGGGATAGACATGGATACATCAGGATAACGCAAGATCAGCCGTTACCCTTGACGGTGCTGGCAGTTGAACCGCTTGTAAATACCGGGGATTGACATGATTGAACTTGTACCCTTCAAACCTGAACACATGGCGAATATCAAGAAAGAGGATATTGACGCTAAGATTCTTGTCTTTATCAACGATCTTGATCAGAGGGCGGAATATTACGCTCAGGCGGGACCTTGCTTCACCATGCTCCTTGACGGCACTGTCATGGCTATAGGGGGCGTTATCCAGTTTTGGCAGGGGTCAGGCGAGGCTTGGATGATGGTATCACCAGAGGGCCGCAGGAAGGGCCTATCGCTTTATAAGCACATGAGCCTGTTTCTGGACACTTGTTTCAACAAATACGGATTCCATCGGATTCAGGCTTGCATAGTCAATGAGCATAAAGAGGCGCACAAATGCGCTTTTCGGCTCGGGTTCATACCAGAAGGGATGATGATTCATTACGGGCCGAATAAAGAGAATTACGTCAGATACGTCAGATTTCCGGTGAGGTCATAATATGGCGGTAGCGGCGGGAGTAGTCATAGCTTTAGCGGGTGCGGCCTATAGCGCCTATAGCCAAAATAAAGCGGGTCAGGAATCAAAGGACATCGCTAATCAGAACGCGGCGGCGGCAAGAGCGGCGGCAAGCGAAAACTCGGCGCTGGCAAATCAGACCGCTTTGGATAATATTGAGATTGCCCGACAGAATAGGGCTATTGCCGATTCAGAAGCAGCATCCATTGAGGATAAAGGGCGCGTTAATGTAGCCTTCAAGCGAAAGGAAATAGAGCAACTACTCGCCTACCAGAGAACTCAGGAAGCCGTGACCGGATTCAAGTACGAAGGAACCCCTGAATATGTGGCGGCTCAATCGGCAACAGAGGGTGAGCAGGATGTAGCGATGATATGGGCAAACGCCGTTACCGAAGCCGACGCAATGAGGGCAAAGGGGAAAGTGATCAGCACCCAGGGCGAAAGGTCAGCGGGACAGATAATAGCTCAATCAGATGTCAATGCGGAAAACATGAACACACAAGCGGATATTATGACGAGACAGGGAAGCTATGCAGCCTCGGCGGGTGCAGCAGGAGCTTATTCAACCCTGCTTTCAGGACTGAGCAATGCTTACACGGCCTATAAATACCCGACCCTGATAACTCAGAAAATGAAAATAGGATAACTCATGGCTAAAGAAATAGTCCAATATAATGCCAATGTTGCCCCGTCAGGGATAAGCGGGGAGGTATTTCAGCCTTACAAGGATGCACCTGTCTATAAGGCCCCAGTGATGACCCCCATAACTTTGGGCGCGGATGCCTTCGCAGCTGATAAGAAGTTAGGGGATGCCATTACTGACATAGGAGAACAAGTAGTAAAGATTCAGAACTATAACGAGCAGGCCCTTGCTCTTACTGCTTCTTTAGATTTCAAGAATCAGGGACTTGAAGCAATGAAGGAAGCGGAAAAGATAACCGGCCCTAATGCAGTTGCCACGGAAGAACAACCGGGAATTACGGATCGATATATGGCGGCAAGAACGCAACAGGCAACCGACTTCATAGATGCACAACCTTGGTCTAAACAGAACAAGGAAATGGCTATGAGAACATTTTTGACATCTATCCATGAAGAGGCAAGCAGAATATCTTCTCATGAAATCCAGCAGAACGCCGTGGTTAATAAGCAAGCCATTGAGTCTGTAATAATAAACGCTGCATCTACAATGAGAGAATACCCCCTCGACGATGCGAAGGCGACCACGGCCATGAATGGCGTAGCGGCGGTTTTAAGCCTAAGAGCGCCGGGGGATGCAAAGGCGGCACAGTTTGCAACACAGACGCTTGTGGAGGCGCGGCTTGAAGGATTGAAGATCAAAGACCCCGACAAGGCGGCGGCTTTCCTCGAAGAGAATAAACTTCTCATCGGTGATAAATATGATGCTTTGAGGAAACAGGTTACATTTTCCCAAATCGAAAGGGATGCGCTGATTAACCCTGGCATAGCTCTTGAAAAGTTGGGAGCGATGGAAAACGGGCAACCGAAGTTCTATCAGACCTTGAATCCTACGGAAAGAGTTGCGGCGGTTAGCGGGGTTATTTCTCAGGTGCAAGGCCGCGAAGCCCTACACAACATGGAACAGAAAAAGAGGGATGAAGATAGCTCCTATGGTTACATCGACATTGTGAATAATGGAATTGACCCGCGCAATCCTCAGGCAGTAATCACACCAAGTCAAAGAGGGGTTGCCGGTATTGCATACCTGAATGAGCTTGTGGGGAAAAGATTGATTTCCCCTGCCCACTACGAACATCTTATCAATGCGGCCAAGCAGGGAGTCACCACGGACTTTGAATCTTTCCAGAACTTGAAGATCGGCGTGTCTCTCGGCAAGGTGTCGGTATCGCAAATCATGTCAGCTGAAGGTGTGGGCGCAGGGGACAAGGCGGCGCTACTTGACCATAAGAGAGGTATCGACAACACAAACGCTCAATTAGGTATGATGGTGAGGGCTGAATTGAACAGCGTCCGGTCAATGGCTGAAAGGCTCATGCTTCCCGGCGGCGGAATAAAGCCAAGTGATGCACAGGTGTCATCGTTGCTTAGATTCAACTCTGACCTCAATGATGCTGTAAAAGGCGGCGCTGATCCGACTCAATACTATATGAGCAACGGATGGAAGTATATGGAAACGTCCGTCCCCAATACCGTCAAGGGAACCCCCAAGTCATTCGATGATGCTCAAATGATGGGCTATAAACTGACCCAAGACTATAAACTGAAACGCATTACCGAAAGCACCTACAATATTGAGGCGGCAAAGATAGATCAGGCAAAGCGGATATTCAAGCAACAGGAAGCGGCGAAGGCTCAATCAGGCGAGAAACGCAAGACAGAAAAAGGCCGATGATATGATAAACGAAGAAAATCAATATTATGTAGGCGAAGGAGCAGACCTTACGCCCTATATTGCCCCGGAATGGGAAGCGCGGCCCGTACCCCTCAATCAGCCTGCGCAGGATCTTGAATCAGATTTTGCCGGGAAGTATCCAAACGCTTACGGAGTTTATGGCGCGGCGAAGGAAGTCCTGAAAACATCCCTGCCTTATGTAAAATATATTGACCCTGCAGAACGTGAAAAGTTCATGGAGTTGACCGAGCAGGAACAGACCCGTGACCTTCTATTTGAGGCCTTAAACGCGGCGGTATTGGGAAGGTGGAAACCTATCTCTAAGTTTGCCGGGGAAGTCGGGAGCGCAGCTCTTGAAACCTTCCTGCCAAAAACTGCCAAGGTTCTTTATTCGGAAATACCGGCAGCATCCAAGATTTTAGGGAACCAGAGAGGGGCCATAGGAGAAAAACCACCTGTTGCCCCGAAGGTAGAGTCACCAACAACGGAGATCGTTCAATCTGAGGCAACCTCGCAAGCCGAAGCCGCAACCGTTGATAGCACATGGTCTAAGGTTCAATCCCTCTCAAATGATTGGGAAGGCATTGTTGAGACACAGCGCCGGGGAACGCGCTCGCATGAATTAGCGGCGAAGGAAGCGGAAACCATCGGCATGACCTTGGATGATGTAAAGGCTATCGCTCCGGGTACTGCCATGAACGATTCCCAGGCCGTGGCTTTGGTCAGAACGATCAAGCCGATTGCAAACGAGAGTCAATCCCTTGCGATGAAGTGGGTAGAGACTAAAGACCCCGCATACCTTGACAAATCCATTGATGCCTTTCTTGCAGTAGGGGAGGCAAACCCCGCGCGAATGGGCGTAAATGCAGAGGCAGGGCGCACCCTGTCAGTATTGAATGATCCTATAAGCGGAGAGAATAAGTACCTTGATCAATTCTCCGAAGCCCTGAAAAGGTCTGACCTCTCAAAAGAACAGTTAGGGGCGATGATTGCGACCTTCAAGACCGAGGGTGACTTAGCAGCAGCGGCAAGGGTAGCACTAAAGGCAGGGAAGATAGAAGCCGTTATGCAGTTGTGGGTAAAAGGATTGCTGACCGGGCCCCCTACCCAAGCGGCCAACATCATGGGTAACTCGCTCTATTTGGGGATACAGGCGCCGGAAAGATTGCTTGCCTCTGCTATCGGCTCGGTTATGCCAGGAACAGGGGAAGTGGCAGCCGGGGAAGCAGGAGCAATGATCAAAGGCGCGGTCCTTGGTTTCAGGGATGCAATGCGACTTGCCGGGAAAACGTATCTCAACGAGGATTCCCAATTCTCCAAAGTCATGGGGCAAGCCTCAACCTCCAAGATGGAAATCAAAAGCAAGATGACGGAAGCTTTCGGAGAAGGATGGTTCGGCAAAAGCCTCCAATTATATGATGATGTTTTGGGATACGCCAGCACCCGTCCTTTGATGGCCGGGGATGATTTCTTTAAGTCCATCGGGTATCGAGCGGAACTTCATGCCTTGGCAATCAGGGAAACGGAGCGCCTTGGCCTAACTGGTGAGGCGGCGGCACAAAAGATAAGCACCTTGATAAACAACCCTCCGGAACAGTTCAAGACGGATGCCCTTAAATTCTCTCAATACATTACCTTTCAAGAGGAACTTGGCCCGGCAGGACAGGGCGTGATGAATATTGTCAACGCCGTTCCTCCTTTGAGGTTTGTCCTGCCATTCGTGAAGACCCCGGCGAATATCTTTACCGGGTTTGTTGACCGGACCCCCTTTGCTCCTTTCCGTCAGGCGGTAAGGGATGACATAGCGGCGGGAGGTTCAAAGCGTGATCTTGCAATGGCACGGATCGGACTGGGTTCGATGCTGGCAGCCTCAACATCGGCATTTGTGATGGATGGAATGATTACCGGCGGCGGTCCTTCCGATAAGGCGCAGAGGGCGGCCTTGCTCAGAACAGGCTGGCAGCCTTTCTCTATCAAGTTTGGAGATAAATATTATTCATATCAGCGCATGGAGCCTATTGCCACAATCATGGGCGTTACGGCCTCAGCAACGGAAATCATGATGGAACTGAAAGCCGACGATATAGACTCTGATCATATCGCTACGGCCATTGTTGCGGCCTTCTCCAAGAACGTCACGGATAAGACCTTTTTGCAAGGCATTACAAAACTGGCAAGCGCCATGAGCAACCCGGATATATTCGGCCCTGCATATATCAATCAGCTTGCAGGGTCTGTTGTCCCTGCCATTGGTGGCGTAGTACAACGACAGATAGACCCGGAATTGAAAGCTGTTGAGTCCATGCTTGATTCTATCAAGTCCCGTATCCCCGGACTTGCAGACGGTTTGCCTCCAAAAAGAAACCTTTGGGGTGAAGCGGTAACGGCTCAGACCCTTGGCCCTGCTCTTGTATCTCCAGTAAGGAAATCACAGGCGGTGAACAGCCCCGCCGATGAAGCAATTATCGAAAACAAGATCAATATCGAAATGCCCACAAAGTTCCTTAATGGGGTGCAGATGACCCCGGAAGAATATGACCGATATGTTGTCCTCCAGGGGAACGAATTGAAAAGCAGTCAATCAGGAATGGGGCTAAGGGATACGCTTGATAACATGGTCAGTATGCCCGACTATCTCCGTCAAGCACCCGGCCCGGATGGTGGCAGGGCATTGATGATCAAGCAGCAGGTTCACGCTTTCAGGGAGCAGGCAAAAGCGCAGATGCTGATGGAGTTCCCCGACCTGATGGGCGCCGTACAGACCCACGAAGTAGAACGGCAACAGGCAAGACAGCCTTTATATTAGGAGCGCACCAATGACGATAAGCACTCAGACATTCAGATTCCCATACACCTCCACCGGTGGGGCAACCTACCCCTACACGAATAAGATTCTCGATCAGGATGATTTAAGGGTCTACGTCAATGACACCTTGCAGACCATCGGAACGCATTACACGGTGACAGGAGTAGGCGCGGCGGCAGGGGGAAACGTGGTCTTCGTCTCGGCTCCCACGGCGGGTTCCAGCGTCCTGATTACCAAAGACGGGGTCGAGTTCACCCAGGAAACCGATTATGTGGAAAACGATTCCTTCCCGGCTGAATCCCACGAGAACGCCCTTGATAAGCTGACCAATATTGCACAGAAGATTTGGGACTATACGCGGCGATCCATAAAACTGAAAATTACATCCTCGCTGACAGACCTTGAATTCCCAGACCCGGAAGCTGACAAATATCTTGCATGGAATAGCACCAAGACTGCGATTGTCAACAGGGGAATCGTTGTTGATAGTGCGCTCATCACCGGGGCAATGGGGGCGTCGATGGTTGCGGCCGACTACGCCAGTGAGGTTGTTTCCCTTATTGGTGCGGTCTCCGACGATACATACGCATCATCCACTTGGGACGGAGTATCCGGCGTGGCTCCGAGTAAGAATGCGGTATATGATAAATTGCAACTCATGGCGGCTTTGTTTCCCGCTTCTTTGGGCGCAGCGAATTTGAAGCAATTTATGAACGCTGCCGGAACTGCGCCGGAGTGGGCTACAGAATTTAAGTTACTTCAAATAACGAGAGATTTGACGGCGATTGCGGGTGACGTATCGTATACGGGCGTAGGATTTAAGCCCGCAGGATACATAGTTATGGCAACCGCTTCCAACGCCGACATAGTAGAGCTTTCTTTGGGGTTGGCGGTGGGCGTGAACATGGCGAATTTATGCCTCCTCGCGCGAACTACTCCAATAGTGGGAGTGACCACCACAAGGATAGTTATCAGCGAACGCGGCGCATCCGACGGTAGTAAAAACCAGGTAGCGGTTGTGAAAACTAACGATGCCGATGGGTTTACGTGGACGTGGACCAAAGCATCGACGCCAAGCGGAACACTGACTATGTATGTATTATGTTTCCGCTGAGGAGAAGCTAAATTATGAATAGAATATGCCTGACAAAAGACGGGAAATTGATCGAAATGCAAAGCGGTGGCGACGACCGCCCTGATCTCATGGAGATGCGCCTTAACACCCTCAAGCAGAATGCTCTTAATGCCGGATATACCGAAGATCAGATTGAGGTCAAGTGGGTGACTGACGAGGAATGGGCGTCAATCGCCGCCGACCTCAGCAAACCCACTCAGGAACAGATTGCGGAGGCTGAGAAAGAATCCCTTATCCAAGCCAAGATCAGGGAGCAGGCCATATCCGCCCTGAAAGTCGAAGGGAAAATTAACAGCAGACAATAAAATGATCGCTAAAAAAGGAGGCAATAATGGACTACATAGGGCAGTTGGATTACTCCGTATATAGATTCCCGCGATATAGCGCAAGGCATATGTATGAACCGGAAACATATATATATCTTTCCTTGCCAGGAGTTTCCCTGACTCCCGCTGAAATAGCCGCTATCGACACCAACATCAAGGCGATCAAGTACGGCAGCGGCGTAACCCTATCCTCCCTAACCGCGAAATTCAGCACCGTTGCCCCTACCTTCGTCACGCAGATTTCGCAAGACCTCCGCTGGTTGGCAATCCTTAACGCTACCGTGCCGATCACGGCAACTTGGAGCGATGGGACGAATACGTTGGCTATGATTCCGGTAGCTGCGGGAACGGGGGAGACGTATCTGGAAAAAATTACTGATCCTACTTTTGACAATGCGGGGCTGTGGACTTCCGGCGTTAATTGGTCTGTTACGGGAGGTGAAGCTGTTGCTACCGGAGTATCAGCGGCAACTCAAAACATAATGGTACTTACACGCACAATAGGCGAATTATATAAGGGTACAATTGTTTGCAGCAACTACACATCAGGGACATTTAGATCCAATATCATGGGCGACTCGTCAGTTAATTCTCCTGCTGGGTTAGGTACAAGTTCTCGTTATTTTACTGGGACTAGCACTGCGTCAGCAGCTAACGGAGTCTATGCGGCCAATACTCTCACTGCAAAGTTTAGCGATATTTCTATTTCACAAGTCCTCACCCCCTCCATTTCCGGATTCACCTTCTCAGACGGCAGTGGCGCGAGTTTCAATCCCAACGCAGCCACCTTCACCCTTAATATAGTGAGGCGATAAGATGAGATATAAACTTTTCACCAACCAGACCGAAGCCGCCTCATTCGCAAAGGAGATCGAAGCCCTCTGCGCCGACATGACCCCGAAGCTCGTCAAATACGCCGTCTGGATTGAACATCTACAGCGGTGGGCGGTCAGCATGGAGCGCGAACCAGAAGGGCTGACGGGGGAAGTGGTTGATACGGTATCATCCTGACGATCCTGCAAGTTCTGGATGTAATAACGACCTACAAATGTCTCCAGCGACCCGACAGATACGAACTTAATCCCGTCATGGCCTGGTTCCAAGCTAAACTGGGATTGCTTCCGGGGGTCATCATCCCCAAGATAGTAGCTCTGATAGTCTCAGGTTGCCTCTTGATAATGATTCCTCACCCGCTGATGTGGGGAGTTATGGGGCTGATGTGTACGGGATATGTGGTGATAATTTGGAACAACTATAGGCAGCTTTGAGCACCGCCAATTCTTTTGAGGAGTAGGGCATGGACAAAACTTTAATCGGGGCAGCAGGGGCGCTTTTGACAACATGGATGGGGCTACTGACAGGGACGAAGGTTGACAAGACGGCCTGTGAAGCTACCCATAAGGGGGTATGCGATAAGTTGGATATGATTATTAAGCATCAGGATGAATACGGGGAAAGCATCAACTATATAAGGGACAGACTTGACAAACATATCGACAGCTCAAAGAACGCTTTGGTGATGTAATGTGGTGGTGGT
>Ga0172381_10008531_pt1 | contig 10007 bp, 9 predicted proteins | sample Leawel6488metaG_FD_119754 | JGI IMG/M metagenome (GOLD analysis project Ga0172381, IMG submission 119754) | Leachate microbial communities from a municipal landfill in Southern Ontario, Canada - Leachate well 64-88 metaG | ecosystem: Engineered > Solid waste > Landfill > Unclassified | place... | reverse complement strand
TAGAATATAGGTGGAGGAAATGTGAAAATATACTGCATAAGCTGTTGAAGGGGGATGGTGCCCATGTATTTGGGAAAGGCAGACGTTAACACCTATGATAAAGGGGCGGGCAGGGAGTATCTTATTTCAAACGGCCGCGGAGGATATGGATTCTCGACGGTCATTGGAGCAAACACAAGAAGAGAGCACGGGCTCCTTGTGGTCCGCCCGGAGGGAGAAACACAGCACTCTGTGCTGGTAAGCAAGATCGAAGAGACGATTTTCCACGAAAAGAAAAAGTACCAGCTTTCCACAAACCGATACAAAGACCTGGTCTATCCGGACGGGTACAGATACCTTCAGGAATATCAAGGTAACCCATTTCCAAGCATGCTGTTCGTAATACACAGTATCCTCCTCAAAAAATCAATTTTCATGCCTCAGGGAAAAGCATGTACGATCGTCAAGTACGAACTTCTGGCTGCGCCGGATAAAATTCGTATTGACCTTCGCCCGCTGTTTGCACATAGGATCAATTCTGAAGTATGCCCGGAACCCCGCAAGGGAGAATTTGACCTTGTTTCGAGCGAAAACTCCACTATCGGAGTCGAAGGCAAGGGGCATAAAAGCTATTTCAAAGCAACCTCAGGCACATGGGCTGCAAAGCCCCTGTGGTACGAAAACCTGATATACGAGCAGGACGACATTCCTGAAACTCCGTCAGTCGATCATCTCTGGTCGCCCGGCTATGTGAGCAATGACATTGCTGAGGGGGATGTCCTCTATGTGATCCTCTCCGACGAACCGATAACGATGACTATAGAAGATATACTCTCTGTTGAAAAAGAGTGCTCAGAAAGATTTGAAAACATACTTGAACAGGCGAATCTTCCTGCCCTCAGCAGTGCTGAGCAGGACATGATCGCCGCTTCATACCACCTTATAGATGATAGGGACGATCCGGTTTCTCCCGTTTACACCGGCTATCCCTCAGTTGAGTTTAAGGCAAGGGACACCTTTGTATCTCTGCCGGGACTTACCCTTGCTACAGGAAGGGAAAAGATCGCTGAGAGAGCGCTCCGTATCTGGACAGATATATGTAAAGAAAACGACTGGGTAATGCCTGAGCGCATCGCTCCCGACAAAAGATGCGTATTTGAAGCAGCGGACAACGGCCTATGGTTCGTATACGCCGCTGATAAATACACGAAGCACGTCGGGATCAGAAATGAAGATTCCGACATCAGGGATGCTGCGAGAAAGATAACAGACAGGTACATAACAGATATCAAAAACCTTGACCTTACCTGCGAGAAAAATATGCTGCTCAAGGTTGACTCAGACGATCCCCTGAGGCACTGGATGGACGCTGTCGCTGCAGGAGAGACTGTAGTTCACAGAAGAGGGTACCTCGTAGAAGTTAACGCACTGTGGTACAACGCGCTGAAGGTCTCTGAGAAATTTGCAGAGGCAGACAACGACATTCCTGCAAAAGAAAAATACGCAGAAATGGCTGAAAAATGTGCAGAGTCTTTCCGTGAGATATTCTGGAACAATGAAAAAAAATGTCTCTATGACTGGGTCGATCCGTCAGCTACAGCAAAAGACACCGCAATCCGTCCAAATCAGATATTGGCGGCTTCCCTCTCTTACAGCCCCATTACAGACGACATGGCCAAAGGCGTAATAAGGATCTGCTGGGACGAACTCTACACGACTTACGGCCTTCGCACGCTTGATCCGAGGCAGGATAAATTTAAGGGCAGATCAGAAGGAAGGCTCGACCAGAGGATGAAGGCCCGCTTCCGCGGCATGGCATGGCCATGGCTTCTTGGGGAGTTCATTTCGGCATTCCTTAAATATAACCCGACAAGAACAGACCTGGGGTGGATCTTTATGCGTCCATTCAACTCACACCTCAGGCACAGATGCCTTGGAGGCATTGCCGAGTGTTTTGACGGAATGATGCCGTACAAACCTCATGGAGATGTTCTCAGTGCTATGGCCCTGGGAGAACTTTTGAGAGTTTTGCACGAAAATCTACAATTTGATGAGTAAAACGGATTAAATCTGTTTGACTTTAAAGCTATAAGGTAGCACAATGAATTGAGAGCAAAAATTAATCTATGCTCTAATATTCACAAGTATTTGTGATAAAAATTTTAGGGGGCAATATTCATGGCAAAGTACAAGGTTGCAATCAACGGTTTTGGACGAATTGGGCGTCTCTCGCTCCGTTCCTTCTTCATGAACGGAAAGGACAATCTCTTTGAGGTCGTAGCAGTTAACGATCTTACCCCGCCGGCATCCCTTGCATATCTCCTGAAATATGACTCAGTGTTCCGTCGCTTCCCCGGTGAAGTTTCCGTTGAAGGAGACTGTCTCATCGTAAACGGGCATAAGATCAAGGCAGTGGCAGAGCCGGATCCGGCAAAGCTTCCCTGGAAAGAACTTGGTGTAGACCTCGTTATCGAAAGCACCGGCCGTTTTACTGATGCAAATGCTGCAAAGGCACACATTACGGCGGGAGCAAAAAAAGTAATAATTTCTGCACCTGCTAAAAACCAGGATGCCACGATAGTCATGGGAGTTAACGAGGGAGTCTATGATCCGGCAAAGCATAACATCATCTCAAATGCTTCCTGCACAACGAACTGCCTTGCCCCTGTCTGCAAAGTGCTTCAGGAGAAATTCGGCATAGTCGAGGGACTCATGAACACCATTCACTCTTATACAAACGATCAGGTAACACTCGATTTTCCGCACAAGACTCCTTCCAGAGGCAGAGCAGCGGCGCTTTCGATCATCCCGACTACGACAGGCGCTGCAAAGGCGATCTCAGAAGTCATGCCGGAACTGAAAGGCAAACTTAACGGATTTGCCCTTCGTGTACCGACTCCGGACGTCTCAGTAGTAGACCTTACAGTTACTCTTGAAAAGGCCGTTACAGCAGATTCTGTCAACGCGGCCATGAAGGAGTATGCGGAAGGTTCCCTTAATGGCATCCTTGGCTATGAACCGGAAGACCTGGTTTCAATGGACTTTGTCGGTGACCCGCGCTCCTCTATCTTTGCTCCCAGACACACACTGGTCATGGGCGACAAAATGGTCAAAGTTCTTTCCTGGTATGACAATGAATGGGCTTACAGCAACAGGGTAATAGATCTGGCAGACTATATTTTCTCTAAGGGAGTTTAAACTCCATGAAGCTGAAAACTTTTTTGCCCGGTGACATCACCGGAAAAAAGGTTTTGGTCAGGGTAGATTTCAATGTCCCCCTTGATGGCGCTAAGGTCGCTGATACTACTAGGATATGTGCGCATCTTCCGACCCTCAGGGCTCTCAAGGCAGCCGGGGCAAAGGTGGCGCTTATTTCGCACCTTGGCAGACCCAAGGGCAAGGCAGACCCAAAGTACTCGCTTGAGCCTGTTGGCGAAGAGCTTGCAAAGATAACCGGTTGGGATGTACGTTTTGTTCCGGAATGCATCGGTCCTGATGTCCAAAAGGCGTCTGCAGAGTGGGGCAACGAAGTTCTTCTTCTCGAGAACGTCAGGTTCCACCCTGAAGAAGAGAAAAATGACATGGAATTTGCAAAAAAACTGGCAGAGAACTTTGACATCTTTGTCATGGATGCATTCAGCGCGGCCCACAGGGCACATTCTTCTACCAGAGCAGTTGCTGAGATCCTCCCGTCATTTGCCGGCCTTCTGATAGTTAAGGAAACAGAGATGCTGGGAGCAGTCCGTGATGATCCCAAAAAACCATTTGTTCTTATACTTGGCGGTGCGAAGGTTTCAGATAAGATCGCCGTAGTTGAAAACATGATGAAAAAAGTTGACACGATCCTGATAGGCGGAGGAATGGCATTTACCTTTTTCAAAGCGAAGGGTTTGGAGATCGGCAAGTCGCTCTGTGAGACAGATAAGATTGAATTTGCATCCCAAATGCTTGATCAGGCAGAAAAACTGGGAGTAAGAATGCTGTTGCCTCTTGACATCCTGGCAGCAGACGAATTTAAGGCAGATTCTCCCTATTCTCTGGTTGCTCCGGAAGCGATACCATCTGACAAAATGGGTCTCGATGTAGGGCCTGAAACTATCAAAACATTTACAGATGTAATAACCTCTTCAAAGACCATACTCTGGAACGGGCCTATGGGAGTATTCGAGATGCCGGCCTTCTCAAAAGGAACGGAGGCAGTCGCTCAGGCTCTCGTAAAGGCAACAGAAATGGGTTCTTTCACCGTAGTTGGGGGAGGGGATTCCGCAGCTGCGATAGCTCAGTTTGGATATGAAGACAAAGTCTCTCATGTTTCTACAGGCGGCGGAGCAAGCCTTGAGTTTTTTGAAGGTAAAATACTGCCCGGAATAGAACCATACGATGTAACTGAGTAAAAAATATATAAGCGGTTCCGGAAAAGCAAAGACACCGGAACCGCTTTTTTATTTAATTTAAGGAGGATCAGAAAAGATGCGCAGAAGATTTATTGCAGGAAACTGGAAGATGTTCAATGGACCGTCAGCTACCTCTGAGTTCATGTCAGCCTTTGTGCCTAAGCTGGCCTCGTCTGAAGATATCGCCTCAAACATAAATAAGGGAATGATGGAGGTAGCTGTCTTTGCTCCCTTTGTATCCCTTGATGCAGCAACGAAGGGAAAAGAAGGTTCGCCGCTGATCGTTGGTGCACAGAATATGCATTGGGAAAAAAGCGGGGCCTTTACCGGTGAAGTTTCAGCCCCGATGCTAAAGGAACTTGGCTGTACCCACGTGATCATAGGACACAGTGAAAGACGCCATATCTTTCGGGAAACAAGTGAAGACCTTCACAAGAAGCTGTTGGCGGCCCTGGAAGAGAATCTTACCCCCGTTTTCTGTGTGGGAGAACTGTTGGAGGAACGTGAATCCGGCAGTACTTTTGATGTAATCAGAAAGCAGCTCATGGCAGGCCTTAAGGTAATGGATGGCAGCGATGTTGCCGACAAGATCATTGTTGCTTATGAGCCGGTATGGGCAATTGGGACAGGCAAGACAGCAAGCAGCGAAGATGCGCAGGAAGTATGCGCTTTCATCAGAAAATTGCTTGCCGATACATTCGGCGAGGGTGTCGCAGAAAAAACTATAATATTATACGGCGGAAGCGTAAAACCGGAAAACACAGCATCAATACTTTCAATGAAAGATATTGACGGCGTGCTTGTCGGCGGAGCTTCGTTGAAACCCGACAGCTTTTTGGGGATAGCAAAAGCGGCTGTCCAATAAATAATTGACGGATCAAAATTACTTCTGCATATAATAGGCAAATAAAGACCAATTAATTTATAGTTCATCTATTAGTTGCAATATGCTAAAAATATAAGGATAAAAATTGGGCGGAGACATGAATCGAGCTTTTTTCAGTCTCCGGCCTTTTTATTTAAAGAAAGCAAAAAAAGAAGCCCCTCCAGGATCGACGGAGAGGGGGCTGACTTATCTAAACAGGTATATTTATACCTCCGAAAAAAACTTAAAAAAGAAGTGAAGCTGAAAATACGCCGATAAAAATATTTAAGGATGATTATCGGACTATCGTTCATTGTAAAAATTACAACAAAAGAAAGAGAGAGAGAATTCAATGTTATAAATTTATAAGACAATAACCAGAAATATAAATTATTTTAAAGTAACATAAGATATATTATAGGACATTATAAAATTTAAATTATATATACTTCATTTTTTCGGGAATGACTCCGCGCACACCACCGTTTGGAGATTCGGTGTCTCCTGAATATCTCGGGATAAGATGAACGTGCACATGCATAACAGACTGTCCTGAAATTTTTCCGCAGTTGACCCCTATATTGTAGCCTTCCGGCGAGTAAATCTGATCAAGCATGGGCTTAGCCTCGTCAATAAGATCAAAGATAGCTTCACGTTCTTCCTTCGTAATATCAAAGAAGCTTTCAACGTGTCTTTTGGTCACGAACAACATATGACCTTTATTGACGGGCGTTTTGTCAAAGATGGCATAGACCAGTTCGTTATCCAGTATATAGTCGTTGATCTCGCAGAATATACATTTCATCTTCTTTGTTTCCTTTGTTATTCGTCCTGATCCTGGAATTTCAGTGCGGGAGCGTCTCCCCATAGAGAATCAAGTCTGTAGTAGTCACGGCCTTCCCTGCTGAGTATGTTCACCACTAAGTGACCTGCGTCCATGAGGCACCAGCGGCTGCTTCCTTCCCCCTCAACTTTGTGCGGAAGCTTCATTTCATCCAGCATCTCGCTTGCTGTATCAAGCAGCGTCTTTGCGTGGAGGTCAGAACGTGCTATTGCGACTATGAATGCCTCAGTGAAGCCGGAAACTTCGCTCAGATTGTGTACTGTGACTTCCAGTGCGTGTTTTTCTATCAGGGCATCTACAATAGGCTTGTAAGGTTCGTAGAACTCTTCGATCGTCTTTGATGATGTCATCATATAAATATCCACCTCGCCTTCTTTGAATTATTATCTTTTTAAAGTAACTGAGATTTTGTAAAGACTATTGTGAGCTTATCTCTATCAGTTTGTCAATGCGACTGATCAGTTGCTTACTATCATGTCCAATAATAATTGATGGATAAAATGCCTGATTGTTTGCCCTCACCAGGTTGTTAGGTATGCCAAGTATCTTGCCAAGCGTTTGGGCAGTTTTTTTAACTCCTGATTTGGCATTTATCGGGTATACAACGTTGCTGCTTCTATAGTCGAAATGCTTTGCATTTGCCGACATGATTACATCTATACCTATCTTTTGAAGTTTTGATGATACTTCCGCACTCAAACCGGACTTCCCTGTCCCATTCAGTACAGCAATTGATTCGGGCATAGACCGGATAAGGCCCAGCAGCTCTTCGTTGGATATACCAGGTTCACTTTTTTTCTCCTGGGCTTTTTCGGTACCCATTACTTCTCCGTTTACTTTTGTCTCTTCGGCTGCCGAGGAATATGACAGAGAAAGTCCTGCAAAATTACTGGTGTTTTTGTTCTCTGTGATATCTCCTGAGATGAGCATTTCGATCGGTGTGTTCAAAAATTCATTGGCTGCCTTAGTGTCACCCACCCAATAACTCAGGTTATTGACGGTCGCAGCCTGTCCATGAAGGGTGGAAAAGAATATTCGTTCCCTTCCAAGTTCGTTCTGAGCGAACCCGGCAAGCTGGATGGAGAGAGCGGGAGACATGTCAGTTTTAAAAAGTTTCATCATCTGCGCTGTAAGTTCAGGTATCTTGACCAGGATCCTTGGGTCGTAAACTTTCTTCAGGAGAGCTTTGATAAATTGCTGCTGCCTGTGTACCCTTCCGATGTCACCAAGTGCATCCATTCTGAAACGGACATAGTGCAGAGCGGTCTTGCCATCCATTACCTGGAGTCCGGGCTGTATGTTGATGTCAAGTTTTCCTGCCCTGTCAACATACCGCATCCTTTTCTGGACGTCTATCTCTACCCCGCCCAGTATATCTACTACCGCAGGAAAACTTACATAGTCGATTATTACATAATATAGTATCGGCTGTCCGAGATATTTTTCAACAGTGGCCTTAAGCAGATCAGGGCCTCCGTAAGCGAACGCGTGGTTAAGCTTCTGTACACCGTGTCCGGGGATCTGTACACGTGTATCTCTTGGGAGGGACAGAATTCTCATGTTTTTATCGTCTATGTCTATAGTTGCGAATAATATAGTGTCAGACCTTCTGGAGCCCTCCACATCATCCTCACCCATTATTAGTATGTTGAACCTCCCCTGCTCTTTCAGGGCCGCATACTGCGCACTGCCGCTGTCGATCGAGCTCTCAATGGTACCAAGGATGTCCTCTGATTTTGTGTGAAGTATCGTATAGACTTTCAGACCGGCACCTGCAGCAATTCCCAATATTGCCAGAAGCACGATCATGATTATAGATTTAGAAAGTTTCAAAGGCCCTTACCTCCATGCGAGTATCAAATATCTTTGTAAAGAGAATACTTCCTGATAAAATGTTCAACTGAGGGAGGAACAAGAAATCTGATGCTTCTCTCTTTTCTTACCCTTTCCCTGAGTCCTGTACTTGATATTGCCAGTAGCGGTATTTCAAGTGGAATTATTGCAGACCTCAACTCTTCGGGCAATTCTTCCATTTTAGTATGAGTGTATCCGTGCCTGCTAACTGCAACAAATTTACAGAGACTCATTATCTCTTCCGGGTTTTTCCAGGAAACTATATCCAATACGGCATCGAGTCCTGTTATAAAATAAAATTCTGTGTCAAAGTATTCAGGCATTGACTTGAGCTGCCTAAGAGTGTCGATAGTATAGCTTTTGCCAGCCTTGTCTATTTCTATTCTTGAAACAGAAAAGTATGGACAGTCAACTGTAGCTAAAACAGTCATCATGAATCTTTTGTATGCCGAAGATACCCTCTCCCCTGCCTTATGGGGTGGGTGGCCTGTCGGCACAAAAATAACTTCGGAAAGACCGAATGCTGCGTGAGCTTCGTCTGCAGCTCTGAGATGTCCGTAATGTATCGGGTCGAAGGTGCCGCCCATTATACCTATTCTTCTCTGACAGCTGTTTGTCATTTTTTATGCCTCTTTTTTCTTATTGGTTTTGGTCCGGATCTGTTTTTGTGGAAGCATCATCTTCATCAGGTCCTTCGGTTCCCTCGAAATCAGAAGGATAATAATCAGGATAGAAAATGAAATCCTTGGGTCCTATAGTTATCTGATCTCCCTCTTTTGCTCCTGCGGCTTCAAGAAGATCCTCAACTTTATACTTTCTCATAAGCATTGTAAATCTTGCAGCGTTTTCATCCTGGCTCAGGTCGTAACGTTCGACAGCTTTCTCAAGACGATGGTGAAGTACCCGGTATCCTCCTCCGTGGAGTGAGACGATCTGGATCTTGTTTCTTGACCTGACAGGTGTCTGAATATCTTCTGCATTGTCAAGAGCATAGAGCCTTACCTCGCTCCTGGGTCTAGGATTCTTTTCAGTAAAGTCTATTATATGTTTTACCAGTTCAGGTATACCTTCTTCAGTCAGAGCGCTCACAGCACAAAAACTGACCCCGATCGAAGCAAAATGTTCGGACAGCCTCACAAGAAGATCTTCATTCTTTTCCAGTTCATCAAGCTTGTTTGCAACTACAAAATATGGACGTGTATCAAGGTCCGGATCATAAGATCTCATCTCATTGCGTACAGTGTCAAGCTCTTCTGTCAGTTTATCAAATTCCTGGCACTCAAGGCTCAAAACGTGGATAAGCAGCCTGCTGCGAGCTATGTGCCTGAGAAACTGTATTCCGAGTCCTTTATTCATGTGCGCTCCCTCGATAAGTCCTGGGATGTCTGCTATTACGATCCTTTCGTACCCTGTTGTAAGAACCCCCAGGTTCGGGGAAAGGGTGGTAAATGGATAATTTGCGATCTTGGGCTGAGCGTTCGAAATAGCGGCCAGGATGCTTGATTTGCCTACGTTGGGAAGCCCTACGAGCCCCACGTCTGCAATAAGCCTGAGTTCAAGCCTTATTTCAGCTTCTTCTCCGAGATCACCGTTCTCACAAAACCTTGGGGCTTTTCTGGCGGAACTGGAAAAATAGCGGTTTCCTCTTCCCCCCCTGCCTCCCCTTGCTGCAAGAAAACGGTCTCCCGGTTCGACCAGGTCAGCAAGACCTTCGTTTGTCATGGCGTCGTATACGATAGTACCACAAGGTACTAAAACAACAGTGTCTTCACCTATTGCTCCGTTTCTTGCGCTTCCCTTGCCATGTGTTCCGTTGTTTCCTTTTATATTTCTCTGATATTCCAGATCAGCAAGCGTCTGAAGGTTGGTGGTGGCTTCGAAAATAATGCTTCCGCCTCTGCCTCCGTTGCCGCCGTCCGGTCCTCCGTTAGGTCTGCACCTTTCACGGAGGAAACTCATACAGCCGTTTCCTCCTCTGCCTGCCTTAACGGAAAGACGCATTGAATCAATAAATTTCATAATGTTACCCCGTCCCTAAAATACTATAAACGGGGGCCTTATATATAGGCCC
>Ga0172381_10008529_pt1 | contig 10010 bp, 14 predicted proteins | sample Leawel6488metaG_FD_119754 | JGI IMG/M metagenome (GOLD analysis project Ga0172381, IMG submission 119754) | Leachate microbial communities from a municipal landfill in Southern Ontario, Canada - Leachate well 64-88 metaG | ecosystem: Engineered > Solid waste > Landfill > Unclassified | place... | reverse complement strand
TTACCTCTGACACACCAGTAATATCTTTTATGTTAGAGTTAACTGGTATTACATTTCTTCTTAACCAATGCTTTAATCCATTTAGTTTAGTCTGAACTTCTTTAAGAGTAAATAAATATACATTATTTCCTTCTTCATCTGTTATTCGATAGGTTAAATTTAATAAACTAGTTTTAACATATTCAAGTGGATTTGGAGTTTCTTCACTATATGACCAACCTTCTACTGTTCTATCAAATAAATCAGGAATTACTACTCTTTTTAATTTTTTATAATATGGTGAAGAAGTATCTATATTTCTATAATATTCCACAAGTTCGACATCACTATATCCAAAGAAATCAATAGAATTTAATATTGCTCTATAAGAACCAATATAGTTATAAATTTCTGGATAAATATTCATCATTTCCTTTCTTTTTCTATTAAGTAATCTATAATCTATACCATCTTCCGTTAAATTTGATTGTTTGAAAATAAATTCATCTTCTTCTGTTAAATTAATACCTAATAACCTCATGTTAGCTTCTAATCTTTCATCTTCTGCTTCTGTTTCACCGAAAATTCTAAAATATGCAATTCTTTCTGGTAACATAATGAATTCAAAATCAAATTCTTCACCCATTGTACTAAAATCAGTTAAACCACTTTCAACATCTATTGTAGTATCAGTAACATTTGTAATAAGATAATCATCATAATTCTCAAAAATTTCTTGTGTATAATATTTATTGTCATCAAATTTCATTCTTAAATATCTACCTGTTTTAAATCCTAACTCTAAGAAACTATTTGTACCACCACTAATCATAGTAATCACATCATCTTCTACCTTAAAATATAATCCAGAATCAGATGTAATTCCACTATAAATAATATTTTCATCTCTTTCAATTATAAGATTTCGTGTATTAACACCTTCTGCTTTACTATTATATCCAATAAATGTTTCTATTGGATGAGGTAATATACTAGCATCATCATCATCAAATCTTTGTAAGGTAAAATTTAATTCATCAAAAACTGTTTGTTGTTTATATGGTATAGCAACATATGCGGTTGATTTATTTGGTTCTTTATTTAAAAATACTATATCACCATTAGTAACAAGTGGTTTTGGACCAGTATAAGCATAATCTTGATTATTACCCCAAGGAATAATATTTTCTCCACTTAAATCATATAAAAATATAGTAGAGTCTATATCATCTTCCCATCTAAAACGATAAATAATATCACTATCATTTGTTTCTCTCGGTTTCCTCATGTATTCTCTTGATCTTAATGATAATGTTACCCCACTTTCAGAATACATTGGACCTTGATATGATAATTCTATATTATTACTATCTAATCCTATTATATTAAATTCTTTATTATTTAATGGATTTGTAGCACCACTTACTGATATTATCATACCCGTTGTATATCCTAATTGAGTAAAATCGATAGATGAAGTTTTCAACTTATTAGCTGTAACCATCATACATTTATTGCTTGTTTCGATTAATGAATAGGTTGAATTTTTATTAACTTTTACTTTCAATTCCCAAATATCAACATTAGGTTCTTGTCCTCTTATATGTAAAGTTGCATATGTAGTTATACCAGATAGTGTTTTTTCAGAATAAATATCAATTCCATTATAATTAAATACATTTCCATATTTTGTTATAAAATCTTTTATAGTTTCTAATGTGTAATTAGTTACACCCGAATTATCATTAAATGGAATATAATATTGTACTCCGTTTATTTGTAACTGAAACCCATAATCCTGAGCATCATCATATAAATCTAATAATATATCTGCTGAATAAGATTGTGATAAAGTATTAGACATATTAAGACTTTCATATGTAATATCACATTCTTTCAATATGAATTGATAAATATAAGTATCACCAGATTTATATGAATATCCACTATTAATTGTAATACCAGATGTATTAATATATAAATTCATATTAAAATAAGGATTTGGAAGTGTATTTAAAATTGTATCATAACTAGTAGTATACTTACCATCAAATATAATCGTTTCATTTAAACGATAAACATCTATACCATTAGATTCGAAAACAGTACCATACTTATTGATAAATATATCAATTGCTTCTGTTACACCACTAATAGAAACTTGTTGTGAATATCTTATTTTATTTGTAGTTGATAATACTCTTGCATAACCACTATAAGTAGAATTATCGATTGAACTCGTAACAATTACAGTATTTTGTTCAAATGATTTTAATACATGTACCAAGAAATAACTAACATTACTTTCATATGCTACAAATGAATCAAAAAAGAAATCATAATATGTTGTACCTGTTTCAGTATTATTGTATGTTATACCAGTCTCTATTCTATTAACTCTTTTAGTTAACTGAGCATTTATACTACTTGTATTAGAATCAAATCTTATATCCCAACCACTTTTAATACCATAATCATTATTCATTCTTAAAAAATATTCATGCTCAATAGTTCCATCATCTTCTTCATATGATGTTCCACTAAATGTCATTCCTGTTGCAATACCGAGTGTTATTTCAGTTATTATAGATTGAACTTCATATTCATTACCAAATAATAAATGATTCCATGCAGTATCTTCACAAATAAATTTTGTTCCTATGGTTATATTAGAATTTCTTCCATCAATAAAAGTAGCATATAGTAGTGGTGTACTATAACTTATTGTAAATTGACCAGAATATAATAATGGTCTTTCAGTTAATAATGTAAGGTCTACATTTATATAATCATTTAATGCTGTCAAACCAGAAAGATTATAATCAAAAATTCTTGAATAACCATAAGTTGTTCCACTTACTTCATAAACACCGTCATTATCACCATCATATGTACCAATAACTGATACTTTTTCATTGGATGAAATATTAAATGCAGTTGATAAATTTTTATAAGCATCAGGAATTGATATACAATCCCATCCATTTACATAAAAAGTAAAATTACTATTATAAATAAATGTAAATAAATCATTACGAGTAGGTGTACTAATCATAATAGCATTTCGAATCGTTTGTAATACAGTAAAATAATTTGTAGGTTTAAAGTCATTCTGTCCCGGTTCTTCTCCTGATATTTCATCTCCACTAAATGATATTACTGTTCCTTTAGGAAAATATTTATGAAAATTATTACCATATATCCATTTTGTATAAAATTCAGAACTCTGATTAACTGATAATATATCTGTTACGAGTTTATTCTTATAATTACCCGCAGATAATGTCATACCACTATCATTGTATATTTCTTTATTTACTATATCCAATTGACCAATGTATTCTATTGGTTTTACACTTTCGAGTGTATAAAGGGTCAATGACTTAAAAATATCGGTACTTCCAGGTTCAAAGAATATCTTACCTGTCCAAATACCATCATTTAAAGTAAAATTGTAAGGATATCCCTCTTTATTAAAAAATACTAAATTTGGTGTTATTGACATTATTTTTACATGTGAAATTTTTTATACTATTATATATAAATATTTATTAAACAATAAAAAAATTAAACTTTTAAAACTTCTTACCATATATATTCAATATGGGAGGTGGGTTTTCAATAAAAATAAAAAAGTGTATATCTCCCCAATATACAAAATTAAATAAAAAAATTTTAAAAAACAAAAAAAAATTATTATGAAAATTGAATTAAAAGAAAACATAGTATATGAATCATTTGAAAATAAAAAAGATATGATGGAAAAAATTCTTAAAATGATATTGGATTCTAAAACGGATAAAATTATTTATAAGGGAAATCCAACAGAGATTAATTACAAAATGATGAAAAAGGTTTTACTAAAAGATTATACACAAAGAATAAATCCTGATGTCATCAAGAATATGTATAACGAAATAGTGAAATCAAATTCCAATCGTCAGTTTTGTATAATTTATAAAAATAAATAACATATAAACATAAAAAAAGTCAATCTTAATGATTGACTTTTTTATTTAATTAATTTTTGATTTTAATTTTTGAATTTTTCTTTTTCTTAACTCTACTATTACTTCATTAAATAGTTCTGGGTCTTTTTCGCATTCATCAATTAATTCATTTTTTCTTCTCTTACGAATTTCTTCTTCTGTAATAGGTGAATATTCTGGATAATAAGTATATGTAACCGGTGGATATTCTGGATAAAAAGTATATGAATTTGGATATGTTGTTATTCCACTTATACTTCCTGTACATATTATATTAGTACTACTATTACTAGTAATTGTAATTGTACTAAGATTAGTAGGTATAGGATTAATACTCCCTGATACTAAATTTGCTGATAATTTTTCCATTATTATTCACTTATTTTTTACTTTTTTCTTGAAGTTGTTTTATCTTCTTTTTTCTCAGTTCCACTATTATTTCACTAAACAACTCTGGGTCTTTCTCATATTCATTCATGAGTTCTTGTTTTCTATATTCTCTATAATTATTATCTGACCAAGTTATTGTTAATCCAGTAGTCCACATGCTACCTGTTGTTAATAATACTCCAGATAGAGGTACATTATTTGGAATTATTACACTATTTAATGAATTTAATGAATTTTGTCTTGCTAAAGACTTTTTTTTAAGAATTGACATATTTTTGATTTATTTTATACCAGAATGACCAAACCCACCTTCACCTCTTTCACTTTCACCTAAGTTATTAATATTACTAACTTTTATCCAATCACATTGAATAAATTCATTTAATACTCCTTGTGCTATTCTATCACCCGACTTTAATTCAAATGATTTTAAAGGATCAGTATTTATTAAAATGAGTCCAATCTCTCCTTTGTAGTCGGAATCGATAGTACCAGGTGTATTCAATATAGTTATACCATTTTTTAATGCAAGACCGCTTCTTGGTCTAATTTGTAATTCATATCCTTCTGGTATAGCAACATGTAATCCGGTTGGTATTAATATTCTACCATGTGGTAAAAGCGTAATAATTTTTTTACCATCATCTTTTACTTCAAGGGTAAAATAATTACTATCACCAACAATATCTTCTATTTTATAAATTCTACTCAAATCTGCTCTTATATCAAAACCTGCTGATAATTCAGTAGCATAATTTGGTAGATCATTATCTCCTTTGTTGAAAATTTTAACTGTTTTTTTGCTCATTCTCTGATTTAATTATTTTTTGCAAAGTTCTTTCTAACTTTTCTTCTTTATATTTATCAATCATCTCAGAACCAAGTATATAGCGGAACTGATTTAACATATTTTCTACATCTGCGACTTCTTCGCATAAATGATTATATGCTTGTACTTTAGCATCTTCTGATTTGTTACGTGCTCTTTTAAACTTACTTATAGCTTGAAGTAATTCACCTACTTCTTCTGTCATCATACTCATTTGAGATTCTACTCCCCAAACATCAACAGCTCTTTTATATACAGTATTTAATTCTTTTTTCATGATATTTATAATTTTATACTATTATATGTTAATTTATCATATAAAGTTTATAGAATATTTTGTTTTATTAGTTTTTAATTGTATATTTGCATCAAAATATTTAAATATAACTTATGAAATTACATAAAATTTTACTCGTACATGGAATTTTTAGTCAAGACATTAAGAATAAGGTTAAATGTGGACAACTTAAACTTGATGGTGAAATTGTAACTGACTCTAATATTGATCTTGATATATTTTATGATGAAGAGGATGAAAAATTTAATTTTATGGATTTGGGTGATTTTGTATTTTATTTGATTAGGTCATCAAAAGAATGCAGAAATCAATTATTTCTTTTAAAGGACTTGAATATTAATCTTGATGAAATATCAAATTGCGGACTTTCTGGAAAAATAATTGAAGAATTTAAGAAAGTACATGTACTTAAAGTTTCAAAAAGAGAATCAATAATCTTAATAAAAAATGTATGAAAAAATTTTTTGTTCAATTATATGGTGATGTAGATGATTCTTGTAATACAAGATTAATAGAAAGTCTTGAATATTATATGTTTGAAACTAAGAAAAAAGATGAAATGATATACTTTATAATTAAAGAACAATCTATTTTCATTGTATTATCTGATGGTACAGAATGGACATCAGATAAATTAATGGTTTTATTAAGAACTGAACTTAGACAAAATGCATTTTTATTGTTATCGATGGATTATTATAATGGTTATATGAGTATATGGGATAAAATAACAACTGATGCTGTAAATTTTTACAAAGACCCGAAAGCAGCAAGAATAACGATGGGAAGAGGTAGTAAATTATCTAAACTCTTGAATAAGATAATGAGGAATAACCCACTACAGAAGGATACTGAAGATGAAAATGATAGTGAAACTAAATAAAAAGGAAGTGAAAACTTCCTTTTTTTATTTTATATGAGATAAAATATGTGCAATAACATCAACAGTCCATCCATTTCCTAACATTTTTCTTCTTTGAGTTTCACTTGCATAATTAGTATATCCATCTGGAAGTGTTTGCAATCTTTCCATTTCTGTTATTGTTAAAAATCTATAATTGTATTGTCTATCAACAATACAATCTAACTCTGATTTTATTGTAACTATACAATTACATTTATCTTTTTTATTAATTCTATATTCTTTATGGTTAGCACTTCGTGGAGTAGTATCCCTACCAGTTTGTTGTTTTAATAATCTTCTTTGTTTTTTACCTTCATCTGTTCTCGATTCATAAATAGTATATGGTGGTTTAATACTTGATTCTAATATCACACTCTTACCATTCATTGCTCTAAGTGTACATATACCATTTTCATTAAATATAACAGGTATTCCACCTACATTATCTTCTATTATATCATTAATTGATATATTTCTATCCTCAGGTAATGTTACATTTGGTATATTTGTCCAATATAATCTTCTTCGATGTTGTGCGGAAACAAGAGAACTATTTATTTCAATTGGTTGAACACCAAGATAAGATGATATTACATCTCTGTATTCTTTTTTCATTTTAACATTTTCAAGAAAAAAATAAGTTGGTTTTACTTCATTCAATAATCTTACAAATTCAAAGAAAAGCTTACTCCTTGAATCGTTAAAATTTAATTGTTTACCAGCAAAAGAAAATCCTTGACATGGTGATCCACCTATTAAAATATCAATATTTGGTAAATCTATACCTTTTAATTTTGTTACATCTCCAATTTCAATTATATCTGGAAAATTAGATTTTGCTACATTTATTGAAGCTGTTTCTATTTCTGATGCAAAGTATCTATCAATTTTAATATCTGCTCTTTGTAATGCTAAATATCCACAAGATATACCGTCAAATAACGATAATATATTCATATTTTTTACTTTAATTTTAGTCTTATAGTCAATTTGTAACTATATGTTTAAAAACAATTATTATAATGGACAATATAGATTTAACATCAATTATAAAATATAAGTATAGTGAGATATCTATCAATAACATAAATATATCATATATAGATTATAGAGAAGATAAAGAGTCGGAAAAAACAATAAATATGTTTCCAACGTTTTCACCAACATCATTTAATACGTTATCAATACAAGTTTTTGAGAAATCTATGATGAATGAAACAGTTAAAACAAGTGATACTACTAAATTAGAAGATATTTATATGGAAATATTAGATAAATATTATGAAATGTCATTGAAGAAAGAAAAACAAATAGAAGTATCTTGCGATTATAGTCAAACATCATTAAGAACAATAATGTTAAAATGTCATATGTGTGCTAATATAATTGCTCGGAATGGTAGAATAGGACCATCTAACGTCATAATAGTATCAGATAAAATATTATATGGATATTTATCTACTGAAATACACAGTGATGTAAAGGTTTTTTTAAGTCCAAATGATAAATATAAAGATAAAATATTTGTAATTAGGGTAAATAAAGATTTAACACAACCTGGATTAATTTTACTTACGAGTAAGAATATATCTAATGGTAGATATATAAAATTAATAAATATAATGAATAAAATGAATCATGATATAGATAACATAGTATTTGATTATCTTATAACTGATATTGGTTCAAATACATCTGATTTCGTAGAATGTATTAATTTAATTTAATTATTGTTTTTTAAATAATTATTTGTATATTTGTATCAAAGTAAATTATAATGGAATATTACGATATAAAATCAAGTAAGCAAGATAATGGTTTATGGAGAACACCAATAAATCTAACCAAATTAGATATCGATAAATTACCGAGTGATGATACTCATGTAAAAATAAGTGCAGTATTGATTGCATTTTCAGAATATCATGATGTAAAGTTTACAGCATCATTTAATAATAAAATAATCAATATAAAAACTGATAATAAATTTTTTCAATATAATATAGAACAATTTGAATTAATTGATAATAGATTATTCTGGTTTACTGTTAAAGAAGATAAAATAATATTTAAAAGAATGCAAAAAATTAAAAAACTTCAAAACAATGTTAGATAAAAAAGATATTGAAAGAAAAATAAGAGAGCATTATTTAGAAATATTCATGAATAAGAGTTGATGACTATAAAGTAAAAAACTTTAAGCAATGTGGTGATTGGAGAGACCTCAGATATTACTGTGATGAATTTGAACACGAAGATAAAAAATTGGTCTTTTATATAAAAAAATCTTATATAAGATTACGTTTAGTCGTAACAATAAAATATAACATAAAAGGTTGTAATTATTCTTATGAATCTTTACCTCTTTATCATGATTTATTCTATCTTAAAAAGAAAAATCTTATAAAAGATAAATTATTAAATATTGTTACAACAGTGAAATATAATGAATTATTTTCCTCAGTAAAAGGAGATGTTGCTTTTATGAGAAAATTAAAATTAGAGGAGTTAAAAAAGAAAATGTAATGTGGATTTATAAAATCAAAGGAGAAAAAAATACAAATGGGTTCTGGGATATACCTAAAAATTGTGTTAATGCAGAATTCGGTAATTTCGACCAAATCCTTAAATATGATGATAAGAGATTAGTAAAATCTGCTTTATGTAATTGGTTCAGTGATATTCATAATAATGAACTCTTTTCTATTAATTTTAATGGATATGATTCCATTTGTTTACAAGGTAGTGATAGAATGGAAGAATTTGAATTTTATCATTATTCAGTAATTGAAAATTACCTTCTCCATCATACTAATGAAATAGAGTATGAACAAGTGAAATTCCTTGCTAATAGATATTTTAAAATTGATAAAATACTCGGACTTATAAAATAAGATATATAAATTGTAATTAAAATAATCTATATTATGTGAATATCTTTTTGTCGATTTGGTATTTTGGATTTTTGGTATCATTAATCATTGGTAAATTTGTTTTAACAAATGAAGATGATAATATGATAAATGTGGATGAATTTTTAATATGGTTAGTTTTTTCTATGTTTAGTTGGATATTTATATTTTCTTTATTTGTAGGTAAAAAATTAAAAGAACATAATTCTGAGGATGATGATAAAACGTGATTTTGATATAGAACTGATAGAAGATATACCAATAAGTATTAAAAATGTTTTAATTCAGTTCTTCAAAAAAACACATAGATACGATGTAATCGATATTGATTATATCAGAATAATGGATAAAACAAAATCTGGAATCTTCGGAAAATATAGTTTTGGAATAACTTACAAATATCATTGGTATGAACACAATACTATGAAACCACAATTTGATATAAGAAAAAAAGTACAAATTGGAGCATCTAAAAAATATGATAAATATTTTGATGTATTAGTTAGTAGAGTAAAATTATATGAAATATTAGCAAATTTGGATATATAAAATAAAATACATATCTTTGTAAAGGTTTCCTCAGAACTTTAAATTGAGGTGGTGGACGTTCAAAAACTTACGTTAAATAGTTTAAAAATTAATAGCGTCTAAAATGGGTGGAAGAGCACTTAAGAATACAATCACAGAAAGAAAATCTACAAAAGATTAT
>Ga0172381_10008527_pt1 | contig 10011 bp, 10 predicted proteins | sample Leawel6488metaG_FD_119754 | JGI IMG/M metagenome (GOLD analysis project Ga0172381, IMG submission 119754) | Leachate microbial communities from a municipal landfill in Southern Ontario, Canada - Leachate well 64-88 metaG | ecosystem: Engineered > Solid waste > Landfill > Unclassified | place... | reverse complement strand
TGCGGGAATATTGTAGAAGTTGTTCATGAGGGGGGAGGAATATTGATTTGTTGCGGGCAACCGATGAAACTTCAAAAAGAAAATGAAGTTGATGCTTCCCAAGAAAAACATATTCCTATAATTAAAGGTAAGAAAGTAAAAGTTGGATATATCGAACACCCTATGACTGCCGAACACCACATTGAATGGATTGAAGCAACGTCAGAAGATGGTGAAATTGCAAAAGTTTTCTTAAAGCCAAATTCAAAGCCAGAAACAAAATTCTCATTCAAATCAATAAAAGCTAGAGCTTACTGTAATTTGCATGGATTATGGAAAAGCAATGAAGAGTAAATAATTAAAAACATCTTTTTCTATAACATTTTATGCTTTATAAAAAATTGGCAGAACTTTATGAAAGTATTGGAAACACCCCAAAGCGCCTTGAAAAAATAGAAATTCTTTCAAAATTTTTAGAGCATTTATCTGAAGAAGATAGAGGAGCACTTTATCTTTTAGAAGGAAATATATATCCAGAATATGATGAAAGAAAAATAGGAATTTCAAATCAAATTGCATTAAAAGCTATTTCAAAAGCAACTGGAACTGAACTAAAAAAAGTTTCTCAAGAATGGAAAAAAATAGGAGATATAGGGGAAGTTGCAAAAAGATTAACAAAAGAAAAAAAGCAAAAAACTCTTCAATCGCACATACTAACGGTAAAAAAGGTTATAGACAATTTAAGAAAACTTCCAGAATTGGAAGGAAAGGGAACAATAGATAAAAAACTTGCACTTATAACAGAATTATTAACATCCGCTGAGCCATTAGAAGCGCTCTACTTAACGAGAACTTTAATAGGAGATTTAAGAATTGGAACTCAAGAGAGCACGGTTAGAGAAGCATTAGCTAAAGCATTTTTTGAAAATGTGGAAAATGCTTCAGAAAAAATTCAAGAAGCAATAGATAAATCAAACGATACTGCGGAAGTATTTGATTATTGCAGAAAAAAAAATATAAAAGAGTTAGAAAAAATTTCCATGCAAATTGGAAAGCCAATCAAAGCTATGCTAGCCCAAAAAACTGCATCTATAAAAGAGGGATTTGAAGCATTGGGGACTCCTTGCGCAATAGAATACAAATATGACGGGTTTAGGATGATAATTCATAAAAAAAATTCTGAAGTAAAACTATTTACAAGGAGTCTTGAAGATGTAACAAAACAATTCCCAGAAGTTGCAGAATATGTAAGACAATATGTTAAGGGAAATTCAGTAATATTGGATTCTGAAGCAGTTGGTTATGATAAAAAAAATAAGGAATACACTTCTTTCCAGCATATAAGCCAGAGAATAAGAAGAAAATACCACATTGAAAAACTTAGAGATGAACTTCCAGTCGAAGTCAATGTTTTTGACATATTATTTTATAATGGAAAATCCATTCTTGACAAACCGTTTGAAGAAAGAGCAAAGTTAGTAAGAGAAATAGTAACAAATCATCCTTATAAAATAATTTCTTCAAAAATGATAATAACTTCCGATGAAAAAAAGGCAAAAGAATTCTATAAGGAAGCCTTGAAAAATAATCAAGAAGGAGTTATGATGAAAAATCTTAAAGCCCCTTACAAACCAGGAAGAAGAGTCGGATATATGCTCAAACTTAAACCAGAAGAGAAAGATTTGGACTTGGTCATTACGGGGGCAGAATATGGGAAGGGAAAACGTTCAGGCTGGTTTTCAAGTTTTATCATTTCTTGCAAGGGAGAAAAGAATGGAGAATATTTAGAAATAGGAAAAGTTGGAACAGGCATTGTTGAAAAAGAGTCTAGCAAAGAAGATAATACAAAAGTTTCTTTCTCTGAATTAACAGAAAAAATAAAACCTCTTGTAGAAAAAGAAGAAAAAGATAGAGTTTACATAAAACCAAAAATAATTGTTGCTGTGACTTATCAAGAAATTCAAAAATCTCCTACGTATAATTCTGGATGGGCATTGAGATTTCCAAGAATAACCACTTTAAGAGAAGATAAGCCTCTTTCAGAAATTAATAACCTGAAAGATATTGAAAAGGATTTTGCTAACCAGAAAAGAAATTGGAAGTATGGATAATTATTAATGAAAAATAGTTATCTCGCGTAACAGTCAATTTATATTAATCTAATAGTCCCCCTAATATTAATTAACAGTTGAACAAGACTTGATTTTACTATGATGATTTAACCTCTTATATTTCTTTAACTATAAAAAAATATAAACTCTTTTACATTAAGATATTCATGTCAGGAGAAACAAGAGATTATCTCGCCTTATCTATAAAGATAATTCTTATTATATCCATTATAAGTGGAATTTACAATCATCTTTGGCATATAGTTTCTACGAATATATTTTTGCTTGTGCTTATGTTTGCTCCAAGTGTAATGAAATCAAAATATGACATAAATATTCCAAAAGTTTTTGAGTGGACTCTTTTAATTTTCGTGATTATTACTCTCCTTCTTGGAAGCATAAATGGAATAATTGTCCCAATATTTTTTGGAATATTCATTTCCTTTGTAGGATTTATGATTCTTGCGATTTTATACTCTGCAAATCAAATAAAAAAGAATTATTTTTTGATAATTTTATTTTCCTTTAGTTTTTCAGTCGTTTTCGGAGTAATAATTGAACTTGCAAAATATTATCTTAAATTGCTTTTAAATTATCCTCTTTCAATTAGCAATTTAGTTTATTCCATGGAAACTCTTACATTTGTAGTACTAGGCGCATTAATTTCATCAATAATAGGATATTTTTATATGAAATATCCGAAAGGAATTTTAAGAAATATTTCCAAAAGAATATCTGATAAAAATCAAAATTTGTTTGAAAGACCAGAAGTTCAAAAAGAGGAAATATATGAATTAATAAAAAAGGGGGAAAATGAAACTCTTGAGTTTAAATCAACATTCAGAACAAATCTTCATATAGATGAAATTGATAGAAAGGTTGAATATTCTGCTCTAAAAACAATTGCGGCGTTTATGAATTCTAAGGGAGGAACTTTATTAGTCGGAATAAATGATTCGGGGGAAATAATTGGAGTGGAAAAAGACAATTTTGAAAATTCGGATAAATTCTCCTTGCATATAATTAATCTTATAAAAACAAGATTGGGAAAAAATAGTATTTCTCTTATAAAAAACGATTTTATAAAAATGGATGAAAAGACAATATTAAAAATAAGATGCAAGAAGAGTGATAAACCTCTTTTCTTAAAAACTCAGGAAAATGAAGAAGAATTTTACATCAGAACTGGCCCTTCAAGTATGCAAATAAAGGGAAGCGAGCTTTTGGAGTACATTGAAAAGAATTTTAAGAAAAAAGACTGAAAGTTTCCTCGTCGAGCCATTTAAAAAGCTTTATAAACCCGATTTTTCTTTATAAACCATAATGGTACAAGGACAAAGCAATTATAAGATACAAAATATTGTTGCAACTGCTTCTTTGGGAAAACCAGTTCCTTTAACAAAGCTTGCAAGAACTCAACCAAATACAGAATATAATCCAGAAACATTTCCAGGATTAGTTCTAAGAATTAAAGAGCCAAAATCAGCGGTATTGGTATTCTCATCGGGAAACTTAGTTTGCACTGGAACAAAATCTGTAACTCAGGTCAGAGAAGTTATAGATGCAGTTATAAAACAGCTTAAAAAAATAAGTGTTAATATTACTGGAAAACCAAAGATAACTGTTCAAAATATAGTTGCCTCTGGAAGTATAGAACTTAAATTAAATTTAAATTTCTTAGCATTGGAAATGGAAAATACAGAATATGAACCAGAACAGTTTCCAGGATTAGTTTACAAATTAATTGATCCCACAGCTACTTTCCTTTTGTTCTCAAACGGAAAGCTTGTTTGTACTGGAACAAAAAATAAGCAACAGCTTGAAGACAGCATGGAACAGCTTTTGAAGAATGTTAAGACTGCCTTGAAAAATTACAAATAAATTTTATTTCTTCATTACTTAAAATGGAACCATTTAACATCGCTTATAAAAATTTATTGAATTCTATTGAAAAGAAGTATAGCATAGAATTAACTCTTGCAGAAAAGCTAGCAATAAAGACATGCTTATATGAAGCTCAAAGAGCAAAAGGAACAAGATTAACTGATTTCGTAGGAGAATTTTCAAAGAAAAGTGCAGAATATATGTGGTTAAGGCAATATGAAGTTTATTTTTCATACATAGGTAATGCTATACCTACCGAAAAGCAATATGACTTTGTTAGACAAGCTAGAGAAGAGCATCTTTTGTTATAATCTAACAAAAAATACTTTTTACAAACTACAATTTTGGATACATTCCATAATTTATACAAATCTATAAAAAAGACTCCTTTCTCTAAAAATAATGGAAGATAGTAATTATCCAGATGAATACTCCATGTCTGGAAATGAAGATTCAGAAGGGGGATATTCAAAGAAAAAAGCTGAAGCGGATTTGAAGAAAAAACCTAAAACAGAGGAACTTTTAATTGAAGCAAAGAACTTCTTTAATTTTAACAAAGAGGATTTGGGAGAATCCATTCGTAAGAGAACTAATGTTATTTTCCTTGATTTTATGAAACTTACAGAATTCTCAAACAAACTCTCAGATGAAATAATAATAAATCCAGAAGAAACATTAAGCATATTAGAACAAGCAGTTGAACAATTAGGACTTATAGAAAAAGCCCGTGTAAGACTAAAAAACCTTTCTGAAGCCCATCAATTAAAGATAAGGAATATTCGTTCAAAACATCTGAATGAATTAGTAATACTTGAGGGAATAATAAGGCAGGCTTCTGATGTTAGACCCCAAGTGGTAAATGCAAAATTTGAATGCCCAAGTTGTGGAACAGTTATTTCGGTTCTTCAAATTGAAAAGAAGTTTAGAGAACCAAGCAGATGTTCTTGTGGAAGAAGAGGGGGTTTTAATTTAATATCAAAAGATATGGTGGATACCCAAAGGTTGGTTATTGAAGAATCCCCCGAATCTCTTTCAGGAGGAGAACAACCAAAGAGAATGAACATTTTTGTAAAAGAAGATCTAGTTGAACCAAAGATGGAAGATAAAACAACCCCGGGGGCAAAAATAAAAGTTATAGGAATTTTAAAAGAAGTTCCAGTTCCATTACCAACAGGAGGATTATCTACTCGATTTGAACTTGCAGTGGAAGCAAACAATATTATTCCCATGGAAGAAACTTTTGAGGAATTGGATATAAATGATGAAGATGAAAGACAAATTCGTGAATTGGCTGAAGACCCAAAGATATTTGATAATCTGGCAAAGAGTATTGTTCCAAGTGTTTGGGGATATGAAGAAATAAAGAAAGCTTTAATTTTACAATTGTTTGGAGGAGTTCAAAAGAAGATGTCAGATGGTTCAAAATCAAGAGGAGACATACATATTCTATTAATAGGTGATCCCGGAGTAGCAAAGAGTGTAACATTAGTATTCATGTCCAACATCTCCCCAAAAGGAAGATATGTTGTGGGTAAATCCGCTTCGGGTGCAGGTTTAACTGCTACAGTTGTTAGAGATGAATACCTTAAGGGTTGGAGTCTTGAAGCAGGAGCGATGGTTCTAGCAAATAAAGGTTTAGTTTGTATAGATGAATTGGAAAAAATGGATCCCCAAGATAGAAGCGCCATGCACGAAGCGATGGAACAGCAATGTATGCTACCAAATTTTAAACTTCTTCTCTCTGACGGAAGACAAGTTGAAATAGGAAAGTTTATAGATAATTTAATTGAAAAAAACAAAGATAAAGTATACAATGGAAAAGATTGTGAAATTCTTCCTGTTGAAAATGTTGAACTCCTTTCAACAGATTTTGCAAAATCATTTCCATTTAAAGCGGATAGGATTAGCAGGCATAAAGCTCCAAAAAAATTTGTCAAAATAGAACTTACAAATGGGAGAGAAATTACAGTTACCCCAGAACATCCCTGTTGGATTACAAATAATGGCAAAATCATAACCACTTCTGCAGAAAATTTAAAAGAAGGAATGTTTTTCCCAGTCCCATCTGAAATTAAAATTAATGCAGAAAATTACAAAGAAAAAAATGATGTACTTTGCAAAATATTAGGTTATCATATTACAGATGGATGTTATGAATTAAATAGGGGCAGAAAGACCGGAATTCAATTCTGGAATAATGATGAAAAATTAATAAAAGATTACAAAAATGCGGTGGAATCCTATTTTGAAATTAAAGCGGGCATAACAAGAAGAAAAAATCAATTTGCTGTAAGAGTTATTTCAAAAAAAGTTGCTGAAGAAATGCTCAAGATTGATGCCTTGCTTATGGAAAAAGGAGATAAAAAGAGAATTCCATATAATTTAATGCAACTTCCAAACGAAAATATAAAATATCTCTTAAGAGCACTTTATGATGGAGATGGTTCAGTAATTCCGCAAAATAGAAATGGTTGTAGAATTTCTTTCGTTTCTGAAAACAAGGAACTTGAAGAGCAAATGTCAGACCTACTATTAAGATTTGGTATTCAATCTTCTATATTCAAAGATAAAAATGTTTGGAGACTAGACATTTCAGGACAAGAAAATATCTCCAAATTCTTGTTAAATATAAGTTTCCTATCTGAAAAAAAAGAACAAAGATTAAAACAATATTTAGAGAAAGAAAAAACTTACAGGTCAATAAGAGATGTAATTCCTAATTGCACTAATGAAATAAATAGAATTTTCAAAGAGCTTAAAATATCTGCAAAAAAAGAGATAGGGCATTCTATTGATTTGCATGTTGAAAAACACAGATTATTTTTACAAAAACTTGTTCTTATAGCAAAAAGAGAAGCATTAAAAGATATTGAAAAGAACAAAAAAATTCTCGGAGAATTAAAAGAGCTAGAAAGATTAGCATTTGGATATGCCAGATGGATTAAAATAAAGAAGGTTTCAAGCATAGACAACGAAAAAATAAAATGGGTTTATGATGTTACAATGGAACCCAATAGAACTTTTGTTTCTAATGGAATGATTCTTCATAACACAGTCACAATTTCAAAAGCAAATGTTCAGGCTTCTCTTAAAGCACAAACATCTGTTCTCGCAGCGGCAAATCCAAAGTTCGGAAGATTTGACCCATTCATGCCAATCTCTCAGCAAATTGATTTGCCTCCAACTTTGATAAATAGATTTGATATTATATTTACATTAAGAGATTTGCCAGATAGAGCCAAAGATGAAAAAATTGCTTCTCATGTTTTGAAAGAACATCAAAAAGACACAAAAGAGGTTCTCATTGATGCACATTTATTGAGAAAATATGTTGCTTATGCAAAGCAAAAAGTAAATCCAATATTAAGTGAAGATGCAGTTGATGAACTTAAAAAATTTTATGTTGATTTAAGAAACAAACCAGTTAGCTCTGAAAGTGCTATGAGACCAATACCAATTTCAGCAAGACAGTTACAAGCATTGATAAGAATGGCAGAGGCTTCAGCAAAGTTAAGGTTGGGTGAAGTAGTAACAAGGGAAGATGCAAAGCAGGCGATAGAACTTATGAAATATTATCTTATGCAAGTTGGATACGATTATGAATCAAAAACATTTGATATAGATAAAATATCTGGAAAGTTTTCTTCCTCTCAAAGAAATAAAATATTTATGGTTAAGGAAATAATAACTGCTCTTGAAAGCAAGATGGGAAAAATGATTCCTTATGAAGAATTGGAAAAGGAACTTGAAGGAAAAATGGGAAAAGATGAATTAGAAGAAGTAATAAACAGACTAATTAAAGATAATGAAATTTACAAGCCAAAGAAAGGATATATTGGAGTTTTCTAACTCATAAAAACTTATAAACTAACAAAATTTTTATGAATTATGCCAGAGGAAGCACAATTCAAAAGAAATGTTGCATACAAGCTAAAAATAGGGGATATTCTATTAGGAAAACCTGTTATGGATAATGAAAGATTTTCTTTTTTGGAATTAGGAAATAAAAAGATTGTGCGTGTCAATATTATAGGAAATATAATAGATAAATATGAAAAGGAAGGGGAAAGAAAATATATATTCTTGAAATTAGATGATGGTTCTGGACAAATAAGCCTTAAAGCATTTGGAGATGACATTGATAAATTCAAGAATATTACGCAAGGACTAACAGTTCTTGTTGTAGGGGTTTTAAGATACTGGAATAATGAAACATACATTCAGCCAGAAATAATAAAAGAGCAAAGCATAAAATACTTGCAGGTTAGAAAATTAGAATTGGAAAAATCCCCTACTTCCCCAAAGAACACACCTATTGAAAAAAGCAAAATTGTGGCTATAAAAGACAGCATTATCTCTCTTATAAAAGAAGCAGAAGAAGACGGGGGAATAGAAAAGGAGCAATTAATAATAAAATTGAAAGACGTCTCCCCAGAGATAATTAATCAGGAAATAAAAAAATTCTTAGAAGAAGGAATCATATTTGAACCACGACCCGGAAAAGTAAGATATTTAGGATAATTATGCAGAATAATTAAGCTTGTCTTTTTCTTTAATGTTTCTCATTTTCTCCAAATAATTTTGATAATGAGACATAAATTCACTTGAAAATTTATCTTTACACTCTTTTTGAAAAGAAACACATTTTATATGCAAAGATAATTCAGATTTAGTTGAAACAATATTTTGAATGTTTGTCATTATTATGAATATTCCACTTATACTTATAAAAATTTATATAGTCAGGTTTCAGCATAAATTAATGACAGAATATGAATCCTTATTAAATGAAGCCTATTCCAAGGTAAAAGTTGTTGAAGGAAAAGGCGGAAGATTTGAAATCCCCCAAATAGAAGGTCACATTGAAGGTAAAAAAACAATCTTAACTAATTTTCTTGCTATATCTTCACATATAAGAAGAGACCCAGAGCATTTTCAAAAGTTCATACTTAAAGAACTTGCAACATCTGGGCAGATGGATGGAGAAAGACTCATTCTTAATAATAAAATTCCCAGTGCAAAGATAAATGCAAAAGTAGAACAATATGTGAAAGAATTTGTTATATGCAAAGAATGTGGAAAACCAGATACTGAATTAAAAAAAGAAAATCGTCTTAGCTTTATTAATTGCCTTGCTTGTGGAGCAAAACATCCTGTAAGAGAAAAAATATAATTTTTTCTTATATTTAATACTTTTTGATTATACGATTATCGCCTAAACTATTAACATTGTTCAACTATTAATCAGCATTATCAATATAATCACAAGATTATTATTTTACTAATATAATTAAACCATCAATTAAAGTAATTCTCAAACAATCTTGCTATTTTATTAGCATAATTAAACTGCATTAATTTAGTAGTTTATAAAATTTTTAATAAAAAATGTGTCTAAACCTCAAACATAAATATTTATAAAAGAAAATTTCTTGAAAACCCTATCTCAATTAAACTAAAGGAGGTAAAAAATGGTTGAAGCTTATTGTGTGAAATGTAAAAAGAAAGGACAAAAAATGAAAGATGCCTTGATGACTAAGACTGTAAAAGGTGGTTTCATGGCAAAAGGAAAATGTCCTGATTGTGGTACATCTATGTGTGCTATGATGTCTGCTGATAATGCTGAAAAGGCTATGAAATCAGGAGACGCAAAGAAGGGGTACTGAAAATGTTTGTGAATATAATAAAATCGTACCGAGATGTTGTAGCTGTTTGCGACAAGGAACTTCTTGGAAAGAAGTTCGAAGAAGGAAAATTCCAATTGGATGTTAAAGAAAGTTTTTTTAAAGGAAAGGAAGTTTCAAAAGAAGAAGCTTCTGAGATAATGATAAACATGAAGCTTGAAGATTCTACATTCAATATAATTGGAAGAAAATCCGTTCAAACAGCTTTGGAAACAGGAATAATCACAAAAGAAGGGATAAGCAAAATTGACAACATTCCCTTCGCACTTATACTTATGTAGAAGTGTGAACTAAAAATTTCCTGTTTTTTGTTTCGCACTTATACTTGTGTAATTTTTTATTTTAATTTTTTC
>Ga0172381_10008526_pt1 | contig 10012 bp, 11 predicted proteins | sample Leawel6488metaG_FD_119754 | JGI IMG/M metagenome (GOLD analysis project Ga0172381, IMG submission 119754) | Leachate microbial communities from a municipal landfill in Southern Ontario, Canada - Leachate well 64-88 metaG | ecosystem: Engineered > Solid waste > Landfill > Unclassified | place... | reverse complement strand
TTGTACGGGCGGCGTCCGTTGTGAAGTCATTAGCAGCATGATGAAGAAACGTGGCTTCAAAGATGTTTACCAGATTGACGGTGGCATCGTAAAATACGGTGAGGCGTACGGCGATGACGGATTGTGGGAAGGGAGCTTGCGCGTGTTTGACAAGCGTATGACGATGGAATTCAGTGATCACGCCAAGACGATCGGCGAATGCATTCACTGTCGCGCAAAAACCAGTAATCTTGAGAACTGCGCCGAGCCGAGTTGTAATGAATTGGTGCTGATTTGCAAATCGTGCAAGCAGGATCAGGGTAACCTGTATCATAGTGACGCGTGTCGCGAATTGTCGCGCGCGCTTGTTCAAGAATAACCGAAGAGGAGAATACGATGGCGTTATACAATACGACAACAAAGCAAGAGTTTGAAGAAAAGGTGCTAAAGAGCGACAAGGTAGTTATTGTTGATTTTTGGGCGGCGTGGTGCGGGCCGTGTGTCGCAATGGCGCCTACTCTGAGCCAGGTTGCAGAAAAGATGGATGCCGACGTTGATGTCGTAAAAGTGAACATCGAAGAAAACGCCGAAAACGGCCAGCTTGCCGGCGAATACGGTGTGCGCAGTATCCCAAATATGCACGTGTTCAAGGGTGGCAAAGAAGTTGATCACATTATCGGGTTGGTGCCGATCACGATGCTCGAGTCGACGTTGAAAAAACACATTTAATTTTCAGTCTTACCTGTGGCCTCGTAGTGCGCTGATGGTGTGGGCTATAATAAGAAGGTGAATATCGCACTCAAAGAGAAGCTAAAGACGCTCCCCGCCTCACCCGGGGTATATTTCCATAAGTCAAAAACCGGTGAAATTATTTATGTAGGCAAGGCGGCGGTGCTAAAAAATCGCGTTCGCCAATATTTTCAAAGTGGCAAGGATTTCGATGCGAAGACGAGGGCGCTCGTGCAGGAAATCGAGGATACCGACTGGCTTGAAACGGAAAGCGAAATCGATGCGTTGTTTCTTGAGAGTGAGATGGTTAAGCGGTATATGCCGCGTTTTAATGTTCTATTGCGAGATGACAAGTCGCAAACTTTTGTGCGAATTGACATGAAAAGTGAGTGGCCGACAGTAGGGTTTACGCGCAATCCGGCCGACGATGGTGCGAAGTATTTTGGCCCTTTCTATAATGGGCACGCAGTCAAGAAGGCGTTGCGCTATTTACGGAAAGTTTTCCCTTATTACGTTAAAGCCCCTTCGGGTCGGGCAGACTTCGATACGCACCTCGGCCTTAACCCTTCGTCCGATATGACGAGCCTCGAGTATAAAGCATCGTTACGGCGGCTCATTAAATACATTGAAGGAGGCCGCGTCACCTTGATGAATGAACTTGAGCGCGATATGCGGCGAGCAGCGCGTAGCCAGCAATTCGAGCAGGCGGCTCAACTGCGCAATCGATTGACGTATCTCAAGGAATTGCAACGTCGTATCATGTTTGGCGACCGAGAATTTCTCGATATTTCCAAAGATCAGGCGCTTGCTGATTTGACGGGAGTCCTTGGGCTGGGCAAAGCTCCGGCTCGAATCGAAGGCTATGACATCTCTCATATGAGCGGGACGAATGTCGTGGCGAGTATGGTCGTATTTACTAACGGCGTCAGCGATCGCAGTGAATACCGAAAATTCAAAATGACTTCGCAAAAAAATGACGACTATGCCAATATGCACGAAACGTTGTTGCGGCGTTTTAGCGAGAAAAACGTCAAGGCGTGGGGCAGGCCAGATTTTATTCTGGTCGATGGTGGCAAGGGGCAGCTAATGGCGGCGGTTGAAGCGATGGAGGAGCGGGGCGTATCAATTCCGATCGTCGGGATAGCGAAACGCGAAGAGGAAATCATTATTCACCCGACAAAATCACAAATTTCACCCGATATTCTCGAGGCGCTACTGCGCGATCAACCCGAGGGTATGTTTGTCGAGACGAATGGAGGGTACTTTGTTATCAATCTCCATCCTGGCCAACGCAACGCATCGTCGCATTCAAAAAATCTCCGTGGCGGGTCGATAACGGATCGGCATGCTGACATAACGAAATTATTTCAGCGTATACGCGACGAGTCGCATCGGTTTGCCGTGAGCTACCATACGGTACTAAAACGAAAGAATCAAACGCGCAGCATGCTCGATGAAATTCCCGGCATTGGCCCGGTGACGCGTAAAAAACTGCTGCGTGTTTTTGGCAGTATGCGAGGAGTTGCTCAGGCGGACGAGGCAGCGTTGACCGCGGTAGTTGGCGCAGACAAAGCGCGTCGACTTCTAACGATGCTGCGGCAAACAACGTAGCGGTTATGGTATAGTAGTGCCATGACGCGGCGCAAAGGATTTACCATTGTTGAACTCATGGTATCGATTATTGTAATCGTGATCCTTGCGAGCATCGTTGCTTTTGCCTTTGGATCCTGGCGAAGTAGCAGCGCAAGAACTGAGTTAAAGAATGACTTGACGTCCGCCGCTGCGAAACTCAAGGATTATAAGACGTGGAATAATGGCTATCCACCAGACAGCGCGACGTTCACTGCCGTTTATCAACCATCGGGACAGTTAATGATGACGTACGCGCTGAGGGCGGGCGGGGGAAGTTATTGTCTCAATGCGACGAGCACGGCGGTCTCGACGGTGCAGTACTATATAGACTCGAATATTAGCCCGACGCCAACGGCGGGCACCTGCTCGTAACTTTGCGGAGTATAATTGAGAATATGCATACGGAAAACAGACAACGATTAGTCGAGGCGTGTGAGGGCGCCCTTATTATTTTGACCGCCTATGATGCGCTGCAGGGCTCGGGCGATATGGCTGCGCCATTTACTCAAGAGGCGAGCTTTTGGTGGGCTACTGGCATCGATGCTCCGGGCTGGAAAGTTATTATCGAAGGCGCACGTGGTGGTCGGACGACATTAGTGCGGCCAGCACTGAGCCGTGTTCAAGAAATTTTTGATGGAACGGTTTCCGACGAAGCGGTCTTAGCGGTAAGTGGTGCTTCGCGCGTGATCTATGCGAAAGATTTCGAGCCATACCTCAGGCAGCTTGCGAGAACGCATGGCGTTGCGCGGACGATCGATGTTAAATATCCTTACGAATTCGCACCAAATCCCGCGCCTGCCGAGCTAGTCGGTCTGTTGTCGCGTATTTTTTCATCTGCCCAGGATTGTTCTCAAAAAATTTACGAGCTTCGAGCGATCAAGAGTCCGGATGAAATTCGCCGGATGCAAGCATCGATCGATCTTTCAATCAACGCCTTTTCAACGATAAGAGAGCGGTTTGCGAGCTATAAGCATGAGTATGAAATTGAAGCCGACTTCACCCATATATTTAGGCGTAAGAATGCTATACACGCGTATGAGCCAATCGTAGCCGCAGATGGTAATGCCTGTACGATGCATTATGTTGCGAATCGCGAAAAAACCACGACCAAATCGATGGTGCTCATTGATATCGGTGCGCGCATTGATGGTTTTTGTGCGGACATTACGCGTACGTACTGCGAGCGACCTACGAAACGACAAATGGCGGTACATGCGGCGGTCGTCGAGGCACAGCGAAGGTCGATTGAGTTGCTCGGTCCGGATGTGTCGATCGGAGATTATTTTCATGGGGTTGATGAAATTATGAAAGACGCTCTGCAAGATTTAAACCTGCTTAAAGACAGGAGCGATGAAGAAACGTATCGTAAGTATTTCCCCCACTCGATTAGTCATGGTCTCGGTATCGATCCGCACGATCCGCTTGGTCGACCGCGTTATTTTCGTCCCGGTATGGTGCTGACCGTTGAGCCCGGTATCTACATTCCTGAAGAAAATATCGGCGTTCGTATTGAGGATGATATCCTCATCACGGAGAGCGGTAGGCATAATCTTAGCGGCCGTCTGTCGACAAGTTTGTGACGACACGGTATACTTAGGGAATAATATGAAACGGCAATTTCTCGTTTTTCTTGTTCGGTGGATGCTCAACTCTTTTGGGTTATGGGTTGCTGTGCGACTGCTTGGTACCGGATATCACCAAGGTCTGGTGGATAATAGCGTGGTGATATTTCTTGTCGCTGGACTAATTTTCTCGGTCATCAATGCCGTCCTGAAGCCAATTGTGACGATTATCGCCCTACCGGCGATATTATTGACGCTTGGCTTATTTACGATTATCGTGAATGGTCTCATGGTGTATATTTCTCTGAAATTAGTCCCAGGATCTGAATTGACAATGACGTTCTGGAATTCAGTATTCACGGGAGTGATACTAAGTCTGGTAAACTATATAGTAAGCGCCGCCGTGCAACTAGAGCAGGGTAGCATCAAAGAGGAGAAATCGTAATGAATCTGAACACTTTCCTGCCAATTATTACAATCGGTTCCGCGATACTCATGATTGTCGCCATACTTCTTCAGCAACGAGGAGCGAGTCTCGGTGCGGGTTTTGGTGGATCGAGCGAGCTGTATACAACGCGTAGAGGATTGGACAAAAACTTGTTTGATGTCACGGTCGTTCTCGCAGTGATTTTTGTTGGGTCGATAGTGGTCGGACTCATCGCTCCGAATATTGGATAGGAATATACATCGTGGACGACGACAGTAAAGGGTGGAATCAGTTTCGGCGTATCAAGCTCGATCGAAAGAGCTTTGCAAAGCGCATGCGTCGAGCGGAGACGACGACGGTGCGTCACGCCAATCGTTTCATCTTAAAGCGTCTCGATAACGTTCGTTTAGTTCGTCGTGAAATTACGCAGTGGCTCGTAATGGTCGGGGTCGTTATAGCTGGACTTGGCGTCCAGTTGTTATGGGGCCAGTCAGAGTACACTATGAGCGCACCAGCCGCTGGCGGTACGTATGTCGAGGGTGCGCTTGGGCCAATCGATACGCTTAATCCGCTATATGCCTCGTCCAGTGCGGAAATGTCGGCGGGGAGATTGCTCTTTTCATCTCTCTATAGCTACGACTCTACGGGCAGTATTCATCAAGACGCTGCTAGTGGTATGACGCGCGATGCATTGGGAAAAGTATATACGGTTGCGCTCCAGGATGGTATAAAATGGCACGATGGTGCAGCACTCACGGCGAAAGACGTCGTGTTTACCGTTAATCTCATGAAAAACCCAGCTACGCGATCGCCGCTTCGTGTGAATTGGCTTGACGTGGCGGCGCGGGAGATAGATCGACGAACAGTGCAGTTCACCTTGCCGGCTAGCTATGCGGCTTTTCCCTACGCACTTACATTTCCAATTATGCCCGAGCACCTGTTGGCCTCGGTAAATCCTAGCGTTTTGCGCGAAAGCCCGTTTAGCGCCGCCCCGGTTGGCAGCGGCCCGTTTATGTTTCGACTTCTTCAGTCGGCGGATGCAGTTCGATCTACAAAAGTAGTGCACCTTGAGGCGAATCCGAGATATTATCGTGGACGACCAAAGCTTGACCGCATTGAGTTGCAGGCCTATGAGAATGAACCGGCTATCGTTAAAGCACTTAAGATTGGTGAGCTTAGCGGGGCGACGGACGTCTCGATAACGTCTGTTAACGGTGCGATTGCGCATTCATACGCAGTCACACCACAACCGCTAGACAGCGGGGTGTATTTGCTTCTTAATAATGCCAACGATATCCTCTCTAACCCAACTGTTCGTCGAGCACTCCAAATTGCGACGGATACAGCTGCCTTGCGTGAGTCTCTGGGTAAGGGACTTTTGCCGCTTGATTCGCCGTTTCTCGAAGGTCAATTGACGGGCGTAGACGTACCCCATTCGCCAGCTCCCGATATCAACCGAGCTAAGCAGCTTCTTGACGAAGCGGGCTGGAAACTCGAAGGTACGGTGCGAAAAAAAGCCGGTAGGGCACTCACGCTTCGTATTACGACAACAAAGAACAATGAATACACGACGGTACTTGATCAGATTGCAAAGCAATGGCAGCCGCTCGGGATTACTATCGAAAAGCGAGTGGTCGATACCTCGAACGTAGCATCGACATTTGTGCAGCAGACACTGCAAGCACGGGATTATGACGTCTTGCTCTACGAACTCTCGATTGGTGCGGATCCTGATGTATATGCCTATTGGCATTCGTCGCAGGTAGGGCAGACGGGCTACAATTTTGCTAACTACTCGAATAAATCGGCCGATGCGAATCTTGCTAGTGCGCGCTCGAGGCTCGAGCCTGAATTGCGAAACGCAAAGTATAAGTTGTTCGCCAAGCAATGGATTGATGATGCTCCGGCGATTGGTCTATATCAACCTGTCGTCGAATATGTCGCGAACAAGAACGCCTCGACGGTGGCTGCAGGCTCTCGTCTGGTTGGTGCGGCTGATCGCTATGCCAATGTTCTTGATTGGACAATTCACCGCGCATCCGTTTACAAAACACCGTAGTTACGCTATAATCTATCGCTGTAGTTACTCTCATATGCACTGGTGGCGGAATTGGTAGACGCGTCAGCTTGAGGGGCTGGTGGCCATTGCGGCCGTGGAGGTTCAAGTCCTCTTCAGTGCACCAGAATTGATTTGCTTGATTTCAAGCAATGTAGCAAAGGGCTCTTTCCAGAGGTAGGAAGGGGCTCTTTCGTTATCTAGGCGTATGTTCAAAAGTAATTTTCGAGCTAAAATGTCTTTTTCGACTGGCGTGCCTGCTCTCATCTTGTCGCCAGCCGTATTTACCAAGTTCAAAAACTCTTCCTTAGATAGTTTGATTTGGGCAGGATTTGCTATTTTCTTTTTGAGCTTTCCTATATCGCCCTCAATATCGACAACCGATGATTGCAGCTCCTCGATGTCCTGTATGAGCCTTGCTCGTACAGTTTCGGGTGTATTCTCTGGCAAAGCGGCATATTGACGCGATAGTTTGTCTACGTTGGCTTGCAGGTGTTTCCTTTTACCCTCAAGGCTACGCTTCTCAGTCCGTATTTTGATAAGGTTGTTGTCGGTATGGCTATCAATCTCTTTGCTGTACTCGTGGTATTCTTTGTCGGTCAGTTTCATCATATCGAGCTTGTCGTAGAGGTCGTTGAGAAAATACTTTGCGCGTACACTTTTAACATCTCTCGTGCAGCCTTTGGTGTCGCAGCGATAGGTGAGGCCGTATGTGCCGTCTGACGACCTGTTTTTACCTACGCGCATTGACTCACTACCATTACAGACACTGCAAAACACCATATCTCTGAATGGATAAAAAGTCTTCTTCTCGCTGTAAATTGTAACTCTAGCTTTCTTGCGACCCATTGCTTGTACGGCGTTGTATGTTTCCTCATCAATCATAGGCGTAAAGTCTGATATTTTTCTCAAGTCTACCTCTTGTTCGTTCTGAATGAGGATACCGAAGTAAAAGGGGCTGGCAAAGATATTCGAGGCCATTTGTTTACTGATTGTGATTTTGCGGATACGTTTATTCTTGCGAGTTATTTTTGTCATACGGTGTACATCATTTTGCAGCCAGAAATCGACTACCTCTTGCTGCGTGTATCCCTCGAGTCGCATTTGCCAGCCGCTCTTTATGAGTTCAAAGTTGTTGTCAGGTTCATAGCGACCAGTCACCTCATCGCGGTTATAGCCCCATTTGTAAGCCGATGACTTGCCCTGCTCAAAGTTCGTAGTGACACCGCGCGTAACGCTCTCGCTCAGGTGCTCAGAGTATTGCTTAGACATAGCAAATAGGACGTTCAGTAGCAACTTGCCGCTCGCGTCATTTGTAAAATGCAGTGTCGGGAACTTTAAGTCTTTGATTACGCCGCTGTCGAGCATATCGACTATCATACCGCTCTCGAGTGAGTTTCTCGCCAGCCTGTCGGGGTGATAGGCTAGTATGCCGTCGTACTTGTCGTTGGCGATGTCTTCTAATATCTGAGTAAACTTCTCGCGTCTACCAGATAACTTAGCAGACTTTTTCTCCTCGATAGTCTTTACGACGAGCAGTTCTGTACGCTCTGCATATTCTTCACAATACTGTATTTGGTCAGGTATAGACTTTTCTTGCGCGTCTTCACCCTCTGATGATTTACGCGCATAGAGTACATATCTCAGGGGCTTAGTTTGCTCATAAGAGAATGGTTTTGCTCGTTGTAGTTTCTTGCCCATTGTCCATATAAGGGTGTCTTAGTATTCGATAATGTTACCGTCGGTATCTCTCATAAACGTGGCGTTTTGTTCGATTTTTTCAGGGGTAACGTCAATGCTATTCAGTACCTCTACCAGTTCTACCAAGTTTTCACCTGCTGTTTTTTCCATAGGGAATTACGCTTTCAAATTGCGTAATTACCCAAGTGCTTCTTGATATAACTACTGGTTATCAGTTTGCTATAACTTACCCCTGCTGTTTTTAGCTCAAGGTAAGTTAGTTCGTGCTGAGTTTTTCGGTACGTTCTTTTACTAAGTCAGCCGCCTTTCCGTCCCTTTGGACAAATCTTAAATCACAGAAACCCTCATCGACCAGAGTGCTTAATTGGGAGGCTAGGTAGCTATCGTTCGGGAGGCGTTGGCCGTGCTTGATTACGAGGGACTCGTCACGCAGTCGCTTAATCAGGAGGTGCTCGTCTTTGTCGGGGTCAAGCTGTTTTATTTTGGCAAGTAGTTTCTTCTCGTGTTCTTTGAGCTGCTCAAGCTCTTGTGCCATAGCCGCGCTCGCACTTTTCGCGTAGGAGTAGTGAATAACTGGTAATGGCTTGTTAATGAGTGCGAGGGCGTTGCTCGTAAAATACGAGAGCTTTAACTGTATCTCACCAGCGTCGCGCCGAGGCGTTATGTCCATAAAGCGTTCGTCTTCTTCCTCGTAAATACTCAAGAACGTCGGGTCGAGTAAAGCGCAAAAGCCATTAGGCTTGAATATCATAGTAATCTCGTGCCCAGCGAGCACGGCAAAGATTGCAAGTATGAAGTACTCGTCATACAGTGACTTGAAATGCTTGAGGTGGTCGGATTTGAGGCCGTATCTGCGAAGCTCGAGCAAGATAGAGATATAAATATATTCGGAGAGGCCTAGTTTACGCCAGCCTTTGCCTTTTTGACCCCTGGTGTCATCAATCAGGCCTGTTTGCTCGAGGTAGTTAATGGTGCGGTATTTTTTGCCGAGGTCCGACATAGTAAATAGAGGCTCGTTTAGGAGCTTGTCTATTTTTTGCTCAACGCCTGGGTCGGTAGTTCGTAGACCAGATTGTATAAGGCTCGACATACCGAAGAATGTTTTTGCCTCAGAAGCGAGGCGCGGCATAAGCAGTGTGTCTAGTACCTTAGGGAACATATTTAGAATTATACATCGTTGTATAAAATAGAGTCAATAGACACTACAAAATCTGGTATAATAGAAATGTTCTACGCTTTTTTGCACGTTTGAGTGTGCGATTTTTCTCGTACGGTTAAGACCAGAAATGGAGCACCGTGCGAAGCAAATGGGCTTAACCGCTCAAATGTGGATAAAAGGCGTAGAACACCGATGTACGGTGTTCCTTTTTTTGGACACAGAAAAATACTATGAAAAATCCCCAGACAAAATTAGGCAAGCAATTATCCAAAATACTCGACCGCCAGGGCGATGGGTTTAGTCTGGTGTCGTCTGGTAACGAGTACGATACTTTTCAGCTCGAAATATCTGACAATCAAATTATGAACTTGATATGCCACGACTACCCAGAGCTGGCATACGGAATACTTATAGACACAAAGTCAATTTACCCACTATTGAGCAAGATAACGCCAGCCGCGCTTGTAAACGCTATCAATCGAGCTAATCTCAAATCTACCTCTGTAATAACAGCAGTAGAATTACAAGACGAAGCATTTATACTTCAATTCAAAACATTTGTTCATCTCAAAAGACGTATGAGATTTGCTCGCTTGCTCGATGAAGCCGTGGAGTTACACCTGCAAGAGATTGACGAGGTTATATCGCCGCACTTTAAGAACATAGACAAGGAGGAAAAATAGCGTGGAAATACCAAGCGCAGTAATAGCATTTACTATAATTCTAGGCATTGCTTACTGGATAAACAACAGTCGTGAAGAGAAAGC
>Ga0172381_10008525_pt1 | contig 10012 bp, 22 predicted proteins | sample Leawel6488metaG_FD_119754 | JGI IMG/M metagenome (GOLD analysis project Ga0172381, IMG submission 119754) | Leachate microbial communities from a municipal landfill in Southern Ontario, Canada - Leachate well 64-88 metaG | ecosystem: Engineered > Solid waste > Landfill > Unclassified | place... | reverse complement strand
CCCTAAAAAGACAAAGGCATTAATTGAGACTCTTGGTATGATAATAGACATTGGAAGTATTGGAAGTGTTGAAAAATTATGTGATGATTTAAGAGACAACCATTTCATAGAATTTGAATTTGAGGACTTGGTGAAAAAATGAGCTATATTCTCTTCTCTTCACTTCTCTTAACTTCACTTCAGCTTGAGCAAGTCAAGAGTTACTCAAGAGTAACTCAAGAGTTACTCAAGAGCAATAATAAAAGAGGCGAGTTATGTCAGATGCAAGACTGATAAAAAAGAAAATATCAGTCGATGATAAAGTATCTCAACTATCAATGCAATCGGCATTTATATTTACATGGATGCTTCTTTTTACGGATAGGGAAGGTAAGTTGGTGTGCAACCCTGAGATTCTAAAGGGCAATTGCTTCCCATTTGTGAAAGAACTGAATGCCGAAAAAATTGAAAAATCATTGATTGAGATTGAAACTGCCGGGCTAATAGTAAGATATCAAAAAGGAAATGTGCAATATTGTATGTTTCAAAGCTTTCTTAAAAATCACACGGCATCGGCACTTGCAAGGGAGGGAGCTTCCGTTATTCCCAACCCTGAAGACTGCGAAATTATCACAAAACATCCTCAAGACCAACTCAAGACTAAGTCAAGAGTAACTCGTGATATTATTGAATTTGATTTTGAATCCGTCTATGAGAGATACCCCAAAAAATCAGCTAAAGCAAAGTGCATCAAAAAAATGAATGAGACTGTGAAAAATGACATTGACTATGCGAATCTCAATAAAGCGCTTACGAATTATATTGCAATGGTCGAAGAAGACAAGGCAAAAGGATTTGAGAAAAGAGCGTGGAAAGATGCGCCGACATTTTTTAACAATTGGAATGATTTTATCGATGCTGAAACGGAAACTCAAAGAACTGAAAGACTTAAAAAAGAGAAAAACGAAAAACTTGAAAAGGAAATGGAAGCTAAAAAGGCAAAGTTCTATGCCGAACATCCCGAATTTAAACAGGAGGAAACATGAAATATCCAACCCGATGCGACACATCTGATAAAAAGGAATCCTTGCTACAAGCAATAGCAAGTGATTGCAGAGAGTTCTTACGGCGAGGCGATAGATTTTGGGTGCCATACAAGGAAGATACTCTTAGGGAATTATTAACAACAGGCAATCTTGATAAAATTGAATATGATTTTATCCGCAAAAATCAAAGAGAGTGGGAAGAGCATTATCGGACACATCTTTTCTCCAACGATAAATCGAGTCAGGAAAGATTCGAAACTGCATATAATTATAGGGATTGGTAATAAAATGAAATACGAATATCAGTGCCCGAAGTGCGGAAGCATCCAAGAGGTAAATCATAGGCCTTCCGATAATCCAAAAGTGTATTGCCGTAAATGTCAGGCGGTGTGTAAAAAGATAATAAGCACAGGTCAAGGATTTGTTTTTAAGGGCTCAGGATTCCATTGCAACGATTATCCAAAAAGAAAATAATGGTCGGTCTAAGAAACAATAACAAGCCCCCTCTGTCGGAGAACGGCAGAGGAGAGGGCTTGAATTAACAGAGGAGGAATAAATGACAAAGAATCATAGACCCGCGGGAGAAGAAAAAATGAAAAACAAATTAACCAAAGAAAAAAAATTTCACAACAGCATAAAAAGAGCATTCAAAAAGTTTGGGTTTATAGTGGATGAAATTAATTTTAAGCGTGAAATATTAAGAACTACTTATCCAATAAATTTCCCAGAAACGAGAGATATTATTGTAGGAGAATCTATCATTTTGGAATGCTACAACATTAAACGTGTTCCCAAACCCGCACCACGAGAGAGAAAGCAAAATCGTAAAAAATCGACATAGGGCTATTGACTTTTATGGATAATTGTATATAATTTGACCTAACAATCAAACAGGAGGATTCGGATGATGACTTTCAATTTTGCAAAAAAAGCAACGAAAGATTACGAAAAAGCTGAAGCGATCCTCACAACTTATAAAAAAAGAATGAGGTCTATCGTAATAACCAAAGGTAACGGAACGGACTATCTCTATGAGACGGGATTATCTAAAAGAGGAAACGAGGCTCTTGAAAGCGGAGAAGTTTTTTTATCCGAATATAACAGACTCGCAAAACTAATAGGGAAAAAAAGAAAAACTCAATTTTCTAAAGGAACGAGCTGGCATCACGGAAACGGATTGAGGCGAATCTTTTTTGCCGACCTCGGACTTTATGAAGATTTTGATATGGAAGACCTATTTGATTCCTTTAATTATTAAACAGGAGGACAAATGAAAGTAATAGAAAAGAGAAGCATCATTCGGAATAATGACCAGTATTATGCCGTCTTTGTCGAAGACGGCACTGGGTTTAACTGTAAAGGCGGGTTGCCTGAATTGGAGAGATTTATGGGGTGGTGTAAAAACAATAATGTAGAGATTGTAACGAGCGCCCCAGGATGCAATGGCTTTTTCGAAAAGGGGTTGGACACTTATTTGGAAACTTATATGGTAAACATCTCTAAAAAGGATGACAAATGAAAGACGAAATCATGAAAATTGAAAATGACTCAATGCCAATTGAGTCAATGAAAAGACAGGTGCAGGTTATCCAGAGACTGTTGGAGTCGGTGCTTATTAAGGATTCTCACTACGGAGTCATTCCCGGATGCGGAAACAAACCCGCACTGCTGAAGGCGGGGGCAGAAAAGATTGCAATGGTATTTCGCCTCGCTCCATTTTTCACAATTCAAAAAACGGACTTTTCGGGAGGACACCGAGAGTATGAGATTGTATGCGAATTAAAAAACATCCAAAACGGAATGTCTATGGGACAGGGTCTGGGAAGCGCCTCCACAATGGAGAGTAAGCACAGATACCGCAAGGGAGAGACATTGACCGCAGACCCTGTGACAAAAGCATACTGGGATGCCAAAAACAAAAATGACTACGGAAAAATGAAAGAGTTATCAGCTGGAAGAACTCCAAAGAAGACAACAGAAGGACTTTGGGTGTGGGCTATACCGGGAGATAAAGTTGAGAACGAAGACCCCGCAGACCAATATAACACCGTGTTGAAAATGGCGAAGAAGAGGGCTCTTGTAGATGCCGTGCTTACCGTTACAGCCGCTTCCGACATTTTTACACAGGACATTGACGAGACCATAGACCCAGATGCCGCTCACAAAAACGGAGTGGAAAATGAAATCCCAAATAATACCCCCACAAAGCAGACCAAAAAAGAAGAGGCGTTGAAAGAAGAAAAAAAGGATGACCCGAAAGACCTTGCCAAAAAGAACAAGAACATCATTGATGTGGCGAAAGGGACATGGATGGATTATTTTGAGATGCCGGAAAACATGGCAAAAAGCAAGGTGAAGGAATTGGTTAAAGACCATTTCGGTATTGAGCTTAAAGATTATGCTGATATAACGGTGGAACAGGCAAAGGCAGTGGCGGATATGCTGATAAATGAAATGACAATGGACGGAGAATCAAAGGAAACAAAATGAGGACCTACGGAGACAAATTAAGCGTCACCACAATATTGAAAATCTGCGGGTATTATCCGCAGATTCAATACGCCACAGAAGCCGATAGAGACTTCGGCATACTCATACATCAGCAGTGCGCACTTGTGGCAAAAGGATTCGCTCCCACAATAACAAATGAGTTCGCACTCGCCTATGTTGAGCAATTTCGTTTATGGATCGGATCATCAAAGGTGATTGCAGTGGAAAAATCAATAATAGGAAACTCGTTCGCTGGCACACTTGACCTTATAACTGATAAGAGCGTGCCGCTTGTGGACATCAAAACAAGCTCGGCTGATTGCAGAGCTTATCAGTTGCAGACATCCGCATATCAGATGCTTTGCAACGAGTATGGATTATTGCCAGAGCGCATAAGGCGCAGGGGGATTCTATTGCTCTCTGATACCTCATGGAAGTTTGTGGAACACAAGAACGAGATGGACTCTTACATATTCAAATCGTGTGTCAATGTGGCGAACGATTTAATAAAAAACAAAATTATAATAATGGAGGAAAATTAAATGGATGAAAAATCAACCGCACTCGTGGCTCAAATTGAGCGGGAATACAGCAGAGTAACGCCAATTATAATTTCAAACGAATTACAAGCGAAGGAAATGGATGATATTCTCTCGCAAATTAAAATGCACTACAAGGAAGTAGAAGATAAAAGAAAGGAATTGAAAGCCCCCATAATAGCATCAGGCAAGGCGCTTGACGCCTTTTTTGATAAGCCAAAGCAGACCCTCGACAATGCAATGCAGATAATATCGGGGTCTATATTGGATTACCGCAGAAGGATTGCTGAAGAGGCAAGGAAGGCACAGGAAGAACTGAACAGAAAAGCAGAGGAGGAGAGACGGAAGCTTGCAGAGCGTGCTGACAAAGCGGAAGAAAAGGGCAAGGATGACAAAGCGGAATTATTGAGAATGAAAGCCGATGCGGTGGTGGCTCCAGTTATCAATGCGGAAGTCAAGCTCGATAAATCTGTTATAGTAAAAACTTGGAAGTATGAGGTGGTGGATATTGATAAACTACCTCGTGAGTATATGATTCCCGATGATTCTAAAATCGGGAAAATGGTGAGGGCATCAGGCGGCACACTTAAAATTGAAGGCGTGAGAATATACGCTGAAGAAACATTGAGGGCAAAATGAAAGCGAAAATAATCACATCGGCGAAGGAATTGAGGGGATTCCTCAACCTGAACGGAATCACAGTGCAACAGCTGAGCCGTGACAGCGGAATCCCTGCAATACCCATATACCGACAGCTCGCAAGAAGTGAATGGGATGCACCGAGTGAGAGGGGCAGGGTGCGGACCGACTCATTGCGGTCGCACATCGAGAAAAATTATAATGTCAAAATCAAGTATTAAACAGGAGGCATAATGGATGCTTATATGAGAAGTGTTGACGAGCTTCGGCTCATAGCGGAATCTCGCAAGTCAATGATAAAATTGCTCCTGTGGATGTTGCTTATAGCAGTGATTATCATAGCAACACTCGGCTGGATAATATTTGACAACCAAAAGAATGTTGAGCATTATATCAGCAAGACCATTGAGTATAGATATGCCGATATAATCATCAAACAAAAAGAGGCGGAATTGAAGTATTATTGTCTTATGAAAGCAATAGATTTTTGCACAGATAAGGAATTAGAAAACGAGATAAACAGGTCGGAAAGTGAAATTTATTGGATGATAAAAGAGGAGGAAAAATGAAGGTTACAGTTGAAGAAAAAACGGAAGATAGCTCTTGTTTTTATTTCAAAAATGGTTTTTTATATAAAGCATCCATTAGTGGAGTTATAATATTATGTACGGCGAATCATCCAAACAGGCTTAGTGGTGTTGTAATTCCCACGAATGAAAATTATTGTTTCCACCACGAAAGACTTATTGTCGATCCGAAAGAGTGGGAACAATTTCGTGGCAAAATAACCCTTGAACAGGAGTGATAAAATGAAAATAGAAGCGATTTATTATGAAACTCCTGACGGCACTTATGCAATAAAGGAGTTTGAGGATGGAGTAAAGTCAATAGAATTGAATTCTACTCTAATACCAAATAAGACCGTTTTTGTTGTTACAAAATATGAATATGATATGACATCAATGATTCCGTATGAGAAGGTGTTCTGCATAATATATAAACAGGAGGAAAAATGAAACAAATCCGTGAGACAGTCATTCGCAAGGTTGCAAAGCTCATATCAGAAAATGATGTGCTTAAAAATTATCAGATAGAGCGGGTTGACCATAAGCATCAGATGTCAGGCACGAGAAATATGCGGGAGCTGAGGGCACAGTTTTTAGCGGACACAAAATTTTGTTTCGCATACGGATTCGATAAGAAAAGAAATGTTTTTATATTTTGTAAAGAATTCCAAAAGTATTGCAAGAAGGTCTCGAAAACGGCAAACTGGAGCAGAAAATGAGAGAGATAATTTTTCGTGGCAAGCGAATTGATAATGGCGAGTGGGTGTTTGGAAACCTTGCAATAGATTTTGATGGTAATTGTATAATTTTCACAGGTGATATTGCAGACTATTATGCACAAATTCTTCACGAAGTAAACCCCGAATCAGTCGGTCAATTCACGGGATTATATGATGCGACGAAGTGGGAAGAATTAACAAACGATGAGCAAGCATCGTGGCTTGCAACTAAGAAAACAAGAGAGGAATGGAAAGGTAAAGAAATTTATGAGAATGATATTGTAAGAGTATATAGCAATAATGATATTCAATTCATTGATATAATTGAATATCAAGGTTCTTTTTTTGCCCCAAGATATTCTTGTCAAACAATGGAGACTTTATTGCATATTGGAGTTACATTCAAAGTCATCGGCAATATCACGGATAACCCTGAAATGGTGGAGGCAATATGAAACAAATTACGTTTCATAGAATAAAATATAAAGTGGACTGCTCATATCCTATAAAAAAAGGTAAATTATTATGAACGATAAAACAATCCTTGAAGAGCGCATACTGCATAAAGCCGTGCTGAATGTGCCAAAGAAGCCGATAGTGTTTGTAACAGATAAAGGAATGAGCGAAGCGTGTGATAATGACAGACAGAAGTATTTTCTGTTAAAAAAGAGTGCCGAATGAATAATAAATACCCACACGGAAAGAAAACTATAACAGAAAGATTGTTTTGGAATAATCATACAAAGGATGACAAATGAAACTGATAATAGCATTTTACATAATCTGCACAATCATTTTTATAGTGATGTGCGAAAAAGATAGGAGGATAAAATAATGGCAACAAGTTTCCGCAGTTTTTTTGATGAGCGGAAATGCGAAGGATGCAATGAAGGTGTAATGGTGCGAGGTGGCGACTGGGATGAGCAAGTGCTTGACTGCCCCGACCCTTGCCCTCGCAGAAAGGATGTTGAGTATGTATATGAGCAATTTAATAACTGGCTTGATAATATTGAGACGAAATTAAGCGATGATGATTATAAAAATATGGCGGCAGCAATGGATAAAAAACAACAAGATAGAGGGTATGAATACTTTTGGCTTAAAGACCTTTCAATGTTTAACGATACAGCTGAAGCATTTAATTACTGGGTAGACGCTAACAAAAGCATCTTCACAGCCGATGATTACGACACAATGGCGGATGCAATATGAATAAAACAAAAATTGAATGGTGTGATTACACTTGGAATCCCGTTGTAGGTTGCCAAAGAGGTTGTCCTTATTGCTATGCGAAAAGAATTGCTATAAGATTCAAAATGGATTTTAATCCGCACTTAATACCAAAGCGATTGGAAGATAAATGTCCGAAAGGTAAAATCATTTTCGCAAACTCAATGAGTGACCCAGAATATTGGCTTGAAGATTGGAAGTGCGAACTCGGGAATTATGCGATTGAACATCCAGAAAGCATTTTTATCTTATTGTCAAAAGATAAAGATACACTTGACTATTGGAAAGATATTGAGAACATCCGAACCGTATGGACTATAACACATCCGGAACAGCTCTTAGAAGATTACAAAGGATACATAAATCTTGAACCTTTATTTTTCATACCCGAAGTGAATCAGCTTGAAAAATACAAGGGCATAATAATTGGTCTTGAAACTGGTAATAGAAAATATAAGTGGATGCCTGATAAAGAACTTTTCATGTCTTTCATTTTTAATTTACCAGCCAGTGCGAATGTATTTTTGAAAGACACAGTGATAAATTACTTAGGATTATTTTTACAAGTCGAAAACAAAAAAGAATTTTGGAAAATAGGAGAGAAGGCATGACAAAAGAAAAGGCATTTAAAGAACTACACACATACCTGCACAGCGGATGCACCGTGCTTGTTACATTCAAGGACAAGGAATTTCAGATAACAGATTTTACAGGCAGTCCGTATGCTAACAAGTTCAAGACATACATTGCACCTCGCAAGGTGAACGGCTCTGTGATGTGGCTATGTATGCCACCGCATTCTGACTCGGAGTTAAAAAGGATTTTAACACAGATGGAGGCGTTATGAGAGTTGAAACAAAAAAAATATACTACTGCGAATATTGCAAGAAAAAATCAATGCGAAAAGATATTATGAAAAAACACGAAAAAATATGCACTGAAAATGTGAATCGCGAGTGTGGTATATGCAAACTCTTGAAAAATGATAGGTCTGATATAAAAAGCATTTCAGAAATAGCCCTTACTATGATTAAACATAAGGAAACAAGCAGAGAATGCGGTGGGGTGATTGACATAACCATATTAAATGAAGCAGAGGTCTTGGACTATATAAGAGAAAAAACAAATTCATGTCCAAATTGCATCCTATCTGTAATAAAACAGATTAGAAAAAATATTGATGTATGGTTTCCTTCCTTTAAATATAAAAATGAATTTGAGGCCATGATGCAAGATATAAATGCTGATAGGAATGGTTATGGAGAATATTAAACAAAATGGAGGCACTATGAGAAAAAAAGTAAAAGTGATAGAGGATATGCTTGTAAATCTGAAAGGAAACGAGCAATACTCTATGATAGAAACGATGCTGTATCTTGCATACACAATAGGTAGGGCGAATGCAATTACAGAATTACAGAAAAAATTTAAAGAGGAGGTGAAAAAATGAAAAAAACAATTTTAATTTGGATTTGGTTTTCTGTTGTGATTTTGTCAATAATTTTTGGATATTTTGCATCTTGGTATTTTGATAAAAAAGAAAAACAATACGAAGTAAACACTAACAGTGTAATAGCTGATACTACGGTTTATATTGCACCACCAGAAGATATGGTTGAAATTAAGCGTGTTGGAAACAACCTGCTTAAAATAAAATATGACATAGAGACAAAAATAGATTCTGTAATTCTTTGGTATGAAGAAGATATTATTAACGGTAGATGTGTGTGCGATACAACTTGGAGAACAGAAACTTTAACGGCAGTATTTTCGGCAGAAACAACGGTTATACCAATAGTCACAAAGATAGAAAATGCTAAACCAAAAACCTATTATAGCGGAGAAGAACTAATTTATAAGGAGGAAAAATGACCGCATTACTCGTGATTATTATTGTGCTGATCGTGGCGCAGATGACGAGGTATGAGAGGCGAATTTATAAAGCAACCCAGTACAATAAAAGAGTGAATGACAACATCTTTGAATATCAGAAACAGGTTGGCAAAATATTCGAGGCTACAAAAGAGGTGGTCATAAGCGTGGATAAAAAGCTCGACAACATAGAATCAAAAATGAACGGACTACCATATAAAAAGAGGGCGAGAAAAATGAAAGTCGCAGGTGTTGAAGTGCCTATTGAAGCGCAGGAGACAAAGTCGGCGAATGCGACTGAAGCGGATATGTTGACATTAAATCCAAAAGAACCTTGCAGAAGAACTTATTATTCGATATTAACCCCTAAAACATGCCCACATAGACCCGATGAGAATATCGGTTCTTTTGAATGCACTCTTTTTTGCGACAATAATCTCTATAAGGGCGAACGTTACGATAAAGAAAAAAATGCTTATTATGTATTTTGCAAAGCTGAAGCTAACAAGGAGGCGAATAAAAAAATAACTGATTAAACCCATTATATGGTAGCCCTCGCTTATTGCGGGGGCTTGACTTATGATTAAAAATGTGCTATAAGAAAATAGTTAGAACAAAATCCTCCCTCCTTTTTTTTGTTTAACAAAGAAGACCCCGCAATGGGGTCTTCTGTTTCCGAGGAGGATTATGAAAAGAAGCGGTTATTGCAAAGTAAAATAGATAATCCCACCGGCAATTATAATCAATGTAGCCAAAGCTCCATATCCGGCATCCTTAGATCTTGTAAGGCACGAGTTGCCAATATTAAGCGTGTCAGTCCTATGGATTATCTGTGTGGTCTGCTGTGGGTCCGGAAGTCTTATCTCAGGGAAATAAAAGAATGACCCTATGGGAATTCCATATTCCGCAGGCACTTGAAACCCAACACGAAT
>Ga0172381_10008524_pt1 | contig 10014 bp, 21 predicted proteins | sample Leawel6488metaG_FD_119754 | JGI IMG/M metagenome (GOLD analysis project Ga0172381, IMG submission 119754) | Leachate microbial communities from a municipal landfill in Southern Ontario, Canada - Leachate well 64-88 metaG | ecosystem: Engineered > Solid waste > Landfill > Unclassified | place... | reverse complement strand
TCCTGGGCAAGATATAACTTAGAAGTTTTCTGCAAGAGTTGATTAAGTATCTCTGTCTCGTAATATGCCTTTGCACATCCAGATTTAATCTCAACTATTGGATATGACTCTTTGATCTTCCCTCTTTTTGTGACCACTAATCCTTTCCCTTCAATTTTAGAGATAACCGAGTATTCAGGAAGTAAATTAGAATACATTCTTTTAGACCACGTAATGTCTGGAACTTCTTCGATTTTCCTAGCTTTCATTATGTGCCTATCTTGAGTCATGTATACTTCAGGTTCAGCATAAAGAAACCATTTCATATTATCACCTAAAAAAGAGGATTAACCACAGTAGTGGTAGTATCCTTTGCTGTATACTGCGTATACTGTTGTACCGTCTCTCTGCCCTTCGGCAACTTCAAAGCCTCCGTGGTACCAGGCAATTGAAGCAGCGATTTCAATCGCTTGCCGGAAGTCAAGAGGACTAGGGTAACCACATGGTTCTTTCCAGTGCTTTTTGCTCTGGAATGATTCAAATACTTCTTTGAGTTTAAGGATTTTAGGAGTATTGTCATGACCTGCGTTTCTACATTCGGTCATGGTTTCATTCATGAGTTCGACAGCGAGCTTGCGAATTTCTTCGCAGTTGTTTGGGGTTGTGATTGGGGAAATCATTGGAAAGAACTCCATTTGGGCACACGCCCTTACTACAATATACTATACACGCTCATAATATATATAGTTATGTGCGTACTTGGTATGGTATACGCCACTGGTATATTTTCCGACTATCTAATAAATATCCTTTAATATGTTAACACCGTTAATATAAACACTAAATTAATCCCCTGGGAATTACAACGCCCTGAACCAGTAACAACCCCTGAACCAGTTGAAACCGGAACCATAACAGTAACCGCCCTCTATTCAGATGGAGCAACTGTTATCCCTTCTGGAATCGCTCAAGTATGTAACGCTGACGGGAGTGTAGGAACTGAAATTCCGTTCGAGGGTGGCACATTCAAAATAGAACGTCCCGCAGGTGATTGTATTATCAATATCGTAGTTGAAAACGTAGTAATTGCAACTAAAAACTTTACTATTATTGTTGGGGAAAATCCAGGGCAGAGCGTTGTAACCAATTGAGGATTAGTTTGTTTTTAATTATAACATAACCTGGAGTTATCAACTTTGTAAAAAGTTACCCGAAAAAACAGCAAAACTGCGCGTGGCTTCTCCAAACGCAGTTAATTAAATCAAATCTCTTCTTTTATGATAATGCTCTGCTCGCATAACCACAACAGCGCGGCGTTGTTTATTTTTCGCATTCCTTGTGTAGTTCTACCATCATGAATTATCGATCTGTGAAGCTTTTTTGGGATAAACATCCCTAGTTTAGTTGAGCCGTTTAAATACATGTGGTGGTAATGAGATCCTTCAAAATATTGGTTTATGGGATTGAATCCAAGTCCTCTTAATTCATGGTGTGAATTTATCAGATTTTTAACTTTTCCACGCCTTGTTTTAATCCATTCTGATCTATATGCTTTCATCTTTTCTTTGTTTTCGGATATGTATTTTCTGCTATACTCTCGATTTTGTTCTTTGTGTGTCTCGCTGTACTTCGTTTTGTACATTTTTATTTCATCTTTGTGTGAATCTTTGTACCTCTTGTTATATTCGAGTATACGTTCTTTATTTTCTTTGTAATATTCTTTGGATTTATCTGATTGGCGTTTTTTCGTTTCTTCCTTTTTTTTCCTTCGATTCTCTTCTTTTTCATCGCGTTTTCTATTTTTCCATTTTTTAATCTGTGCCCGTTTTTCTTCTCGGAGAGTTTCTATATCGTCGCCATCTGAACACATATTTCCACATTCTTTTATGTAATTAGTCGCATTTTTCAAGTTTATCCATTATACGGTTTAGTAAATTGTTCCAAGACTCTCCTTTTTTCCCGAAAGTTCTAAGTCTGTCTCTGGTTTCTGTATCTATGGATATCGTAGTTAATGTCATGTATTACTATATGCACTTATACGTACTTATACGTTTCGCATAACAAAGCGATGGGTATACTTTAATAAGTTAACAGCGTTAACAATGATAAGGGATTTACTTTTATTTTGGACTTGGTAACATGTGTGAACTCTTCTTAACCATCGGGGAAATCAACAGACAGCAAATGGAAATGGAAATTTACAGGGTTAATCAGGAAAACGAAAAAGAACAAGAGGCTGAATAATTGCTTCCCTCCTTAGTATTCGGAGAATATGCCGGTGTGCTGTTCATCCAGCCGCGTCTTAAACTAATGTATTTCTCTTATGAAAACATGTACGAGAGAATCAGAGTGCATAAATATACTAGCTGGTGGTTAAATGGTGTCGGAAATCTGCGGGACCTGCGAAAAATACAAAAAAGATGATGATTACCCGCCTAAGTTTATGGGCGAGTGCTCTGCCAGGAAAAAGTTAGTAGCTTATTATTCAATTTCTGAATGTGGTATGTGGGAGCCTGCCCAATGACCTCAAAAAAACTGTTAGATTCCGACGAAATCAATCAGCTTGAATCCAGATTCATCTCATTATTCGAAAGAACAATAAAAAAAGGGTTTAATACCTCAGGTCCGAAACTCAAAAACTCTATAAAAAAACAGTTTAAAACGTCTACTTTTCAAAAACAGATTGATTCAATCCTGGATGATATTGTCTTATACACCGTGGACTATACAGACAAAGAATTAAGCAAGCTCCTGAAAGCCGCTATAAACTCAAGAACTGGAGGACTTAGACTATCTGCATCTGAGACTATACTTCCTTTAACTGAGGAGGCTGTACGGCAGTCTGTAGAACTCTCTGAGCTTATAGCTGATTCGATTATCGAGGTATTGAAAGAAGAAGCGATTTACCAGGAAAGCCCGGCAGATTTAGCCAGGAGGGTTCTGGATTTATGGGGTGGTGAGAAATATAGAGCGGTTAGATTTGCCAGGACGTTTTCTGCTGACGTTGCGACCTCTACCGCGCTTAATAGATATAAAAACAATGGGATTGAAGAAATACAGTTTTACGCTAAGATCGACGAGAGGACATCGCCGCAATGTCGTGCACTCATGGGAACCGTTTTTAAGACAGATTCTGCTGAAGCAAGGCGTTACGTCCCTCCGTTGCATTTTCATTGCCGGTCGGCTTTAGTTCCGATCACTGTAACTATGAAGGTTGACAATTCTTTAAGATATGAAAATAGAAACTTTTCAAAACAGTTAGGCCAGGATCTTAAGCCTCTTAAAGACATCGTGGATAAAAAAGATATTAAGAAAACGTTTGAAGAAATCAAAAAATTTAAAGATTATTGGGGGATTCCGTCTTTTATTTTAGAGGAAGACATTGAAAAAAGGTTATTAAAATTGGGGGTTGGGTTTTCTACTTAACAACTTTTTTCAAATTGCATTTATACTCGCCGTCGGAATACTCTAATGAATTGACGGTTCCAATTATTTGATTATCAAATGAAACTAATATTTCTGTGGAAGTTGTTGTTTTATGTTGAGTATTTAAATCCATGCTTCACCATCCCAGGTTTTCGTATGAAAGATCCACATTATATATTGCAGCCATGCGGATTCCATTGAATTAAACACTACCTTTCTCATAGGGGAGTAAACCCAATTAGAAAATACATAAAGCAACTCTGGATCGAAGTCCTCGCCGTCTTCTAAACACATTTTTTGAAGTTGGGCTTGACTCGGTAAAGGTCTGGCATCCCCCAGCAAACTTCTGATGTCATCACTGGTGATCTCAATGTCATATACTTTAGATCTATATACTACAGCATCACCTACGTAGTGTACTTTCATATTATACGGAGAATTGTATTCAAGTACGAATCGATCTCCGTCTTTCCACTCCCACCCTTCAAAGAATTTATCTGGAAGGGCGCGAACCATTTTTATATATTGATCGTCCATTTACTTTTCACTCTCCTTTTAATCTCCATCTTTCATTTAGAATCTAAAATTTCTATTATTCGATGTTCCAATACTGAAATATGACTTTCTTCGCAGGATTCAACCAATGTCCGGATTTTGCATAATTTACCGTCCTGCTCTTTCAACCATATTTCACAGTCTGAAAGTTTAATCTTGAGTTCGTTTATCAGTTGTTTATCTGGATTCATTTCCATACTTATTTTGTTATATTTTACTTCAATGGGTTCTGTCATATTGTCTAATATCATCATTCCCATATTCATTACATCTATAATTTCGAGGGCTAGTTCATTTGAAACTTTAAAATCATTCTGTGAATATGGGGTATTCATATATTCCGCATTGACTTCAGCAACTTCATCGAATAATCTATTAATTAAATAATGATTCGTGCAGGATTTCCAACCACCTTTGTAATCATTTGCCCTGAGGACTCTTTCCATCACACTGGCAGCTTTTAATACACCTGGTCTTATCTCAGTTAGATCAATGTTGTACATTTACTTTTTCACTCCGTTATCTCAAATCTTGGATTCAACTCTAAGAATTCATTTAATTGATTTTCGTCTCGAAATCGGTATTCAAACCCATATGCAAACTCGCGATCGTATAAATTTACTTTAATCATTATTTTCAACTCCTTCGATTCATACATTTTGGAGGAAGATATCGAAAAAAGATTATTGAAGTTGGGGGTTGGGATTTCTACCTAAGTTTGGGTATTTTTTACATCCAAATTGGGAGATATTCCAGCAGGTTCACCAAATGAATTTTTTACTTCCCTACTATATACATATCCATATGCTAACAAACATTTCTCGCATTTTGGTATTTCAGGATGCCAGTTTACGCCATACACCATATGATACAATTTTAGGTTATGTTTTAAGCAAATGTGATAAGGCTTAGGTTTTAATTTGTTTTGTTCGTCTTCCGTGATGCTTAGGTAGTAGCAGTTTTTACAAAAACCTTGAAACATTATTTTTCAACTCCTTCGAGTCCCTCTATAAACTGATCAACATAATCTAAAAAGTAATCTGCCATACTTAACTCAGCCTGATAACTTCTAATATCAGATTGAAGCGTGATGATATGTTTCATTCTCATGTATCGCGAAATGAGCTTTATAATCATAAAAGGACGTCCCCGTGCCGCTTGATATCGTAGAAACTGCTTCGATTGTGCAGACTTCTATACCGGATGGAGCGAATATTTTAAATTTAGTCATTTTTTACACACCAGCCATATCAAACCGTTCCATCAATTCTACTATTTTCATACTGTCCTTAATGCCTTTCAACTCTCCAAACTCGTTTCTAATTTTCAATGCTTCTTTGTATGAGAGTTTTATGTGGAGTTTTTCTTTCTTTTTAACTATCATTATATCAAATCCCAAAAACACGTCCAAACTGACACATAATAAACTGTTCGAGCGTTTTCCTCAGCCACGCCTCGTCTGGAAACTCATCAAGTCTATAAGTTTTCACGAGTTCAAAGTCTCCAGGACTACGCTGTGTGTAATACCTTACTATGTATTTATCCCTGCTTCGTTCAAACTCGCAAAGGAACTTATAGTCTTCAATCGGCATTTCTGCATATCCGATTTCGTCCACGATTTCTTTAAGTGACCGCCGGGTATGTTCTTTTTTAGTCATCAGTTTTAACCTCCCCTCCACAGAACGGACAGAAATTAATAACTGTTTGAATGTGGATTAATAAAATGGCTTCGTTTTTTCGGTTTATACAAACCAGCTGGAATAACCGTGGGTCTGGCCCCCCATTACTTTTTAGTAATTCTGTTTCCATCGCTTTGCAGAAATTTAATGTGTTATCTGGGTTTATTTTGCATTTATTCATCGTTTTTTACCTCCATAAACGAGTTAACAACATCTACGACCCACTGAACTAATACAGGATCTTTAGTGTTAATCACGATGTCATATCCAGATATCACATTAAATAAACCAAAGTACGGTGTAACACTTATTTGATACTGGATTTCTGGTGATCTTTTTCCTTTATTCAGCGCTTCCATAACATCCGGAAGCCAGTTTTCAGGTATTCTCATGGTTAGTTGGATATCAAGTTTCATAGTTTATTCTCCGTTATAACATATCTTTCTCAAACCTGTTCAACTTCGGAACCATCTTAAACAACTCGCCCAAGTCTCCGAAAGTCTCTTTATATAATTCATCTACCTGCCTGCATAATTCACCAGGGTTTTGTTTACATCCTACATGCGGGGGCACGTTGTATTTCAGTTTCGCGTCTTCCATTATATCGTTTGCCCAAGCCTGTAATATTTCGTCTTTCAGTTCCGGACGTTGATCTATTAATATGCTGAGTTTGCGTAATTCCTCATCGTTTTCTATTTTATCTAAGATGCGTTTTATATGGTCTTCTAAAGTCAGTTTAATCACTCCTTAATCCACACGGGCTTTTGATCGTCTTCATATGGGCATATCGTAGGCGCCCTGGCTATATGTGACGGTATGTTAAGTGTAAGGCTGCACGGCGCGGGGCATTCTTTACATATCCATGTTGTTGACATTTTTATTCATCTCGGCGATTCAAATTCCTCAATACTACAATCATCAGAAAATATGATAGGTTCTCCCGGGGTCCACACGGTAGAATAGTTCCTAACGAGCTGCCCTATGAACCTGCGTGCTTCGTCCTTTGTTTCAAAATTGCCGAGGGTTATGCAATATCGTTTCATCGTTTATTCATCTCCTTTCGGAAACCTATTCAATACCCTAGCACGACTATATACAGCCGCGTTCTTACTTGCCTGCGCTTTCTCGTCGTCAACTTTCTTCTGGCATTCCAAAAAAAAATTAGCTGAATCCCATCCAGCCAGGAAAATAATTCCTGTTACAACGCTTAGTACTATTCCATCCATTCTTTTGACCTCGATTTTCTTTTATGTTATCTTATGATTTGCTATACTCCTTTACGCGTTCATATTATATATACTTTCTTTCTACGATTCTTACTTAGAAAGACTTAAATATAATGCTGTAATAAATAAGAGTATATGAGAACAATTAATGAAACTTTTGAAAATGAAGAATTCGAAGAACTTGTGGAAGTAAAGAAACGAACAGGTAAGAACTGGCATGATTTAATAATGACTTTGGTAGATACGGATGAACAGACGGAGGAATAACTCATGAAAATAATCCTATCAAACAAAGTAGAAATTGAACTCACGAAAGAAAAAGCGCAAGCATTTCGTGATGAATTGCGTTTTGCCTGCCATACTGTGAGTGTATTACCTGTGATGGAAGAAGTATTGGCATTGATGGAGGATTAATATGTTACCACGCGAAAAATTAAAACAGTGTTTTACCTGCAAGAATAACCTCGAATGTTGGGGATTAACTGAAGATATACAAGATGTGAAATTAAAAAAACACTTTGCATTTTTCTGTCAGAAATGTGAAACATGGAGAGTGTTACAGCAACTAAAAGACGGTGGTAAAGTGGATGGAGTTATAATAAGATGTGGGAATTGTGGCACGCGCGTGAAACTTAAACGCGATTAATTAATTTCTTTTTTTTATTTTCTATTTTCCATATACGATAGATATATTTTAATATGTTAACGCCGTTAACATTAATGAATGACTATTTTTATTGAGGGTGACGTATTCCCGATTGACGAAAAAAACGTCAACGGTTGGGGAATAAAAGAATCAGAAGTAGATAACGCTATAAACTCCTTGAAATCCTCCGTTTCCCGCATATGCTCACGCGAAAGCCCGCACGGCTGCGACGAGACCGAAGATCCTAAAAGTGAAATCGGCAACGTTGTCGATTCTTGGAGGGATGGGAAATGGGTGAGGGCCAGAGTTGCCGTTACTGACTCGGTGGCCGAACAGAAAATCAAAGACGGGACGTGGAAAAACACCTGGTCAATATACGGAAAAGCCGCGAGTGTTACGGATGGGTGGGCTAACGGTTTTAACGCGCGCTCCTTAACGCTTGTACAAAATCCTGCATGGAAAGATGCATCGTGGGAAGTTGCAGCCTCCGACGGTGGAGAAGTCGGGCTTAGAACTGTTACAGAATTTACACTAATAGCATCATCACAAAATAATAAAGAAGGTGGTCTATTGACTCCTGAAGAAGAACTTGAAAATCTCAAAAAGGAAATCGAAGAAAAAGACGGTAAAATCACCGAGCTTGGAGAGCAGGCCGGGAAAGTTGAAGGTCTGGAAAAACAGGTTGGGGAACTTGGGGCATCTGTCAAGGATCTTGAAAACAAACTCAAGGAAAAGGAAACCCTGATTGCATCTATGGAGAAACGGGAAGCCGTATCAATGCCGATGGATGAAGTAATGAAAAAAGTAGCCGCTGCAATTGCGGAACATGACGAACAGCAGGCAATTTTAAAGGCCAATGCTGAAGCTAGGGAAGCTTTTGTCGCAGCCAGGAAAGCACTTGGTATGGAGACTAAGGCCGATCAGTTCACGGCGTTAACAGCTTCGGAATTTAAAGAAATGACTGAAACGCTGACCGTGAAGCTTTCTGCAAGTGAGAAGCCTATTTATCCGGCTGATACTGGGAGCGGTGGGCCCAAAACTCAGATATTCGACCCTGACACCAAAACATACACTGAGGCATAAAAATGGTACAGCTTGGATGGAGAAAACCAAATAATAAAGTTTGTCAGAACGGCAGTTCTCTGGATACCCAGCAACTTCAGGTAGGAGCAAACGCCACCGCTGCTAAAATGCTTCCTGGAATCGTTGTATGTTTCGACACAAATGATTATTCTGTGAAAGAATATGACGGCGGCGGCGCACCCATCGGGTTTTTGGGATATGAAAACAGCACAGATAAACCTGAAACTATAGATACTGCTTACGCAGTTGGGGACTCTGTTGCAGTTGAATCCGGCCCAGGGAGGCGGCAGATGGGAAGACTTACCACAAGTCAGACCATCGTAAAAGGACAGCCTCTTTCGGTTACTACTGACGGTTATCTTATCGCCGCAACAGTAAACGGCGTTGTATCAATCGTTGAATCCGGAAATGATACCAAATCCACTGGAAACACCGATATCATAGGGGATGCAGACGAATCGATTGCCACGACTTCCGAAAGCAAAAAGATCTGGATCAGGACCAGGAAGTGATATAAATGACCTATAACGCACTTTTAGAAAATCTTAGGAAACAGTTTGATGATTCCGTAGTTCCTGTCCTGCGTGCACAGAGTGTAGGCCGTCAGCTTATGCCTGTCAATGCTAAACTGTCAGGCAAGGGGCTGGGAGTCCTCACCGTTGATACCCTCCAGTATGTAGCAAGGGCCGGGGCAATCACAAACTATGACATCCAGAACGATAACGAGGACACTGTAGATATCAAGAGTTTCCCCACCAGGATACCTGTCCAACAGGACGATGTGTTGATAAAATACAGGGACTGGAAAGCGTATCAGCTTAAGGGAATCCCTCTGGAAAACGATTTGTCCACAGACATGACCTCGAACATCATAGCCGAGCAGGACAAACTTATTGTAGATGGTTGGAAGCCGGACGGCACAAACTACGAAATCAAAGGACTTTATAATGTCGCCGGGAATACTGTTTCCGCTTCAGATAGTGGGACTTATGGAAATCTGAAATCGGCGGTTACCTCTGGTATATCCCTCCTGAAAGCAGATGGTGTATACTCGGTTGGGTATAACCTTGGGCTTGCCTCTTTCAATTTCGCCGAGGCTATGGATTCCGAAAACTCAACCGGAAAAGAAGAAATCCCTGCCATCCTCAAAATACTCAATGCGTCTGCACCAAACGGAAGCCAGCCAGGCCAGATCATTGAACTGCCGGATCTTGCGGCCGGGACCGGGATTATTACCCCGGTAGCTTCACAGGCAAACCTCAGATTCTTCGACATCATTGAAACTCAGACACCTCAAAACAACCTATGGTACGCTGACGGAAACACAAAAACCGGAGATATCAAGATGCAGCAGACCGCCGCACTTGTTCCACGGTTCAAGCACCTGAACACTGCAACCATGACTGATGTATGTGTCTGC
>Ga0172381_10008523_pt1 | contig 10015 bp, 10 predicted proteins | sample Leawel6488metaG_FD_119754 | JGI IMG/M metagenome (GOLD analysis project Ga0172381, IMG submission 119754) | Leachate microbial communities from a municipal landfill in Southern Ontario, Canada - Leachate well 64-88 metaG | ecosystem: Engineered > Solid waste > Landfill > Unclassified | place... | reverse complement strand
CTGATCATTTATTTTAATTACCGAAACACCGGTCTTTTTATCGCCTGCAAGGATTGTACTGGCGACAGGTGACGGCCCCCGGTATTTCGGAAGCAAAGAAGGATGAATGTTTAAAACACCATACTTAGGAATTTCAAATATTTCCTTTTTTAATATCTGAGAGAAGTCAGTTATCACTATTAATTCCGGACTTAACTTAACCAATAGATCAGCCGTTTCTTTTGAATTTATGTCAGCAATTTTATAAACTTTTTGGCCCAGTTTACCTGCCAATTCGGCAATTAATGTCGGCTGTATTAATTTTTTACCTGTTATCCGGTCGGGTGATGTCATAACACCAAGAAGTTTAAATTGGGGGTCGTCTGTAATCCGTTCCAGTGCCGGCAAACCAAGTGAGCCATTTCCGACAAAAATGGTTTTGACGGTTTTAATATGGTCGATCATTAGAACGCCGTTTAAGTGATCGATCTCATGCTGTAAAACCCGTGCCAACAGTTTTTCATCTTCGATTAGAAACTCCTTTCCCCAGCGATCCTGCGCCCGAACCATGATTCCTTTGGGTCGTTTAATATAAAGTTCTTTACCCGGGAAAGACAAACAACCTTCAATAGTAAATTCTTGTTCCTTGGATAAATCTTCGATTCTAGGATTTATAACGACACAAAGTGGAAATTCTGTTTCTTCCTTTTCCGGTGTTTCATACTCGGCAACAATGATTTTCTTGCTTTGCCCGACTTGAGGAGCAGCAAGCCCGATACCATCGGAGTTTCTCATAGTGAAAATCATATCGTCGATTAACTCCTGTATTTGGCCATCAAAAGAAGAGACATCTTCTGCCTGTGCCCTAAGTATCGGATTGGGATCCTTTAAAATATCTAGTTTTTTCATTTTTTTAATATTTTTTCTTTATTACAGCTTTCCCACTTCCAAGCGGTTTTTGCCATATCTGTCAAATTATATTTCGTTTTCCAACCGAGTATTTTTTCGGCTTTAGATGAATCAGCAATCGATATTGATGCATCGCCGCTTCGCCTATCCGTAATTTTATATTTTACTTTTTTCCCGGATGCTGATTCCACTGCTTTTATTACTTCCAAAACACTTGAACCATAACCTGTGGCTAAGTTGAAAATTTCCGATTTATTGTCAGATTCAAGATATTTGATGGCAAGAACATGGGCAACAGCCAAATCTGACGGATGAATATAATCTCTAACACCAGTACCGTCTTTTGTCGGATAGTCATTTCCATAAACTAAAAGTTCGGGAATTTTGCTTAAGACCGAGAGGATCGCCATTGACATTAAATTCGTTGGCTTAGGTTTTGAATCCCCTGTTCTGCCATTTGGGTCGGCTCCGCAAACATTAAAATAGCGAAAAGCAACGTATTTGATACCCAATGTCTTATTATACTTTTCCAGGATGATTTCGTCAAGAAGTTTTGATACTCCATATACTGAAAGTGGTATACGAAGTTTAGTGACATCTTCATTAGATAATATTAATTCTTGTCGGCTATCAATCTCTGCACTATATCTCTCGAGGAATTTTTGCAAAAACTCCTCGCCGACAACATCTTCATTTGCCCATTTCCCTTCTAACAGCGCGGCTTTTTTCGGTTTGTAGGTCTCAGTGAAAGATTCAATCCAAGGGACATCATTTTCTTTTATCGGATTACCATAAACTGCGGCTGTTGAAGATTTAATTATCAAACGACAATTGGATTTTAACATTGCATCGAGGATGTTGATGAAGTTTAATACATTATTTTGTAAATATTTCTCCGGCTGGGTCATTGATTCGCCAACTGCTAAATAGGCGGCAAAATCGATTACCGCTTCGGGTTGGTGTTTTTTGAACACTTGAAAAACATCTGCTCTATCTTCTAATGAGATCTTTTCCAATGTTATATTTGCCGGCAACAATTCCTTGTGCCCGGCCCGCAGATCGTCTATAACTATGACCTGATATTTTTTTGCTAATAATTCCAGTACCGTGTGTGACCCGATATATCCGGCTCCTCCGGTAACAAAAATCTTTTTCATAGAAAAAATTTTAAATAATTAATGCCTTTAGTCAGAGTATAACAAAATAAGTGCAATTTTCTAGACAAAAAAAATATTTTTTGCTAAAATTCTGGCAGATTGACAGACTGGACCCATTTAGGGAGATTTAGTTATGACCCGTGGAGGAAATCGCCGCGCCGCCAATAGGCTGTTCGCCGGACCATTCGCTGCTCAACTCGCTCGACAAGCCGAGGAAGCTGCCAAGTCGGAGGCAGCCGCTGATTACCAGCGAACTGGCCAAGTACCAACCGGATACAGGACCTGCCCCTACTGCCATATGCTCAACATTTCCGACGCAACCTATTGCAAACAATGTGATCGCTTCATTAGGTAGCCGCCCGCAAGGATCACTAACCAGGCCACCAGGCCTGGTTTTTTTAAAGCAGATTCAACGCATCAACATCCCAAGTCAGAGACACGAATTGAGAAAAAAGAGATGAAATATCTTCATTAGGTAAATTTTTCACTTTGATAATAATTTGATAACGAAATTTGTTATGTAATCGCCCGAAGAAACACGGCCCGGGCCCGACTATTTCAGTGCCTTTCTCTTTTAAGTTAACTGCCAATTTTCTAATATCTTCTCTAGCCTTGCTTTCAGATTTATTTTCCGATAGTACTCGTATCAAATGCGAAGCCGGCGGATAATTTTTGGCTAGTCTTTTATCGATCTCAGCCTGATAAAATCCTTCAAAGTCATGCAGAGCGGCAAATTTAATAGCCGCAGAATTTGGCCAGTAAGTTTGGATAATTGTCTGCCCCAATTTTTGTCTTCGACCGGATCGCCCGGAAACTTGAGTAATTAAACGAAATATTTTTTCTGAAGCTCGAAAATGTGGCATATGAAGTCCGACATCAGCAGAAATTATGCCAACAAGTGATACTCCCGGGATATCAAAACCTTTGGCCAAAATTTGCGTTCCAATTACTATGTCAAACTTGTGATCCCGAAAATCCTCGTAAAACTGTTCATACTCATTATGATTTTGTAATACTTTTGCATCAACCCGCTTGATCCTGGCTTTTGGAAAAAGTTTTTTTATCTCCAGTTCAATTTTTTCGACGCCAGAACCAAAGTACCTAATTCGAATACTGCCGCAATCGGGACACTTTGCCGGAACCGCCAGTCTTTTTTGGCAATGATGGCAAATTAAATAGTTTCCACTCTGATCAAGGTGTTGAATCATTGGAATTTCACAATTTGAGCAGCTAACGACAAAACCACAATCACGGCAGGAAACGAAAGTCGCCATGCCACGACGATTCAAAAATAATAGGGCTTGCTCCTTCTTTTTTAAAACGCGTAATATTGCTTCCTGCAGTTTTTCGGATATAGGTGAATAATTTTCTTTTTTAATTTCATTTTTTAAGTCAATAGTTTCTGCGACTGGCAACATCAATGAATTATAACGGCCTGACATTTTAAAAAGATCGTATATACCATTTTCAGCTTTATAATATGTTTCAATTCTTGGAGTTGCGGAGCCGAGGACCAAAAGTGCACCAAGCTTTTGTGACATTTTTTCTGCCAGAATTACGGCATCATACCTTGGATTTTGTTCCTGTTTGTAAGATTCTTCCTGTTCCTCATCAATAATTATCAAGCCAATTCTTTCATTTGGAACCAATAAAGCGCTGCGCGGTCCGACAATAATCTTTTTTTCTCCAGCGGAAAATGATTTATAACAACTAAACTTTTCTGATTTCGAGAGTCCGGAATGCATTAACACAACATCTTGACCAAAAACTTGCTCAAAACGCTCTATATTTTGTGGCGTCAAGACTATTTCTGGCACTAGCAAGACAACTGATTTTTCAAGTTCAATAGTTTTTTTGGCTAGATGAAGATAAATTTCTGTTTTGCCTGATCCGGTCACTCCATATATCAACGCCGGTTTTTTCTTTTTGACAACTAGATTTTGTGATAATCTATCAAAAATATTTTTCTGATCAGTTGTTAGCGAATTCAGTTTGTATCTCTTAGCTTCTAATTTGTCTGTTTCTTGTTTCTTGTTTCTTGAAATCTTTAGCGATGGTGGCAAAAAGAGCGAAACTGCTTCCCCAAGGCTACATAAATAATATTCGGATATCCACCTTGACAGTTCAATGTATTTTTTCGGAATAACAAATTCCTGATTAATTGAGACAATTTTTCTAATTTTAAATTTTAAAGTGTCATTTTGAGCTTTAGAATTTGAAATTTGAACTTTTGATATCACTCCCCGAATCATATTTTTTCCAAAAGGAGCCTCAACTATTGCACCAGCTACAACTTTGTTTACCAAATCCTTCGGCACCGCGTAACAAAAAACTCCTTCACCCCAACAAGTCTTTGTTTCTGGAATTACATCAATTATCATTGAAAAAATATTAAATTTGTGTTATTGTAATATATATTATTCTTACTGCTATCATAATCAGATGAACACAAAATTACAACAACAACCAAAAGTTGCAATTGTTGGCAGGCCGAACGTCGGCAAGTCGACATTTTTTAATAGAATAGTAGGCAAAAGAAGGGCCATAGAATCCGAGATACCGGGGACAACTCGTGACAGAATTTATGCCGATGCTGATTGGTGCGGAAAGGCTTTCACATTAATTGATACGGCAGGTTTAACCGATGAAAAATCCGGTGACGAATTGGTTAACCTAACAGAAAAGAGTGCCAAGTTTGCAATAGAGCAGGCGGATATTATCGTTTTTATTATTGACCAAGCCGAAATTTCAGCCAGTGATAAAAAAATCGCAAAAACCTTACACAGTGGTGGTAAAAAAACTTTTTTAGTTGCAAATAAAGCTGATAATTCAGGTCGAGAAATTGTTAACAAAGAGATGTTCTCACTTGGTTTCGGCGAGCCGTCATTTGTGTCGGCGATATCGGGACGGGGTGTAGCAGATTTTCTGGACAAATTGACTAGCAATTTTGATAATGCACAGCAATCCATTAAGAAAACATTAGACATTAAAGTTGCTATCATCGGACGACCGAATGTTGGTAAATCAACTTTACTAAACTCTCTCTCGGGACAGGAAAAAGCAGTCGTCTCTACTACCCCGGGGACCACAAGAGACACAATGGACGAAATTATTACGCACAAAGGCAAAACTATCAGTTTTGTAGATACAGCGGGCATAAGAAGGAGAGGAAAAGTCGAGTCGGGTATTGAAAAGTTCTCAATAATTAGGACTATGTCAGCCATAAAAAACAGCGAGGTAGTTGTAGTTTTGGTTGACGCAGATGAAGGACTAACGAATCAAGACACTCATATTGTCGGCGAGGCTAAAGAACAAGGCAAATCTATAATTATTGGCGTTAACAAATTTGATCTACTGGACGGAGAAAATGATACTGATCAAAAAAACAAAATGTCGGAGATTTTAGGTTATATGCAAGAAAACCTGGCATTCGTACCTTTTGTCCCGGTAATTTTTATCTCCGCAAGAGAAAAACAAAACTTAAATGTGCTCTTAAACAAGATTGTTGAAATTCATGATCAGAGATATTTGGAAATTGATAAATCAGTTCTTAAAAAAGTAATTAAAGAAGCTTTGGAAAAAAATCCGCAGTTACCAAAGATTATTGATTTTTATCAAAATAATACTAACCCGATTGTTTTTAAATTGGTTTCAAAGAATCCAAAACTCTTTCATTTTTCACACTTAAGATATTTAGAAAATCGTATTCGAGATAATTTTCCATTCATGGGTACCCCGATTTTTATCGATCTAATCACAAACAAAAAATCATCTAAATGATGATGCTCGTCCCATAAACTTTAATGTAATTTACATCATCCGGTTTAATACGATTGCTTGCTCCAGAGCTTGAATCTTTCCAGTGGCGTAACTGTTAGCCACACACGACCGATAATATTTGCTTTCGGAAGAACTCCCCACTCCCGTGAATCTGAAGAGTGTTCTCGGTTGTCGCCAAGAACGAAAAACTCATCGGATTTTAGCGTCAACTTGAAATCCTCTTTGTTAATTTCGTTACTGTAGATACTTGTTTTAACATCGGGCAGCAGATAATTTTCAGTTAATTGTTGAAATGGACCGTCTGGAGTTTTCCCCACCATAACTTTGTTGTCCTTGATATTTACAGTCTCTCCCGGAAGACCAATGACTCTTTTGATATATATAATTGATGGATTCTTAGGATATCGAAAAATGACCACGTCACCCCTATTTGGCGCTTTGAAATCATAGGAAATCTTTTCAGCAATCAAGTACTCGTTATTAACAAATGTCTGAGTCATGGAATCACCATCAACAACAAATGGCTGAATAACAAAATATCTAATTGCAAAGGCAATTAGCATCACTACAACAAAAGTCTTAACTAAATCAAGCAGGAAAGAAAAAAATCCGACTGCTCCAGTTTTTCCGGGATTGATTTTGTTTAGAGTTTCGCTTTCGGACTGTTCGTTTTTATTATCATCCATTACTTTTATTTTAGTATTACTATTACATGTTAGCAATTATTGACAGCGGTAGTCAATATGAATTAGACTGAACTAAAGATAAAAAATTAAATGCGATTATGAGAATCGTCTTGTTTTCAATTTTTGGATACAATATCTACAGTCATGGCGTGTTTTTGACATTGGCACTGGTCATTGGCGGTTATTTGTTATTTCGATTCGCGAAGAAAGAAAATGCAAATACCGATCGGTTTTTAAGCAACTATATTATCTCTGTTATTTCGGCCTTAATAGCAGCCAGAATCGGTTTTCTGGCAACTAATCTGTCTCTGTATCGTAATTACTCTGACATATACAAATACTGGCAAGGAGGATTGGTTTCCTTTGCCGGCTTTATTGTCGGCGCAGCGGTATTCTTTCTCTTGCTCAGGGCCCAAAAGCAAAAAATTGCCCTTTGGTTGGATCTCTCTAGTATTGTTTTCCCTCTGGCTATCGCAATCGGCAGAATCGGTTGTGTTTTAGCCGGAGAGGTTGGCAAAAGATATTACGGAACCTTCGCATACTACAATCATTTTCCTGTTACTGCTTTCGAAATTTATCTTGGATTGGTCGTATTCTCAATTAACCTAGCAATTTATACTTATGCCAGAAAATATCTGATTAAATATTTCTTGTTTTTGAATTTTATTATGCTCTACTCTCTCGGGAGAGTGTTTATCGATACATACAGGGCTGATAAATCTTTGATTATTGGTATTAACCTGAGCCAGTTGACTTCTTTTGTAATTTTCACCGCAGCATTCTTTGTTTTCAGTATATACTATATCAAGAGAAAGGGGGGAATTAATGAAAATTGATGAGAAATTTTTAGCCAAGCAAAAAAAACGGCTCAAAACCGAGAAGATAAAATTAGAGAAAAAAATCACAGAATTAGAAAAATACCCGGATTATGGTCGAGGGGAAGATGATAATGCCAGGGAATTTGAAGATTTTGAAACAAATTTAAGCGTCGATACACAATTAAAACTTTTGTTAAAGAAAATTAACATAGCGCTATCTTCAATCGAAAAAAGTACATATGGCAGATGCACAATCTGCAAACAGGAAATAGAAAATGGCAGACTTAAATTGATGCCCTACGCGGCCATTTGTGTTACATGCGAAAAGAAAACAAAAAAGTAAATCGTTTCTTTTTGAATTTCACATACGCCCTATTTTTAGCCTTGGGTTTCCAATTAATAACTTATTTGATGCCGACTCAATTTGTCTACTTAAACACTAGACTAATATTTGGAACTCTTGAATCCGCAACTATTTCGATTGTTCTATTATCTCTTGCAGCGTTGATCTCAATCTATTTTTTGATAATTACAACTAAATCACGAAGACTGATAACATTTTTGTTAGCTGGGCTCATTTCTAATTTATTCGACCGGATTTTTAGAGGAGGCGTAATTGATTATATTTATATTCATGGTTTTCCAATGTTCAATATCCCGGATATCGCAATCGTAGTGACGATAACCCTCTTGGCAATTTCTGGCCTTAACAAACTAAAAAGCGCTGACTAGCGCTTTTTAGTTATGACCAAACCTGAATGATTTATTTAGTGACTTGTTTAACTAGCTCTGCAAACGCTTCCGACTCAGTTTTTGCCATCTCTGCCATTACCTTTCGATTTAGTTCGATTTTTTGATCTGACAGCTTATTAATGAATTCCGAGTATGTAATTCCGTTTATTTTACAAGCGGCATTTATAGAAATTATCCAAGAAGCCCTAAAATCTCTCTTTTTTCTTCGACGATCAATAAAAGCATTTGTTCCAGCTTTTAGTACTGCCTGTTTTGCCAGTTTAACGGAACTTCTTCGGCTAGACTTCATACCCTTAGTTTTGGCTAAAAGTCTTTTATGTTTTGCATTAGTTGTAACTCCACGCTTAACTCTCGACATCTTATCCTCTTCCAATTAGTTTTTTGACTCTCTTCTGGTCATTCTTGCTAACTGCGACCATACCTTTTTTTCGATCAGATTTATTCGTTAAAAGATGATTCTTTGCAGCTGGGATTCGAAGAATCTTACCGCTTCCGGTAATTTTGAATCTTTTAATTGACGTCTTGTGTGTTTTCAATTTCGGCATCTTGACCTTGTGAATTTTTTCTCTTAATTAAATTGACTTTGATTTGATTCCCTAATTTTTTTGGTTCTTCTTGCAATTCCATGCCGGCAATATCGGCAAACTTTTTAATTACTTCTATTGCCCGGTTTGCGAAGATATTTTCACGTCCGCGTAATCTAAGCGAAATGTTTATTTTGTGACCTTTTTCGGATAATTCTTTGGCCTTGTTAGCTTTGACTTGAAGATCATGATCACCAATTTTCGCCGATAATCTGATTTCTTTGTCCTCAAATATCTTGGATTTCTGCTTGTTGTCTTTATCTTTTTTTTCTTGCTCGTATTTAAAGCGGCCAAAATCCATGATTCTGGCAACTGGAGGATTAGAATTCGGAGAAATTTCCACCAAGTCTAAGCCGGCTTGACGGGCCAATGATAAGGCCGAAAACAAAGATTGAACACCATGTGATGTCCCATCCTCATCGATCAGTAATACTCTTGCAGCCCGAATCCGATCGTTGACTCGAAGAAAATTTTTGCTTATCTTGGTCTCCTATGTCCTCTGTAGCCGTGGCGAAGGAAGATTAATTCCTAACAAAAGTAATACTAACAAATTACTCAAGTTTGGTCAAGCATTTAAGCTCTTCTTTGTAATCAATCGGATAGTTTTTTGCGATATGCCAAATGTTGCCGGTGTTTTAGCAAAGGGCCGACCATCAACAAGAATGGACAGTTGGCGAGGAGAAAATAATCTAAGCCCATCACTGCGAATAATTGTTGCGTCTTTCTCTTTAGCGCCTGGAACAGAGCCGACAGCCCGCTTCAATCTACTCCAAATGGTATCAAATTTTGGATCAACGCTTTTCATAATCACATCCAAGAGTCCTGGATCTTTTTTGTTGACTCCGGGCATAACATTTGCAATATAAAGCTCCCGAGCCTTTGCCTGGACAATATAATTCTCAAACTCCAAAGTCAGAGATGCAGGCCGCTCCAAATCAACTTCGCAATAACTAAAAAAAACATGCTTTTCATTAAGTATCCCTACTCTCGTATCAGTAATTTTTCTATATCTAAGACTGGTAGCCGCCTCTTCCCAGGTTGTGACGCCGATTGTCTTTAAAATATTGTCGCTGGCCTTCAGCGGCACAATACCAAAAGCCTGCTGTTTGGAGAGCATAACTGCTGCTACTTCATCTATTAAGTCATCCGAACCGATTGCAACAATTGTCGAGTAGCCTTTAAAAACGCCTTGCTCGGCTAAATCCCTCGCCGGCCGAATTCTATCAGGAATCACAAACTCACCGGAGATACCAAGCCCTGACAAGTAATCCTTTATAACTTCGATCTGCCGGCGATTTTTGCACTTTCTGACATCAAAAATATAATAGTACATTTATTAGTGCCAGCTT
>Ga0172381_10008522_pt1 | contig 10015 bp, 11 predicted proteins | sample Leawel6488metaG_FD_119754 | JGI IMG/M metagenome (GOLD analysis project Ga0172381, IMG submission 119754) | Leachate microbial communities from a municipal landfill in Southern Ontario, Canada - Leachate well 64-88 metaG | ecosystem: Engineered > Solid waste > Landfill > Unclassified | place... | reverse complement strand
TGATTGTGTCTGTCCCAAATGTGGAGAAAAAACCGCTCACACTAGGGGAATCCCCTGTTCAAACACCAACTGCCCAAAGTGTGGCTCACCAATGCGTGGAGTGTTTTGTCGCTAAAGAAAAAGACGACCAGTATCTTATAATATGGTCGTCTTTTTTAATTAAAAAAGCCCGGAATATTTCACTCCGAGCCGACTTCACCTGCATTTGAGTCTTAGTCGAAGTAGTCATCTGGAAGCTTGTGCCCACCCAAGGCCTTGCCAAGTGGCGTAATGAAGTAGCGTTCCCCTTCGATCCGAATGAGCTGTTCCTTAGTGAGTAGATCCACCGCATCGGTGAACTCCTTGGAGTAAGGACTGTCCGAAACGAACACTTCTGTTTCATTGGCCTTTTCAATTGCATCACATGCGTCTTTGATATCGACGCCACCGTCTTCATCGACAAGTGCTGTGATAACCGCAAGAATCAGCTGATCCGGCGTTGCTACACGAAGGCCAGTCTCCATTGATGCTCTCCCTCTTGCTTTGGTCTTTGTCCGATTATCGTTTTTTAGCTCATCGATAGTGGCAAGGCCACAGACCCAAAGGACACCCTGGATGAAGCCAAGCCAGCGCATCGCCTTTTCGCGACGGCCCTTCGCTACAAACTCTAGTACCTCCGGGAACATCGTGTGCAGATGTGCCAGAGCCGTAAGACAAATGTTGCAGACAATACCATGTGGATGCTCCACAACCGGAACACCTCTTTCGGTCAACAACTTTTCATACTTTATCATCATTGCGATGATCTGGTCGTCGGTCATTACACCCACCTCACAGTCTTCATTGTTGACGACTATACGATAACAGAAAAAACTGTACAGGTATATACCTATCACTCAAATCGTTAAGAATTATCTTTTAACCCGAGTTCATGGCACAAAAATCACAACAAATCATGCCTTCATTATCGCATTAATTCTGCGATCACTACCAATCTTCTATCCACCGTTCCGACTGGCCAACAAGTCATCAAAGTTAATCGCTGTGTTGTTTTGTCCTGATGAACCACTGAAATTTCCTCGGCAGAAACTATTTTTTTCTCCATTATCTTATAAACGAAATCCTTGTTCTGACTTTTAATTTCTATTGTATCTCCAACCTTTAGTTCATTCAGACGGGCGAAAACTGTCTTAAAATTGCCATTATTTGTAGCATTATAACTTGAATGTCCAAAAATTACTGTATTCCCGGCATCTCCGGGTAAGGCTGTACGCTTCATGTGGGCCACACCATTTTCAAGAGCGGAGTAGTAAGCATTTTTATCGTTTCCTTCCACATTTAAAACTATCGGGGCATTAATTTTGAGATTCTCTATTGAGAGAAAATAAGATTGTGTTTGGTTTTCTTCAATATTCGTATCGAAATTTTTTGATGCTAAAGTAGACGCCGCCGAATTATTCTGCCCTGTTTGGTTTTTATGATAATAAAAATAATAGATACAAAAAAAGCCGACAAATATCAGCATAGTTAGGACAGCGAGAGCTATTCTTTTTTTAGTTTTCGCCTGAAGTTTATACTTCACCTTTTACTTATATATCGGCTGAATTCGGACCTGTTGCCGGTAATGTTTGGACAATTGATTGGTCGGCTGTATTGTTGGCGACAGCCGGATTCGAAACTATGATTCCGATGGTCGTTGTCCCGAATTCATCAGCATAAGCTCTAGATACAATGTTATTCAGCCAACCAATTTCCAGATCCACCGCATCAGAAATTGTTACAGCCGCCGTTATGATTGTTTGATCAGGTGTGCCAGTAGCAATTTGAGATGTAATTCCGCCACTTTGATATCCGGAAGTTATTGTCGAATCAGCCGCTACCCCACTAAGTTCAAATGTGGCAATACCGGTCTCCGAATTATATCCCTCCCCGGTCATGGAATAGCCATTGGCCGGATCACCATCATCACCCAAATCACCGCTACCACCACCCGAACCGGTGAACATTACCGAGTCGATAAGATATTGTTGGTTGGTAAAAGCGGCGGCATACGCAACATTTGCGACTGAATGGGTGCCAGTATTCCATGTTTTAAGACGAAAATAAATCGTATCTCCGGGTGAGACCGTCAATGTACCACTGCCCGAGTCGTCTTCTGCCTCGTAGTTAACCCAATTTACATTGTCTTTCGAAACCTCCAGACGAGCTTTGACATTAATAAATGCTCCCTCTTGACCAAAACCGGCGTAAACTAAATATAAAGGTAGTGCCGTTGCCAGAACCAAACTTGCAAAAATTATTACCAGAAGCTTTTTCATAATTCCCCCAACTTAAAAATATACTTATATTATAATACTTCCGTAGATATTTGCAATAAAATACGCCCCGATATACTTCATCAGGGCGCAGGCATTCGATCACTCAGGTGGAGGAGTAGGGTCATCGTTAGGAGGAGGTGCCTCTCCGCCATCCTCAGGTGGCGGTGGGTCATTTAGTGCTGGTGGCGCCGGATCATCTGGTGGCAGAGGGGTATCTGGAGGCAAGATCACATCTCCTCCATCTTCAGTCGGAGGGGGCAGATCCGGCAAGATCTCATCTGACGGAGGAGGCGGAACATCACACTCAGGAGGCATCACGGGGTCATCCTGCGGGATGACATCTTCCAGTGGCGGATCATCTATCGTTGGCAGTGGATCGTCCGGAGGATTTCCGCCATTGCCTTGAACCACGACGATACCAAAGCCACTAACGCTCCCGCCTAGCTCCGACTTGTACTCCCCCTTGATATAGAACCTCAGGTCCACTTCTCCATAGTGTGGACCTGTTAAATCCCTCACTTGGACCATGAAGTCGGCATCTTGGAAGTTAGCTGGCCAAAAGGCTCCGACTACACACTTTTGATCCACGCTAACAAAGAACGGCGTGGCATGCCCATCGGGATAGACCATTCCGATGTGCGGGTTCACCCGAAACCCGATAGTGTACTCACCAGTTGGTTGGTAGGCGTACTCCGGAAATTCCGTCGACATGGTGAGCTGGTTTTGCGCCGCGGCACTTAAGCACAATATCAGCATCACCATTACAAACAATGTCGTCTTACCCATCGTTTCCTCCCCAAGACACAAATCAAGAGCACACTGCTCTTGTTACAAAAGACAGATTAACATATAAGTAAATAATTGTCAATATTTCCGTTATGTTTCAATAGCTTGAAAACACTTTTAGTTCTAACCTGTGTTTTTAGAATTGCTAGGGGGTTTTAAAAACAAAAATAAACACTCTAAAAGTAGTTATTTCCCAGCTCTAACGTTATTCGCTAGATCCATACAAAATGGCACAGTACCAAAGGGATGTGTATTTCTTACTCCGAGAGTATATAATAAACATATATGGATAAGAGAACTATTCTAAATATTGAAAATATATCAAAAACCTACAAGAACGGAGATATTCGGGTGTCAGCTCTTTGTGATGTTTCGCTAGTGATAGAAAGGGGAGAATTTGTTATGATCACCGGTCGCAACGGCTCAGGCAAATCGACGCTACTGCACCAACTTGGATTGTTGGATATTCCCGATAAAGGCAAGATAATATTAAACGATCAAGAAGTTGTCTATATGGATGAAAACAAAAGAACGATGCTTAGATTAAAATATCTCGGGTATATTTTTCAGGAATATGCACTTATAGCAGAGTTAACTGCTCTTGAGAATGTAATGCTTCCAGCAATGTTAATTGGAAATAGTTATAATGCTCAAAAAAAAGCTGTAGAGATATTCCGCAATTTTAATCTTAAAAACAAGATGAATAGACTGCCGAACCAACTTTCAGGAGGTGAACAACAGAAGGTAGCTATTGCCAGATCATTAATCAATGATCCGGTAATTATTTTTGCCGACGAACCAACAGCCAACCTCGATACAACCGCCTCAATGGAAGTGTTAGATCTTTTTAAGAAAATTAACAAAGATGGCCGAACTATCATAATGATAACTCACGAACAGGAAGAATTGAAATACGCTTCACGACTTATTAAGCTATCAGACGGAAAACTATTATGAAAACAGAGACTAGAATACCCTTTTACTTAGCATGGAAATATCTGCAACGTGGCAACAAATGGACACTGCTTTTAACAGTATTTTTGATGGCTGTAGCTTTTGTAAATCTAATTTTTATGTCTTCTCTCTTTAACGGCATCATCGACGGCACAAACAAACAAATTGTCAACACAATGACTGGAAATATCTATATCACTCCGAAAGATGGTAGTGATAATATCTCTAATCAGGAAAATATTCTAGAAACAATTGAAAATACTGAAGGCGTAGAAGCATCTAGCCCAGAAATATTTGTTCCTGCAAGCCTAGAGTTTAATAACCAAAAAGGCAATTGGACCGTTCTCGCTATTGATCCAGATAAGGAAAAAAATGTAACCAATGTATCTCAAAAAATGACAAGTGGAAAATATCTTGAAACAGATGATTCCAACTCTATCATTATCGGGCGTCAAATCGCTGGAGGAGAAGGTGTTGAACAAGACGCTTTTTCTCTTAAGGGAGCTGAAGTCGGCGATAAAGTCACGTTGTCTTTGAACGGTTTGAACGAAGAGCTCATCGTCAAAGGAATTTTTACCACAAAATTTCTAGATACCGATAGTCGGGCTTTTATCACAAATAAAACTTTATCAAAAATTATACCAATTTTTAGCCATAACCCAAACACTATTATTGTTAAAACGACAAATGGAGTGGCAGAATCAGATGTAATAGATAAACTTAGGACAAATGGAATTAATGAAAACATCTACACATGGGAAGAGGCTGCCGGATTTATGTCTAGTGTAACAGAGAGTTTTTTAAGTATTAATATATTAATTAGTTTTGTTGGTGTGCTAATTGCTGCAGTAACAATATTTATTATTATTTACGTGGATATTATAAATAAAACACGTGAAATTGGGATATTGAGAGCTATTGGTATAAAACCATATATTATCTTTACTAGCTATATAATCAAAGCTGCTGCATATTCTGTCGGTGGAGTGATATTGGGATCAGTAGTTTTTTTCGGAGTGCTCGTTCCTTATTTTAATCTCCATCCTTTTGTTTTACCTATCTGCGATGCTGTTTTGGTTTTGACAAAAACTGATTTTATTGCTCGTGCTGAAACAATTATGTGGGTAGCAGTGTTATCAGCTTTAATCCCATCCGTTGCAGTTACTAAATCAAAAATTCTTAAAGCGATTTTCGGAAAATAACATTGAACATAAATCAAAGATAATAATTGCTAAACCAACGAATGTTTTTATTTTAATTTGGGTGGGGTGCCAAAAATCTCCGAAGATTATACTGGTGGGAAATAGCGAACGATGCCTGCCCGCCTCTGGAGGGTTAGAACTAATTGTTTATAAAGTCTGAATAATTTTTTGATTCCTTTGAGCAAAATCCCAAGAGTTTTTTAAGAAATCATCAAAATCTTTTCTTTCGTCATAGAAATTTTGTAAAGAAGATAATAGTAGCTTTCCGTCTATAACTGCGCCCTCATAAACATCATAGGAGTGAAATTTATGTTTAAAAACTTCTTGAAGTCGATCGTCATTTAGAACTATTCCTGGAATCATTTCACTTAAATGCCAAACCAAACAAGGTGCGTCAAATTCCCTTTCTTTGGTTTTGGGAAAAATTTCTCGCCATTTTTTGAAATAAATAAAATGAAAAATTTCGTGAATTGTAGTGCTTTTTGCGCGTTCCGATGATGATCCGTAAAAAATATCAAATGTGGAACTTTTTATAAATCTGGGATTAATAGGATTTAGCGAAACCGATGCGACAATTTCGCTAGGAATTTCAGCCCAATCTATCTCGACAATTTCGGCCAAAATTTCAAATATTTCTTTACCGTTTTTGTCCCAAGACGCCTGGAAAATACCAGCAATGTCTTTTAAATTAATGCGATTATCGGTTACAAACTTTTTGAAATAATCTTCCTCGATTTGCTTCCGATCACTTACTTTTTTAATAGCTTTAATCAACGGCTCAAGATCTGGATACGATTTGTAAATAATATCGCTCCAATCCCATTCATTTTTGTAAGGATTCAAAAAACCATGAATCGATCCGACTGACTGATCCAAAGTTGAGGCCCGATATTTTAATTGAGGGAATTTTAACATAACTAAATTATATCATAAAAGATTTATTGAACGAAACAAAAAAGACTAGTTCTGGACTAGCTTTTTTACTGGCGGAGCATAGCGGAGGAAGTCAGAACTTTTTGTATAAATAGTTTTGCTTTCTAAAAACAAAAACCACCAGTCTGTAACAGCTAGGTGGCGGTCTTTGCACTTCCGTGCATTCACTACTCTGCAGGTCAAACTTCGGTCTGCCATTTACTAAAATAGACGCTCTGAAAGCAACTAATTTCATTGGCGGGAGATAGCGAACGATGCCTGCCCGCCTCTGGAGGGTTAGAACTTTTTATTTAACTCAGTTCTCGCTATAAAGAAAGTGATTCTTAAAAAAAATTATTTAATTATTTATGAGCCGGTTCAACTTTATAAATCATCAGCCAACCACTATCAATTTTTACTGGTGAAGGGTCGCAAAGTGTTTCGTTATTAGCTTGTTCTATCCTTACGCCCGAGTCATCTGTCCAATTCAGTCCATCACTTGACATGGCGCTAGAGATGCCATTTCGGCAAAAATACTGACGAAATTGTTTATTGTCTATTGACACTGTTTTGGAAACTGAACCATTCTTGCGGATGCTTTGTAGAAATTCAAAATTATCTCCATCACTTGAAACTGTGGCGATAAGTTCCGATCCTTTTGCTAGATACATGTACCACTTATCATTAATTTTAATTACGTCGGGATCGGTAATCTGCTCGCCAATAGATTGATATCTGGTTCCTTTTTCCTCGATAAAATTAATGCCGTCTTGTGAAAGAGCACTCTTAATCATATAAGTACCCTGATTCATATTTACAGCCACCCCATTTTTCTTATCTGGTAAACCAGTAGCGGTTAAATAAAATAGGCGTATTGAGCCGTCATCTTGCAACACAGCTTGCGGATCGGCGACAGACATTTCCTTGTCTCCACTGTCAATTTGTACAGATCCTTGTTGCCAACTGGCACCATTATCTGCAGAGACAGCCACCATCACACCCGAGCGACTGCGTCCGGCACCGTCAACAGCATAAATAAATAGTTTATCATCACCGGTTTTTACCACATCGGGAACCGAAGCTTTGTCTAGGATCATTTCTCCCTTTTGATTAAAATTTAATCCATCAGAAGATGATGTTTCATATACTTGATGATAAAATGGACCATTGGGATCATTGAAAGGATCATTACTACTGGCGGGTTGATCAAATTTTAGTTCAGAAGATAATGATACGGTTTCGTCGGAAACAGGCTCCTTAATTTTAAGCCAAAAATAGCTTCCCCATCCGAGAAGCCCAATTAAAATTATTGCCACTATAATGATTAACAGCCACTGAAACCGTTTAAAAAAAGATGGATGATTTACTTCATTCCCGCCAGTAACGCCTGCTTCGCCGGTAGGCGGAAACTCTATTTTATTTTGCATTTTTCTTCCCAGACTAATTACTGATCAATTATATCAAAATTCTAGTCATCATATTTCAATTTATTGATGTGTCACGATAATGGCTTTACAGAAAAACGAGCATGAGATCATTGATATTATAAATCGTAATTATTTTGAATGTGTGGATAATTTTTGATATATATAGGCAAACAGACAGAGAATGAAGTAGATTACCACAAAGAAAATAATAAAATTCAATATATAATCAAAGACTTGTACTCCTAATGTTCTGCTTGCAACGATGTTGGTATTTCGCGGCATGAAATTAAAAGCATAAAAAACGAGTAGGGCAGATAAGATTGCTACAAAAATCATCCGAGATTTGGACATAAAAGTAAACTTTTTCATAATTCCTTTCTTCTAATACGTAGCCACTCACTGTCATTGCGAACCATCCGCCCAGGGCGGAGGCGTGGCAATCCTTTCCCAAACAGATTACTTCGTCGTTCCTTCTCGCAATGACGATACAGTAAGTAATTATTTTAATATCCTTCATAGTATAACCTTTATTGTGTTAAAATATAACTATGAAAAAAATATTTTTTGTCGTCCTAATATTGGCAGTTATCTGCAGTGCTTATTATATTTTCAAGATTGAAAAGCGTAAATCAATGAAAGTACCGGAAGGTGCTGTCAGTTTGGAATTTCCTTTGAAAGACGGTCCATTTCAAGCAATTCAATCCGGACCAAATGGGAGTACCCACACTCAGCCACCCGAAAAATATGCTCTTGATATTGCCAAGCCAGTAAAATTTAGTGATTTCTTCAAATTTCGCCAATCCGGGTTGGAAGCTAACCAAATTTTTGGCACGCCGGTTTACAGTCCTTGTAATGGTAATATTGGAAAAGTCATGAGCGGTTTTCCCGATATGCCGATTGGTACAAGAGGCAATGAAAATGAAGCTAACCGTGTCCTCGTCAGTTGTGACCAATTTAATGTGATGCTAGTTCATTTCAAGAAAGATTCAATTTTAGTAAAAGTGGGCGACGTTGTTACTGTCGGTCAGCAGATCGGCTTGGTTGGCAATAGTGGCGCTTCTGATTTCCCGCATTTACACATAATGGCATATCGACCTGGTCCAAATCCCGATGACAAAACACCTCTGCCAATGATTTTTAACGGCAAATATTTATTTCGGGGAGATATTTATCCGTAATAAATTACTCTTGCAGTTCGGACTCCGCTCTGCCGTATCAGCCTTCGCACAAGGCTACGGCCGACAGATACAAAAATAGACGCTCTGAAAGCAACTAATTTCATTGGCGGGATCGACCAGACTCTAACTGATTTTATGCAGTCCCATAAAGACTAATTTATACTCGCTTTTATTTGCTTGCATCAGCTCGATGAATAATATCGGTTAGATCTTTAGCTGTTTTTTCCAAGAGTTCAAAATACTGATCTTTTTTATCATCAGAAATATTGTCTTCAACAAAATGATCATACTCCCAGAGAACTAGATGAATGAGTTCATGTAAGATAATGTAGTCGTCTCGTCCGGTTTCGGTATCGCAAATAAGGACTAACGCTTTTTTGTTTTCAACATCAACTTTAATATCACCGGATTGAACAAAATCTTTCCGCTCAAATTTTTTAATTTCAAAATCGATTTGCCAGCTTCCTAAGTTTAGAAACCGCTGCCAAAATCGTAGTGACCTTTCAATTTTTTCTTCACGTTTCATATTATTTTTTTAAATTAAATTTTTTCAAAAACGCTAAATTTTCTTCCAAAACTTTCCTGACATTTTTAGAATCTGCAATATCATCAAAAGCTTTTGGGCATAATTCCAGACAGAAATCAGCAGTTTTATTTCGGAGTAGCGGATTAAAACTTTTTTCATTTGAAATTAGACTCATATGATCTTCTTTCCCATCCCAAAATGAAACATGAAATTGGCGGATGTTTTTGCAGTCTGCAACAATTTTTTCCGTATCAACATTTGATCGCATCGAATGGGCAATATCAAAACAGATATTTTTTAATTGATATATTTCTTCGTGTCGAATAATCGGATTTGCTTTTCCCTCTTTGAGATGAACATTTTCAAACAATAAAACTGGACCATCTCCAAGATCTTTATCTTTAAATTCTTCGAACCATTTTATGTAATCGACTTGGTCTTCGCGTGGAATATGGGCAATAATTGATTTTGCCCCAATTTCTTTTGCTAGATTATAAATTTCATCAAAATTAGTTGGCGCATCTTCAAATTCAAACGGCACATGAACCGAGTTAACTGTAATGTTGTTTCTGCTCATCAATTCTTTAATATATTTCGCGTCCCAGCTATCAAAATAAGCGTTGTCGGTTTTTGATCGTAGCATTAATTCAACAGCGGAAAAACCAGCGTTTGATGCGATTTCAAATATTCGATTCAGCCCATACGGATATAAACTAGCGGTTGATAATGTGAT
>Ga0172381_10008521_pt1 | contig 10016 bp, 14 predicted proteins | sample Leawel6488metaG_FD_119754 | JGI IMG/M metagenome (GOLD analysis project Ga0172381, IMG submission 119754) | Leachate microbial communities from a municipal landfill in Southern Ontario, Canada - Leachate well 64-88 metaG | ecosystem: Engineered > Solid waste > Landfill > Unclassified | place... | reverse complement strand
TCAAGAGCCGGGGCATAGACGCGGCGGACGCGGAGCCCGTCCTCGAGGCCTTAGGAAATATCGGGGCGGACTATCCGCTTATACTCCCCTACCGGGACCCGGCGGGGAAAACCCGGGGCTTTATCCTTAGGGCTATTAAACCAGGGACGGGGCCTAAATATCTTTATACTCGAGGCCTTAAGCGGACGCCCTTTAACTTAGACCGGGCCCGGGGCAAGTCTACGCTTATTGTAGTAGAGGGCATATTAGACGCCCTAGCAATTCGAGAGCGGGCCGGCTTGGCTAACGTGATAGCCCTAGGGGACGCTAGCCTTTCGGACGAAAAGCTAGAACACGCCCTAGCCGCCGGATCCGGGGCTTTTATCCTGGCCCTTGATAACGACGCGGCCGGGGCGGACGGAACGGAGCGGGCCCTAGCGGTTATCCGTAAGCATAACGCCCGGGCCTATGTCCTCGAGCTCCCGGACGGCATTAAGGACCCGGACGATTTAATCAGAGAGCGGGAGCCGGCGGCTTTTGTAGAGCTCACAAAAAACCCTATAAGCGGGGCCCGATGGATAGCGGCCCGTATCCTCTCCCGGCATGATACCGGAAAGGACCTGGGGAGGGACGCGGCCATAGAGGAAGCTATTGCATACGAGGACGGGCTAGCGGACCCGATAGAAACGGCGGACCTAATGGACGCTATAACGGGGGCCCTGGGCCTCGAGCCGGAAACGCTAGAGCATAGGCTTATTACCTATAAAGAAAAGCGGGCCCGGGAGGACCGCCGGCGGGGCTATCAAGAGCTTTTCACGCGGGGCCAGGCCCTTTTAAAGGACGGCGATTTAGACGGCCTCCGGGACTATGTAGACGAAAAAAACCGGGACCTTAACGCCCGGGCTCTCGTTAGCCTCCCGGCTCTTTATACTTTCGAGCAATTTGAGCGGGAACTAGGGGAAACCCAGGACGGCCTTAAAACCGGCTACTCGAAACTAGACGAGCTTTTCAGTATTCCCCAGGGGGCTATAACAATAGTAGCCGGGCGACCCTCTCATGGGAAAACTACACTCTTAATGAACCTATTGCTAAACATGGCCAGGCTCTACCCTAACCGGAGCTTTTTCTTTTTTAGTTACGAGGAAAGCCGGAAAACCATAACTGCTAAGCTCGTTAATATCCTAGGCGGGACTGTTATAGAGCCGGCCCGGAATTTTCAAGCCCTCGAGGCCTATCTAAAAGAGAAGGGGGAGGGGAGAAAATCCTACCTGCAAATAGACGCGGCAAAAGAAACGCTCCGGGACCTTATGGATAGCCGCCGGTTATGGATTATAGACGCCCCGCTTTATGTAGACGAATTAGCGGACGCCCTAGCTACTTTCCGGGAGCGGTATGCTATCGGGGCCGTCTTTATTGACTATATCCAAAAAATTAAGGCCAAGGGTAAATATCCTACGCGGCAAGTTGAAATACAGAAAATATCCGAGAGGATTTTAGAGGCGGCCAAGGGGCTCTCTATCCCGGTTATTCTGGGGGCCCAGTTAGGCCGGGATACCCTACACGCAGACAAGGTAAGACTAGACAATCTACGAGAGAGCGGGGACATAGAGCAAGACGCTAATTTAGTTTTAGGGCTTTATAACCCGGCTATGGAAAAAGCCCAAGCCGGCGAACCTGTAGAGCTTATGGACCGGATAGACATAACGCTAACCGTCCTTAAAAACCGGGCCGGCCGCGTTAATGTAGAGCGGCCCTTAAACTTTAACCTTCCGCTATTGAGAATTGAGGAAAGCCAAAAAGCGGCGGGGAGTTTTTCCGGTAAATAACTTATGGGAAACCTAGGCTTATACATTAACCACGCTAGAAACCGCTCTAGGCGGCCCGGGGCGGCCCCTGTTAACCAGGCCTCGCCGGTAGAACCCGGGGGGCGCATAACTGGCTTATCCGGGCCGGAGCGGGAGTTATTCGAGGAAAGGGCGGCCACTATGGAAATAGACGGCGGGCTTTCGAGGCAAGCGGCGGAGCTCGAGGCCTTTAAAGCAATCCTAGCGGGGAGAGCATGAGAAAAACCATAGCCCTAATTAACTGGAAAGGCGGAACCTGTAAAACTACCGTAACTCTAAACGCGGGGGCCGGGCTTGCTAGTCTAGGCAAGCGGACGCTCGTTATAGACCTAGACCCCCAGGGAAATTTAACCTACTCCCTGGGCATTAAGCCGGCGGAGCTCCGGGCTACCATAGCGGAAGCCCTAGAGGGCAAGGCGGAGCTCGAGGACGCGATTATAGAGCGGGAGGGTATGGACGTTATCCCGGCTACCCAGGGCCTAGCGGATACAGAGGCCCGGATAGCGAACGTAACGGGCCGGGAGTACCTACTCCGGGAGGCCCTAGGCCGGCTTAAGCGGCCTTATGATTTTATCCTTATAGACGCCCCGCCCTCGTTAGGCTTACTTACCACTAACGCCCTAGCGGCCGCCCGGGAGGCTTTCGTACCGCTCGAGGCCCAGGCCCTACCCCTACAGGGCCTAAAGGCTATTCAGGGCGTTATAGAGCTCGTAAGGCAAAGGATTAACCCAGGGCTCGAGCTCTCCGGCATTATCGCGGCTAAGTATGATGGCCGACTTACTCTTAGCCGGGAGGTTATGGATACGCTCCGGGCCCATTTCGGCCCCTTGGTATTTAAGACGGTTATCCGAACGGGCGTAAAACTAGCGGAGGCTCCGAGCTCCGGGAAATCTATCTTTACTTACGCCCCGCATAGCCACGCGGCGGAGGACTATCTAGCCCTCTGTAAGGAAATTCTACGACATGGGGGGCGGTAAAATGGGGCTTATAGACCTATGGGAGAATCACGCTATTCTTCTCATTTTAATCGCCGGAATATTAATGTTTCTATGGGGGACATTTACCAATAGCAAAAATAAACATTTAAAGCGTATCGGCGGTATTGTCGGCGGTATTGTCCTTTTCTCCTATATATTTATCTTGATTTATGAGAATTTTCTTCGTAAGTCCGATTAACTAGAAAGGTGAAACTATGAGTAAAAAGCCTAGGCTAGCGACGGACCCGTTTAACGAGACTCCCTTAACCTTTATCCGAGACACAAGGGGAGAGGGCCCCGCCGGCGGGAATATCAGTAAGCCCGGTAATACTGGTAATATCGGTAACACGATAATTAAGCTCAGGACGGGAAAACCTAAGGGCCGGCCAAAGGGGACCGGGGCCCCGGACCGGGAGGCCTGGACCCGGGCTACATTTATCGTCCGCCGGGACCGCCTGGCTACCCTACAGGCTTTAGCGTACTGGGAACGAATAAGCCTTAAACAAGCCCTAGACCGGGCCCTAGAAAATTACCTAAAGGGAAAGGGCGTTAAGCCTATCCCGGGAGTTAAATAATATGTCTATTCAATTTGGCGGCCTTACCCTTTTCGACGTTAGGGAGCTCTCTAAGAAATTCGACCTTCACCCGGTAACCGTCCGGCAACTATTCAGGACCGGAAAATTAAAGGGGCGGAAAATCGGGAAACGCTGGTATCTAACGGAGGAAGCCCTCCGGGAGTATTTCGAGGGCTCCGGCAAGCCCGCCGGCCAGGCCTAGAGCGGCCCTAGCCTTGTCGAGAAACGGGCTTATAAACGATTCCAGGGCCATGTTTTTAACGCTAAAAGCCGAAATCGCGGGGGAACGGGCCCGGACGCCCTCGAACTCACGTTTAAGCCGGCTACGTTCCGGGCGTATAGCTCAAATAAACGCGAAGGGGACCACGTGAAAAAGAACAATCCATTAGAAAAGAATCTTCTAATATGCGGCGATAACCTAAACGCCCTAGACGATTTGATAAAGAAGGAAATAAAAGTTGACCTAATTTATCTTGACCCGCCATTTTTTAGTAACAGACATTATGAAGTGATATGGGGGGATGAAGCAGAGGTAAGGAGCTTTAAAGACCGATGGGAAGGGGGGATAAACGTTTATATTGAATGGATGAAAGAGCGCATCGTAAAAATGTATGACGTTCTTAAAGATACAGGCTCCTTTTATCTTCATTGTGACCCCACGGCCAGCCATTATTTGAAAGTGCTTTTAGACGGAATTTTCGGGCATGAAAAATTCGTTAATGAAATAATCTGGAAGAGAACAAACGCAAAGGGATTGGCCTTCACCCGGTTTGCGGTAAACCATGACACTCTTTTGAGATATTCAAAAAGCGATAAATGGACATGGAATCCGGCATATACGGAACATGACCCGCAATATATTGAAAAATTTTATAAATATGTTGAACCAGAAACGGGACGTAAATATACCCTTGATAATTTATTGAATCCAAATAAGGACCGACCGAATCTAAATTATGAATTTCTAGGGATTACTCGCGTTTGGAGATGGACCAAAGAGCGAATGAATGAAGCATATAAAAAGGGGATTGTAATTCAATCGGGGCCGGGCCGCGTTCCACGATTAAAACGATATCTCGACGAACAAGAAGGAACCCCGGTTGACGATGTATGGATTGATATAAAGCCTATTCAATCGCAAGCCGCCGAACGCTTGGGCTATCCTACGCAAAAGCCCGAGGGCCTATTAGAAAGAATAATAAAGGCCTCTTCTAATAAAGGGGACATTGTTCTTGACCCCTTTTGCGGGTGTGGAACCGCGATGGCCGCCGCACAAAAATTAGGGAGGAAGTGGATAGGGATTGATATATCTCCTACTGCAATTAAGTTAGTCCAGAAAAGATTGGAAAAGCTCGGGGCAATTGAAGGAAAAAACTATGAAGCTGTAGGTATGCCTACTACCCTCTCAGAGCTAAGAAAACTGGAGCCTTTTGAGTTTCAGAACTGGGTTATTAATGAGATGAAGGCAAAGCAGAGCAAAAAATTAACGTCCGATTTTGGGTTAGATGGATATTACGATAAAACAATATTTACGGCCCGGGCCGGGATTCAAGTAAAACAATCCGAGAATGTCGGGAGAAACGTAGTAGATAATTTTGAAACCGCATTATCTAGGGGGAAATTTGATAAAGGTTTTATAGTAGCATTTAGCTTCACAAGGGGAGCCCATGAAGAGGCGGCCCGGGCAAAGGGCGAAGGGGTAGACATACGGCTAATTGAGGCAGAGGCGTTACTCTTAGGCAAGGTAAAGATATGACCCCGGGAATAGGGCCTATGGCCGTAAATGGTACATAGCGGACATTGAAAACAGGGGAGCATAGGGACAATGGACGCAGACGAATTTAAAAACAAGTTTAATAAGCTTTTTGAGCTCCTGGGGGAAGTTACTTTCAAGTATGAAAAGGCTAACCCCGAGTGGAAAAACATAACCTATTTACAAATCTTACGGGACGCCCTCGAAAACCTTAAGCGGCTCGTAGAGGACCCGGAGGAAAAGGAAGTAACCTGGGAAAACTCCGGGGCGGAGCTTGCCTATCCCATTAAAGCTAACTGGGAGGAAGCGGAGCCCTATTATTTCGACGTAACGGCGGAGGACCTAGAGGATCCGGGCAAGGCGGCGGAGCTTTTAGGGAGCGGCCTCGAAACCTGTAAAAGGCTCTACGTTTTAAGAAAAGCTACCCGGGAAATTTTGATAATCAAAAAGGACGGGAAATACTTTTATAAAGTACCCCAGGCCCTACAGGATAAAATAGCCAAGCTATCAGAGGAAAAACAGGTAGCCCGAATAGAGAAAATCCTTAAGCCCGCTAGAAAGCTTAAGGAGGCCCCGGCCATTGGTATAACCCTGGGGGGTAAGGCGGGCCGGGCTATATTAGTCTACGGGATAGGGCCGGCCCTTTTAGATATAGACAAAAAAGAGGCCCATTACCCGATAGCGATAGGCCTAGAATTTAAGGGCATTAAAGCTAAGGACCTGGGCCCGGGGCCGGTATCCGAAATATTAGACGGGATACTTAAAGAGCTTGGAAAAATTACCCCGCCGGAGGACCTAAGCTTTGTTAAGGACCTTTGGCCGGTCTATAAAGATACGGCCAGGGCGGCGGCCCCGCTCGTTAAGGCTAGCCTCCATACAGAAAATCAAAAATGGGGAATAAGGCCCGAACCAAAACAGCGGGGCCTATTCGACGCCCTTTTAGATGATACCCAAAAGGATATTAAGGAAAAATCTATTGAGGTTATCGGGATAGATATTACCCAGGCCCAAAACCAGGCCCTCGAGGCTATCCAAAACATATTAACCCGGACGAACTACGAGGGGAACGTACCCGGGACCGATATTATAGACGCGGGCTTTAAATTTTCGGGCCGCCTGCCGGCCATAGAATTTAAGCCGGCGGAATATCTCGAAGCTTACGGGGTAGAGAAAATACTAACCGGGCGGGGGAAAGAGGAATTTAATACCCGGGAGCGGACCCGGGCCCTCCAAGCCCTCGTAGAGCTTGCTAAAAAACAATTCCTTTTCGTTTATAAACGATGGTACTGGAAGGAAAACGAGAAAACCAAAAAGAGGGAATGGGTACACGACAGGATACAAACTATATCCCCGCTTTTCAGAATAACGGAAGGATGGGAAGCTCTTAACCGAATAGAAGGCATGACCCTAGACGGGGGGGGCTCTACGAAAGCCATAGACGCTAAGTTTAGGGCCATAGCCATAGAGCCGGCCCCTATTATGGTACAGGACATAAATCGTTACTTTGTCCTTAAGCCCGCTAACTGGGCCCAGGAATTAAAGTTACTAGAGCATAAGCCCTCCGTCTTTACCTACCGCCTTATAGAATGGCTAATGTCCCAGGCCGAAGAAAAAAGGCGGCATAAGGACGTCCTAGTAATAAATATCGGCCTCGAGGCCCTGGCTTATAAACTACGCATGGGGGCATACGTTAAGACGCGGCAACATAAAAGAATAAAGCAAATCCTAGTCAAGAGCTATAAGACGGCTAAAGAGCTAGGCTATCTATCGGGCTATGCTACCGTCCGGGGGGAAACTATGGACCTAGAGCGGCTAGAGCTTAACCCGGAAAAATACCCGTCCTGTAAGGCGGAACTCGAAGCGGCCAGAGCGGAAAACCCGGGGGCGGCCCTCCATAAAGGCGGGGATAATTAGCCGGGGGCGGTCTACCGCATGGAGTTGCAAGGTCTACCGCATGGAGTTGCAAGGTCTACCGCATGGAGTTGCAGATATAAGGCGGGAAATCATGTCTTATATTCTCTTAGAATATATTACCGAAAAAAGGCCCTACGCTTAAGGCTACGGGCCCGGGAAAGATAAGACAAAGGGCTTAAAATGAACCTTTCAGGACGATTAACCAGGGCGGAGAAAGCTATAGGCCCGGCAAGACTAGGGAGCCCGGCCAGGATAGCGTCCCTAATCCACTACTTTAAGACAGGGAGCCCGGAGGATATTCCCGAGGACGTTAAGGCCATAGAGCTCCAAGAAGCGGCCCGGCGGATACCCCGGGAGGCGGAGCCAGGCCTTAAGGGGCTTGGGGTAATTAGGGCCGCCCTGGGGGATAAACTCCCGGCCGGGGAAAGCGTCCTCGAGCGGATAGCGACTAACCCCGTATGCGTCCGGGAATCCCGGGTAAAGGATGATGAGAAGCCCCCGGCGGACCCTCCGGCGGCCCTAATGGCGCGGCTAGGCTTTACCGTTATTCAACTTACTGTGGTGATAACATCCAAGGCGGGGGCAATATCCGAATGAATATCCGAGGCCGATTAAAACGAGTAGAGCGGGAGGCCTGGAAACGAAACCTTACCGGCAAGCTCCGCCGCGTCCATTATGTATGTGAATATGCCCAGGAGCCCGGAGAAACAGGCCCGCCGGAAATCGCCTTTGAGTTTGATATAGATGAACCTGTACGCCCGGGGGCGGAGGTTCTCAATTATGAAACCCATTATGAAACAAAAGAACCTAACAAAAACTAACAAACCCGAACGGAAACCGGGAAAGATAACAGCGGGGGCAATCCTCCCGGCGGAAATCATCCCGGCCGGGGAGCTTACGCCCCGGCAATATAAAGCCATAGCGGCCCTACTTGAGGCCCCTACCATAACGGCGGCGGGCCAGGCGGCGGGAGTAGCCCGGGTAACGCTCTACGAATGGCTAAAGCAAGCGCCCTTCCGGGAGGCCCTCGAAACGGCCCGGGCCTCTCTCTATCGGGCGGGCGTGGATACGCTTAAGGGGGCGGCGGAGAAAGCGGCCGGGCGGTTAATTGAATTACTAGACTCGAGAAACGAGAATACCCGCCGGCTAACGGCCCATGAAATATTAACCCTGGCTATACGGATAGACGAAAATCAGACCCTAGAGAAACGGTTAACGGCCTTAGAGCAAGCCCTCGAGGCGGCGAAACCGGCGGGGCGTGGATTAAATGGCTAGGGTAAAGCTCCGGGGCGGTTTTCGTTCGCCTGTCTAAAGTGATTTAAAGCGGAAATATTTTGAGCCTTTTAGAAAAGAGGCCGAATTTAACCGCCGGCGGCCAGGGCTACGAGCTCAAGCCCGGCCCGTTCGCTTTTTATAGGAGGGTTACGCTATGAATTATAGAGGCCGGATTAAACGGCTCGAGGTAGAGGCCCGACGGCGGAGCCTGGCCCGGGAAAGGCGGCCGCTTTATTTTTCTAGGGGCGGATTATCCGGCGGGGGGGATTTAGATTTAAGTGAGCTTAAAAAATCCCTTTCCGTATATAGGAAAGCTACCCGGGAGGATAAGCCTTGAATATTCGGGCAAGAATTGAACGGCTCGAGAGAGAAACCAAGCGGACGCGGACGGCCGCCCCGCTCGTTTATATTGTCCCGTCCTGGGCCTTTCCGCGAACGAAAGACGGCGTAGAGCCACCGGAGGGAGCTGTAGTTATGATTATGCCCAGGCCGGGGGAGAAACAAGGAGCGGACCCTCTAGGGTAATGCTTACGATAATTCCCTAGGCCTCCGCCCCCTATAAGCGGCTCCGGGGAATTTCCTATAATAGGCATAAATAGGCCGGGAACGACTTTTAATAACTCAAAAAAAGCCATTTAACGTATTACCCAGTAATACCAGTAATACGGATAACGGACCCTCTTAATCAAAAACCGGTTTTTCTATCTCCGGGCTTTTCCCAAAGGTGATAAATTTGGCGTCGTTTATTTTAATATACCAACCCTTTTTACTTTCGTATTTCCAGTATGTCATATAGCTATCTTTTACCGGGGCTAAATCCGGGAGGCCGTAACTTTTTGTGAATTCTTTAACAAAGTCTGCTTCGCTTAACAGGGCGGCCTTGAAAAACTCGTTGGTCGCAAAGGTAGACATTTCGACTTTTTTAAGCTTTTCTTCTTTATCCTTAAATATAGTTATAACAACGGGTCTATCGGGCGTTTGATAGACAATTATATCGGTTGACTCGGGGGTAATGTCGGTTTTTATTTCTTTTGAATATCCGTTTTCTTCAAACAGTTTAAAGGCCTGTTCCCTAGCCTTACTATAATCCATTCCCAGGGAAAAACCCTTAATCGTGATAGGGTCTATATTGTCGGATTTTATTATCTGGGCTTGAGTTTCTTGTTTTGTTGAACCATTATTAGATGAACAAGAAAAGCCGAGAAGTATTAAAGATACGCATACTAATAAATACACCGTTTTTTGTATATTAGTCATAATACCCCCTCCTATTAGAAAGTGTCCGTAGTTTTAATCTAACAAAAAAACTATCAAAGTTAAACTTGAAATTCACCGCTTGGGCGGACGGGGCGGCCCGGTAAGGTAATGCTCTCCATAATTCCCGGTTTCTTCTCCATATAAACGGCCCCGGGAAAATGCCTATAATAGTCAAGGATAGGCAAAACGGCCCGTTTAATAACGATAATTAACGGTAATAATGTATTACTCGGTAATACGGATAACATTAACCCGGCGGCAAGGGGCCGGCGTTCGGATAAAGTAACCGAGAAAACCGGCCAAAAAGGGCGGCTCTCTATTAAGTAAACGGTAAAGAAACAGAAAAGCCGGACTCCCCGGGGGCACTAAAGTAATGGGAAAATAGAGGCCCAGGGGGCCGGGGCTCCAAGGGGGAGAAACCGCCTGGCCGCGTTTATGTCTG
>Ga0172381_10008519_pt1 | contig 10017 bp, 7 predicted proteins | sample Leawel6488metaG_FD_119754 | JGI IMG/M metagenome (GOLD analysis project Ga0172381, IMG submission 119754) | Leachate microbial communities from a municipal landfill in Southern Ontario, Canada - Leachate well 64-88 metaG | ecosystem: Engineered > Solid waste > Landfill > Unclassified | place... | reverse complement strand
GTGGAGTGATAGGGTTCGATCCGGTCATAAATAAGTCTGACTTTAGAAGTATATTCAGCCTGGGCAGCGCATGGGGAAATGTTGAGATCAAAGACAATATATTCACTCTTAATATAGAAAGTGGCTCATTAAAGATAAGAGAACTCAGACTTCCCGGCGGCTTTACGGGCAGCTTCGATATCACCGCAGACGGGAAAGCAGCCACTGATTGGGTGTCAAAGGCGAATGATATCCTGTTTGATACACATATATGTATAAAAACCGGACTGGAAGTTATTCTTCGATCTTAATGACAGGCTCTATGGTGAAAGTGTTGTCAAAAGGCGTCAGTGCGTTGAAGAATACATGATATTTATCCGCTGCAATAGGATTTGATCCAAACAATCCTTCAGTTATGAATGTGTCTGCAAAAGCGGGACCTATCTTTATGCCGCATGATCCGAGCTCAGCCTTCACATAACCTTTGCCTGCGACCAATATGCCTCCCGCGTTAGCGCGTATGGTATATCCGTTTCCAAATACTGTAGAGTTGCTGTTCAGTGCCATATCGAATCTTATACATACTTTTCTGCAGCCCTGTGTCTTGATATGTATCCTGAAACCCTTTTCGGTATGCGTCACTTCGATCACGGCATCCACCGTTATGGGTTTTGTCGTTGCTCTCTTTTCCAGGTCCATCTTGTTGAAATCGCTTGTTCCCTGATATTCACCGTAAGGAAGGTAGTATTTCCCTTCGCCGTGATAATCCATTGCATACCCGTTTTCTATCTTGCGTATATTCTTCACCCTGATATGTCTTTCATTGAAGAAATGTATCCCGCCCTGGATATACATATCCACGGCTTTGTATCGAAGATACATGAAGATATCGTTGTCTTCCATTATGGACATCGTAAATCCGTTATGCTGTTCGCGCACCAGGCCTGACTGTTTGAAGTGACGGTCAAAATCTTTAAATACATATGGTTCGATATCATCAGGAAGAGAGACCAGATCATTCTCCGTCACCATGCTGCAAAGATCTATTGGATAACCTCTTCCGTGCAAAATGAGGTCATCGGTTATGGCCTTGGCTATGGAAAGGAGTTCCCTGTCTTTTAACAGATTACCGGCTTTAAGATACTGATAAAGATATTTATCAAGAAATATCTTTTCAACGCCCTTATCCTGCCGGGTGGAGTTCTGAGTGAATATCTCCAGATTCGTATGCACATATTCTGTCATCATTTTAAGATTCCTGCGGACATTCTCAAGATACTCCGGTTTATCCAGCTCTACCGCTATGTTGATCATAGCCTCGTTATTGATATAGTTATATCCTCCGGTGGAGCGTTCCGTATACTCTCCCTCTTCATCGCAGTCTATACCTTCTATCAAAAAGGCATTTATACGTGTCAGATATGACTGGTCTTTTGTTATGTTCATAGAAGCTGCAAGCGCCGCGGTCTCCACCCACCTGTGATTAGGCGTATGGAATCCGCCTGCCATTATGCCGTCTGCGGTCCTTTTTATAGTGTTATACAGTTTTACCTTGAATTCCTTACCCTTTTTATCTGTGGGTCTGTCTTTGATGAATCTGTATAAACGGCATAATACTGTATTCACAAAAGCCGTGTCAGGAGACGAATAGAAATTTGCCATATGAAAGTCCAGGACGCCGGAATGGTGAAGATTCGTATTGAAGAAATCTAAAAGCTCATCCGCACATCTGAAAGCATCATTGCTTCTATAGTATCTGTTGTCTTCGAAATAGTATAAAAAGGCAGGATAAAACACGACGCTGCCCCAGTTATATGGAACGATGCCCTGATCGATGCTCATTATGCCGCCATGCTGCCAGTCCATTGCATCTGTCATCTGGTTACGTATCAAAGTTTCGAGATAATTCTCTAGATTGGTCACTCCGCGTCTGTAAAAATCGATTGTATAATTCATTTTGCCCTCACTGATTATTATTTAGAATTATAGCCCTTTTGTCCGATAATGCAACATCAAAACGTCAGTGTTTCATATTGCCAATTGGGATGTATGAGGTATAATAAAGATGATCCATGGAGGTAAAAATGAAAAAATCAGGTAAGAAGATCTTACTCATCTGCCTTGTAATACTTCTGCTGTGTGTACTGTCATCATGTATCGAAGCGAAGGATACACCCACGCCCGCAACAAGCGAATTCAAATATTCCAATGGCGTTATCACCGGGTTTACCGGGAATGCGGCATTTGTCATCATCCCTGCCAAGATAGACGGAAATGAAATAACCGGGATAGCTTCGAATGCATTCAAAGGCTGCGAATACATGACAAGCATAACGATACCGGCTAATATAACCGGTATCGAAGGGCAGCCGTTTGACGGTTTCCAGTTTTTGAACAGCATCCTGGTAAGTGAAGGTTCGTATGCCGATCAGTGGTGCAGGGATAACGGTTATGCCGAACTGATACAGTATATCGATTGAATGTGAGGCGTATCTTGAAAAAATTTATGATCAGATGTGATATGGAAGGTGTCAGCGGCATCACAGGCTATGAGCAGGCGATACCCGGAGGATCAGAGTATGGTACAGGCCGGAAGTATTTCATGAGCGACCTGCTTGCCGCCGTAAAAGGACTGACAGAAGGCAAAGCAGATGAGATCCATATCTATGATGAGCACTGCGACGGGAGGAATATAGATCTTTCTGTATTGGGCGGGAATGTTAAAGTATACTGCGGTAAACCTCCATATACGGAAGCATGGGCAGGAGGGCTTGACGAAAGTTTTAACGGACTCATCCTTCTTGGATTCCATTCGAAACGCGGTACGGAAAATGCTATTTTGAACCATACTTACGAATCTGATATAAAGGATATAACGGTGAACGGAAGATCCGTCGGTGAAATAGGCATAGAGACTTATATAGCAGGGCATTTCAGTGTGCCCCTTTTAATGATAACCGGTGACTCAGAAGGCGTAAAAGAAGCACATGACATTGTTCCGCAAGCTACAGGCGTCACGGTGAAAGAATCATTATCGGAGCATGGAGCTGTCTGTTATCCCTTATCAAAGACCTCGCAGTTGATATATGAAGCTGCAAAAAGATCTGCAAAGGCTGAAGATATATCTGATCCTTTAAGTATCCGCGGAATAGTGAAAATGAAGATAACCTTCTTTGATACGCCTTATGCCGTACAGTACAGGAAGCTTTTTGGAGTACCGGTATTTGAAGAAGATAACATACTGATATGCTGGGCAAGATACTGGCAGAACAAACTTAAGGTACAGAAGACGATATGAAAGAAGATATACGAAGCTATGCGAAATTAGGTCTCGTGCATCATATGCTTTATCCCAAATGCACATGCGATGCTGATTTTCATATGGATACACTCATAGAGTTTTCAAGAAGAAAAGATATAGAGACCTTTGACTGCTGTCTGCCTTACGGAGATGAAAGAAGGGAAAGAATAACAGAGGAACTTCTTAAATGTGATAAGCAGATCGTATATGCGCTTCATCTTTTCCCCAGCCGCAAGATATCATTATCCTCCCGTGACATACAGGAACAGGCCATGACAAGGATCATTATAAAAGATCAGATCGATATGGCAGTGAAAATAGGAGCCAAAGGGTTTGTATTCGTTTCGGGAGCTGATGATCCTGATCACAGGGAAGAAGCCAGGGCGGCATTCAAGGCATTTTGCAGATGGTTCTGTAAAGAGTTGAAACCGTATGACATCACGGCATTACTTGAACCTTTCGACCGTACGATCGATAAAAAATATCTTTACGGGCCGATCGATGACTGTATCGGACTGATGGATGATCTATCGGAGGAATTTGATAACATAGGCATCGAACTGGATATGGCCCATCTTCCGCTTATGTCTGAGGAGTTCGGATCGGCTATAGCAAGATGCGGAAGATATATAAAAAGAGTGCATTTAGGCAACTGCGTGAAGTGTAATGTGAATAATCCATGGTATGGCGACAAGCATCCTCCCATGGATTTTGAAGAAGGGGAGATATCGAAAAAAGAGCTTAAGATCATTCTTGAGTCTTTGTTGGATATAGGGTATTTAAGTAAGGAAAAACGCGGAGCGCTTGTAATGGAAATGCAGCCCTATCCTGATAAAACACCTGATTATACGATAAAAAGGACAATGAAACTTCTGGATGAAGCATGGAACGAGATCTGATAACTGAGACATATGGTCGCTTACCAATATTTATTGTTTATTATAAAAACATGGCCATATATATCGGGTAAGTGATTTTTTTGCCTACCTGACCTACATTACCTGATATGAGTTTATATCCGCGCTTGATTTCAGGCCTTTTAAGTATTTCGTTAAGTGATAATGTTGCACCGTTTTTCGCCTTCACTTCTACCGGTATGATCTCACTTTTTTTGGTAAGTAAAAATTCGATCTCCTGAGAGTTGTTTTCTGTTTTGTAGTAGTTGAGCTTATATCCTTTTTTCGTTAAAATATCGGCTACCAGGTTTTCATAAATACCGCCTTTTGCATTGCCTGTCAATGTGTCATTTACTATGGTTTCCTTCATATCAAATCCGTACATCGAAACAAGTATACCTATATCATTCAGATATAGTTTGTACTGATCCTCCTTCTCATATGCTATGAGCGGGAATACAGGCGTTGAAATATTAAAACAGAATCTGACCAGATTCGCATCTCTAAGCCATTCAAGACTGTTACCGTATTTTCTGGAGTTTGCTCCCTTTTCGACAACGGAAAACTGAAACTTTTTATTCTCTTTTGCAAGCTGTCGCGGAATAGAGAGGTAGCAGTTTCTGGTTTTGGGTTTTTCTGCCAGAGAAGCGTATTTCGAAATATCGTCTACATAGCTGTCAACGATTTTCTGCTGTTCTTTCTGTACTTCGCTGTAATTATTCGTCTCAATAAATTTATTTACAACTGCAGGCATGCCGCCTACAACAATATACTCACGCAGGTATTTCATCATTGACTCATGCATGGCATCAGGGATTTTTTCGACTTTGTCGAAATATTCCCGGACATAGCTGATAGCAGTATCGTTGATGCCAATAGCCCATAAGAATTCTTCGAAGTCAAGTGAATGCATTTCGATCTGTGTTTCATAACCAACGGGGACCGAGGAAATTCCCTTATAATTTATACCAAGCAATGAACCTGAAGCAATAACATCATACCTGTCATCGATCGCCAGAAACTTCAGTGCCGTTCTTGCCTGCGGGCAGGCTTGTATTTCATCCAGGAATATCAGCGTGTCGTCGGTAATAAGATTTAAACCCTGGATCTTCAATGACATCTTTTTCACTATTTCATCTACGGAAAGATCCCCGTTGAAAATGTCGCATAACCCCGGAGTTTCCTCAAAGTTGATATAGATATAGCTCCTGTAATTTTCCCTGGCAAACTTATCTATAATATATGTCTTGCCGATCTGTCTTGCACCCTTAACTAAAAGACACTCCTTGTTTTTGTGCTGTTTCCAGTCAATAAGCACCTGCATTATTTTCCTCTTAAGCATGTGTATACTCCTTTATATACGATATTATATCAGAAGTACAGTGTTCAATCAACAGCTGATGCATAGAATTAGACGATGTTATTTGAAAATATGCATAGAATTAGACGATGTTAAACATAAAATGTACATATAATTAGACGATGCGGCAGAAAAATATCCTTTTACACAAACGGATCGCATAGAAATACCACCGCGATCGTCCCTATAAGCAAGCCTATCCAACGCTTGGTTGAAAGTTTTTCTTTGAATACAAGAACAGCCACTATCATCATAGCGACCAGGCCAAGACCATTTATTAAAGGGAAGAATATTGCGCTGTCCATCACACCTGAAAGATACAGGTTCAGCTTATTATTTACTGCGGCTGTAATGCCGCATAATACGAATATCCACATTGAAATCGACGGTCCTGATATCCCTGTTGTTATGTTTTCCCTCTTCTTTACGATAAAATAGGCAACTATTGAATAAACGAACGAAAATGCAAAAGCTATCACAAGGAAACCGTTCAATTCGGATGCATGTACCGAACTCTGATGGTACTTCTGCATCACCCCTATAAGCCCTGTGCAGATGAAAGCGATAACACAGTACAGCATCCATTTTGCGGAAACTTTTTTCGTGTTTTCACCGTTATCAATTGACAGTAAGAAGCATACTATCATAAGGACTATCCCTATGTATTGCGTTAATGTTATTATCTCTTTCCAGAACAGCATACCTGACAGTGTGGGTATGATAGTGGAAAGCGAGATTATTACGGATGTATAGGACATGGGCCCGGTTTTTAATGCTTTAAGATATGTTATCTGCTGAAAAACAGACACAGTACCGAAAATTATTCCAAGAACAACGGTAAATACAGAGATCAAGCCAATACCGCCCCATATAACCAGCACCAGCGCTACGACCAAACTCCCTATCGCATTGGAAAAGTAATAATCAGCAGTGTTCTTTGCGATCCTGCCTGTATAATATGTCTTTGCCATTCCGCCTGCAACAGCAGCTAACAGGCTTATTACAAGCAGTATGTATACATTTATGCTTTCCACTTGGTTTTCCTTTCGATGTATATAAGTTTTGCCGTACGTTTTTCCGGTAACGTAAGTGTGATGCCTTTAGCAAGATCTGCACCGCTTGCTTCTGCAACTGTATCTGTGTCTGCATCTTTTAGAAGATATTTTCCACCTTCTTTGGCATATGTAAGCTTTACCGTCAGTTTATCATCTTCGCATTCTTCCATTCGAAATGTCTCAAGTATCCCTTTTTCAGTATCAGGATCATAGAAGCTGAATGCCGTGAATCCTTTTTTGTCCAGCTTGTTGTGCCAGGGCGTATGAACATAGAAATCACAAAGAGTATATTTTTTAAGCGTGTCCCATTCATTGATGCCAAACCGTAAAATGTCGAAATCCTGGTTTGGATCCTGCACGAACTGAGTGTCAACGTTCAGTATTGGAAGATAGGAGCAGCGCCATACATATTTATCAGATATCCCTCTCGCGTCAAGCTGTTTTGCTTTCTCCTTTGTGATAGCTCCGCAGAAAGGCACCCACTTATTGAAAGAAGATGTCATTGAAAGCCTTAAAGCTGTAGATTCCCTGTCAGAATCGCTTCTTAATATCGGCACCCCTCTTCTTAAGGATTCAAGATCGTTTCTTCCTCCGCCGCTCGCGCATGAATCAACGAATGTACACCTGCCGTTTTTTGCGCAGTTTAAAATGATGTCATCCCACATCCTGTAATGTCCCATAACTACTTTTATCTCTGTGATGCCTGCACGGTCCGCGCCTTCTTTTAAGTCGAGCATCTGCCAAAGTGGAGCGGGGTTGCTGTTGTTGTCCTCGCGATACATATCAACTCCGTTTTCATTCATCACTTTAATTATCCTGTCGGTCGTCCATTTCAGGCATTTTGGATCACCTATGTTATTTGTGATCGCTTTTATATTTTCTCTTCTGATCGCCCAGTTCACATCGTATCCGTAGTTCCTTGCAAGCGCTTCGGGATTTGTGACTCTTTCCGGTTCGAACCACATAAGTGTTTTCATGCCATGCTCTCTTGCAAATTCGGTCGATTCAAGAAATGTCTTATCCGGCCACTTAACTTTATCAAGTTCCCAGCTCCCTACGGTCTCCCACCAGTCGGTCTCAACTGTATTTCCTTCAGGATCGGAATACCAGCCTGCATCAAACCATCTGAAGTCTATCTTAACTTTTTCTTCCAGCATTTTTTCTAAAGAAGGGCGCCATGTATAATATCTTTCGGATATACTGCCGTCAGAGTTCGGGATGCCTGTGTCATATGCGATGTTGACAGTCGAGAAAGGTCTTATATCCGCGCCTGATGCATCAGCCTTTGGCATACTGCAGTGTATGAACCATGATCTCCAGAAATTTGTGGCGTAGTCCTCGTCTCTTACCGTATATGGCGCGATCACTATCAGCGCCGTGCGTATCTTTTCACCCGGTTTAAGATATGTGCACAAACCGTTTGTTGATCCTGCTACGAATTTCGTTGAGCCGTTTGCGTATTCGAAATCCGCTTTCCATGTTCCCGCCCAGCCGATAGCAAGCATGGTACCGCCATTACCGTGTTCAAGGTTGAAATACGGGAAATCCACATGTGTAGGCCTGCCTGAATCTGACCTGAAACCAACGGCTTTTTCGCTCAGATCGTGACAGTAAGGTCTGTACTGGTTGTCATGGTCACCGAGTATTCCTTTCAAATATGCATCTTTGCCCTCAAATATCATATCAGCAGCACATACATCCGATATGATCCCGGTATTTTCTTCTCCTGCATTTTCAAACCATATGGTCCATTCGTATACGCCATAATCGGGATAAAAGGCTGTATCCAGCGTTATTTTAAGATCGTTATCATACTCCATCACCATGATCTTGACTGTCTTGTTTCCGGTCACATCGAAGATCCTGTCTGTGATGATAAATTCCAGAGAGGGGAAGCCTTTGTATTGTTTACCGTTTATGCGAAATGATACAGGAAAAAGGCTGAGATCATCGGTTATCTTTCTGTATTCATTTTCGGAAACGGGATTTGCATATTTACTCATAAATCCTCCAAAACAAATGATATCTGTCACTGCAGCGAATGTATTATACCTCATAAATTTAAGTATTTAAACGGAGGGTAAAATAAAAGCCCGGATCTCTCCGGGTTTTCTGTTATTCCTCAACAGCAGCTTTCTTCGCGTTGATAGCCCTTATGATCGAAGGATCAAGTTTCGGCTGTCTGTCATATGTATACAGGCCGTTCTGCTCCTGTTCGACATCAGTCAGCTGTGTATAGCAGAATGCGCACATCCTCGGATCGTTGAGAAGGACTTCCGTAAGGCCTTTGTATCTAGCGATGAACTCATCCATACTCTTTGGACGTTCGCCATACCCCCAACCTTCCTTATCGGTTTCTGACCACCATATCCCGCCGTACTCGCTTACGAAAACAGGGCAGCACTCATCGTCAACATATCCGTCAAAGTTTTCCCTGGCATCATGCATCGCATCGTATCTTTCCCTGAATGTGCCAGGATTCTGATCATAATCGTGTTTGTCCCTAATGTCGCTCGCACCGGGAACATGTGTCCAGCCTGATGTATCTATCACAGGCCTGGTACTGTCCAATGCCCTTGTCATGTCTGCAGTCATTTTGATGATATACGGATCCTGATCTTTCTGTGTTTCATTGAACGGGCACCATCCTATTATCGCCGGATGGTTATAGTCTCTTTCCAAAATCTCCAGCCATTCAGGCAAAAATCCCTTCCATGCTTCGGGTTTGCTTATATCAAGCCCCCAGTTGGCATGTTCTTCCCAGACAAGGTATCCCATCACATCGCAATGGTAAAGGAATCTTGGTTCAAATACTTTCTGGTGGAGCCTTGCTCCGTTGAAGCCCATATCCAGCGATCGCTGTATGTCAGCTATCAATTCCGAATCATCGGAAGCAGTGTATATGCCGTCAGGATAAAATCCCTGATCAAGTATAAGTCTTTGGAATACCGGTTTACCGTTAAGCAGGAATTTTTTATCATGGTATGCGATGCTCCTCATGCCGAAATAGCTGTGGACCTTATCATCCTTCAGTTCCAGGACAAGATCATAAAGGTCCGGATCGGCGTTGTCCCAAAGATGGAGTTCATAAAGAGAGATTTCAAGGATCGCATGTTTGCCGGATACTGTTCCTTGTGAGGAACCTGCCTCATGGCCTTTATAGTATGCGGTAGCCGTTACGGTCTGACCGTGCGCATTCATACATAGCGCATCGATGTATAATGTGCTGTTTTCAATGTTCGGCGTGCACCGAAATGATGCGATATATGAGTCTGCAACGTTTTCAAGCCAAACTGTCTGCCAGATACCTGTTGTTCTTGTATAGTTGCAGCCTTTTGAGTAAAACCCGGTGCTCTGCTTGCCGCCTGGCTGATTATTCGAGCGTAGAAGATCGGTCGCACAGACCGTTATTATGTTATTGCCTTC
>Ga0172381_10008518_pt1 | contig 10018 bp, 13 predicted proteins | sample Leawel6488metaG_FD_119754 | JGI IMG/M metagenome (GOLD analysis project Ga0172381, IMG submission 119754) | Leachate microbial communities from a municipal landfill in Southern Ontario, Canada - Leachate well 64-88 metaG | ecosystem: Engineered > Solid waste > Landfill > Unclassified | place... | reverse complement strand
TACCTGTCATACTCCGGTAGCCGCCGGCCACGACCGTTTTTCGCAGGAAAATATGCGTAGCGTGCTTTCCGATGAGGATTTTGCGCTGGTCAGCAGCTACGGCCGGGAAGATTCCGGCATGATCAATTTGACCCTGCTCTCGATGAATGTCTGTTCTTCGATAAACGCCGTCTCGAAAAGCCATCAGCAGGTGATGTTTTTGCAGTTTCCCGAATATAAGGACCGCATCCGTTATGTTACCAACGGTGTTCATCCTTATACCTGGATCTCTCCGGAATTCCTGAATGTCTTTCGCCAGTTTCCCGGTGTTTTCGAAAAAATCGATGAAAACCCGATGATCCTTTCCCGGGCAACAGAATTAAAAGCGGATTATTCCTTTCGCAGGCAGGTCTGGGGGGCGCATCAGCAAAACAAGGCTAAGCTCTGCAGCCGGTTAGAGAAGTGGAACTTTAAAGAGGATGTCTTTACGGTTTGTTGGGCGAGAAGGATCGCCGGCTATAAAAGGCCGAGCCTGATACTTTATGACACGGACAAGTTGATTGAGATCGCCAAGAAAACCGGCCCCTTGCAGATCATTATTGCCGGAAAGGCCCACCCGCAGGATAATCTGGGTTTTACCTTCATCAGCGAGATCATGGACGCGATTGATTCGCTTACCCAGCATTATGATTATCTTAAGGTGATCATAATGGAAAATTACGACATGCACCTGGCACAAGCCCTGATTTCCTCTGTGGACCTTTGGCTGAATAATCCTCTGCCGCCGTTCGAGGCCTCGGGGACCAGCGGGATGAAAGCTATCTTAAACGGCGTCGTCCAGCTTACCACCCTGGATGGATGGGTAGTCGAGGCCGAAGATATGAATATCGGCAGGATCTTTGGTTACCGCAGCGACCCGCAACACATCGGAAACGAGAAAAATCTGCATATGGACGAAGATTCCGCCAGCCTTTATAAGAACCTGCAGGAGATGGCCGCCTTATATTACAGGACGAACCGTTCTAAAGAGATAGATTTTTCTTCTCCCTGGATCGACGCAATGATCAACTGCATTGCCGCCGGCGCTTATTTTAATACCTATAGAATGCTTGATGAGTACAAGAAGCTGATCTGGAAGATAGCTTAGCCGGTCAGGGGGTAGCGAATTCGAAGGAGGGGGTAATGCGGAATAAGGCCGTCCTGGTTACCGCGTGCTTTTTTATTTCGGCTGTTTTTCCCGTTTACGCCCAGTCGAGTTTCAAGAACCCAGTCGATTCTAGCACGCCGCAGCATATCTGGCTGATGCCCCAGCTAAGTGATAAAGACCGCCAATATTTGACCGGGGATTGGGGTGGCTGGCGCAGCAGGCTTGCCGAACGCGGGATGACCATGAAAAGTACACTGGTCAGCGACATCTTAAGCAATCCCGTGGGGGGCAAGCGTAAGAACCGGGCCAGGTATAACCAATCCCTGGGGCTGGACCTTAATTTCGATCTGGAAAAAATGTCTTCGCTAAAAGGGCTGCAGTTTCATCTCTCGGGGGTGTACCGCCAGGGTCGCAATCTCTCCAAGGACATCGGAAACCAGTTTACCGTTTCCAGTATTTACGGTTCACAACAGATAAGGCTTTATGGTCTATATTTCGACCAATCGTTCGTGAACGGAAAATTTGATTTCCGGATCGGCCGCCTGGCCGCCGGTGATGATTTTGCCTCTTCTTCGTTATATTGGTATTACGTAAATAACGCCATTGACGGTAATCCAGTGAGCCTGCCGCTCAATTTCCCTTTTTCCGCTTATCCGACCGCGGTCTGGGGGATGCGGGCGAAAATGAAGCCAATGGACAGGTGGCAGCTCATGACCGGTATTTACAGCGGAGACGGGTCAGTCGGCAGGAACGAAGCGCACGGTATGGATTTTAGCCTACGCCTTGACCGGGGGATCCTCTTTCTGCAGGAATTCAGGTATTTGAGAAATCAGCAGGAGGGTGACGCCGGCCTTCCGGGAAACTATAAGCTTGGCCTTTATTATCATACGGGAAAATTTGACGATCTTTATAAAGACGCAAACGGAAATTCTTATATCGTTTCGGGCCTGCCGCAGAATCAGGCACACGGCAATTACGGCCTCTATATCCATCTGGACCAGCTGGTTTACCGCGAGGATACGCTTGAGGGCGCGGAGATCCAGGGGTTACTGCCTTTTCTGGTGGTCACACTTGCCCCGGATTATAACAGCAAATTCCCTATTTTTGTCGATGGCGGCCTGCTTTACCGGGGATTGGTTCCCGGCAGAGACGAGGATGTGAGTATGTTCGGTTTTGCCTACGGCAAATGGAGCAATGCCCTGGAAAGCTCCCAGCGTGATGACCGGGACACTAATTCTTCCGGTCTTGACCCTCAGGAATATGAAGCGATGTTTGAATTGTCTTATAAAATGCAGCTGCGCCCCTGGTTTTTTGTCCAGCCGGACATACAATGGATCGTTAACCCCGGAGGCAGGGGGGATACCGAGGACGCGCTGGTTACCGGAACGCGCATCGGGTTTGTTTTTTAAGGTTGACAAAACCAAGAAAAATTAGTAAAATAAAACAGTAGTAAATTATAGAGAAGATTAGGATGCTTAAGCCGAAAAGGTTTTAGAGCACTAACTTTTCGGTTTTTTTGCAGGTGGTGTTTACTATAATAGCAGCGAAAGGAGGCAGTTACGCAATGGCAAAAGGAAAAGTAAAGTGGTTCTCGAATCAAAAAGGTTATGGGTTTATTACTTCTGAAACCGGCAGTGATGTATTCGTGCATCATAGCGCGATTCAGGGTGAAGGCTATAGAACTTTGGAAGAAGGCCAAGAGGTGGAATTTGAAATCGAAAAAGGCCCCAAAGGAGATCAGGCCGTAAAGGTGGTAAAATTATAACCTAAATATATACGGCCCGGAGTGGACTTGCCGCCCCGGGCCTTTTTTTTAGCCAAATTCCGTCCCAATGAGAATGCTCATTTCCGCAATAGTCTGGCTTTTTATCGGCATTATGACCGTTTTGGTCATGATCAGCGTGCTGCTCTTGGCGCTCTTTCCTTTTGACCGTCAGCGCAGGGCAAGCCACGCGGTAGGATTTTGGTGGGCCGAGGCAATTGTCGGATTAAATCCCTTCTGGAACGTTGAGATAAGCGGTCTGGAACACGTCGATCCGCGCAAGACTTATGTCTTAATCGCCAACCACGAAAGCATGGCGGATATCGTATTACTTTACAAAACGCACCTGCAATTCAAGTGGGTGGCAAAAAGGAGCCTTTTTAAAGTTCCGGTATTTGGCTGGTGCATGAGCCTGATGAAGTATGTCCCCCTTAGCCGGGATGAGCACGGCAGCATAAAAGCGGCCTATTTTCAGGCGGCCCGCTGGTTGAAAGACGGCATGTCGGTACTTTTTTTCCCCGAAGGGACCCGCAGCAGGGATGGCCGGATCAGCCAATTTAAGAACGGGGCATTCAAGCTGGCGATAGAAGAGAGCAGGCCGATCTTGCCGATCTATATCGGAGGGAGCCGGAACCTTATCCAGACAGGAAGCTGGGTTTTTAACAGCCGTGCCGTCTGCAGGTTAAAAATCCTCGCGCCCATCGGGACAACCGGTTTAAAGCCCGAAGAATTTTCTCTTTTACGCGATGAGGTCCGCGAAAAAATGCAAAACATCTCCGAGAAAAACTCCCCGTAAGCCTTTTTGTTAAAATCATCATTGAAATATTAATAATTCAGCAGTAAAATACTAACATAATTTACGTGGGAAAACACGATTATATGCTACAAGACAGGCGCGGGATTTTTATGGAAGTTAAAGTCGGCCACCTAAAAGTAAATATTTTCAAGATCAAGAACCGCAGAGGTTTTGCCGCGGTCTGCTTTGACCATCTCACGGAAGGTTCCAGCGCAAAACAGGCTTATGAGCGTATGGTCAAGGCCCTGCGCCGGACCAATAAAAAGGTGATAAAATGAAGATCCGCAGACATTCGGAAAGAAAAAGCAATCTGATCAAGACAATGATTTTCATCCTGGCGGCGTTTTTCGTCCTGGGAGGGATCGTCTATCTGGCCTGGCTTAACCACGACGATTTTAAAAGAGTGATGATCCAGGAGGCGGAGAGCCAGCTTTCGATTATTGCCGAGAGCGAAGCGCAAAGCATCGAAAAATATATTGGGGAAGTGCAGGAGGAACTGGGGACCCTTTCCGAGGATTACGCGGTGCGCAGGGCCATTGGAGCGGGGTTAGGTTCCGGGCAGCAGGCGGATTTTCGCCCTTTGCTTAAGAATTCCTACCGGGATGTGGAAAGGATAGTGGATGCTATTTTTCTCCTGGATGCCAATGGTATCGTTAAAGACGTGGCTCCTTCCGGATCGGAGCTTATCGGGAGTGATCTTTCCGGGCAGCCGGATGTCAGGGGACTCTTTGCCCGCCGCCGGCCATACTCCAGCGAGATCTTTAATTCCCATACCGGCAATCAGGTTATTTCCGTGCTCTACCCGGTATTTGCAGAAGGCCGGCTGATCGGGGGGTTGCGTGCCTTTATTTCGATCGAACGGGTAAATGACCTGCTGATGCATATAAACAAAGGAAAACACGTTTACTCTTTTCTCATCGACCGCAAGTGCAGTTTTATCAGCTATCCCAACAAGAATTATATCGGGCAAAATGTCGCAGTGATCTTGAGCCAGACCTCTTCGGATTACAATAAGACGGAGTTCAGGCATATTATCTCTAATATGTCTAAAGGCAATAAGGGCACGGCGATACTGGATTTCTTGGCCCAGGATGATTCTACCAAGACCGTAAAGACGATCATGGTCTTTGCGCCTATACGTTTCGGAACGGAGCTCTGGTCGATTGCCGTGGCCATGGATTACGACGCCATCTCCCATCCGATCAACAGGAATATGCGGGACAATATTTTTTTCATGCTCTTTGTCCTGATGGTCTTTGTCTTTTTAGGGTATATTTATTTCCGCGAACAAAGGAGACGTTCGGAACTTTCCGTATCGGCCAGGGCGCTGGGTATTATCAATAAGCAGCTGCATCTGGAGATCGATGAGCGCAAGCGTATCCAAAGGAGTCTGCAGGATTCTTTGGACCGGCAACACAGAAAGAAGGAGGAACATCATGAAAAAAAAGAAAATACTTAAAATCCTCGGCGTTATTCTTTCCTGTTTTTTCTTGCTGGGTATTTTTAAGGATCAGATCATCCGGATAGCGGTTACCTCGGTTGCCGGAAAGGTCATGGGTACAAGCGTAAAGATCAGCGGGTTATCTTTGAATATTTTCACCCAGGCGGTCAGAATAAAGGGGTTGCAGATCTACAACCCGCCGGGATACCCCAAGGGGATCATGGTGGACCTACCGCAGATTTTTGTCGATATCGACCTGCCGGCAGTCTTTAAAAAGAAACTGCACCTGGAGACCGCCAGCATGCATTTAAAGGAAATACGCCTGGTTAAGGGAAAAGACGGTAAGCTTAATGTCGATACGCTTAAACCGGTGGAAAAATCCGAAGAAAATGAAATTGAACCCAAGGCGGCGCAGGATATGCCGCTACAGATCGACGAGGTTAAGCTGGAGATGGGGAGGGTTATTTTCACGGATTACAGCGGTTCGGGCAAGGAGCCGGTGGTCAGTGTCTACGACATTAACTTAAAGAAAACTTACCGCAATATACAGAGCGCCCAGCAGCTGGTGGTGCTGATATTGACCGAGCCGATGAAGGCCGCCGGGATAAAAGGCGCGGCCATCTACGGAGTTTCCGCGATTGCCGGAATGGCGGTGATGCCGGTAGCCATCGCGGCTACCTTTACCGCCAGGGATTATGTTGAGCAGGAGTTCAATCTGCCTCTGGACCGGGCTTTTGATCAGGTTAGCAAGCTGTTGAAAGAGATCGGTACGGTAAGCAAGGAAAGCAAGCAAAACGGCGTAATTTCCGCCAATGTGAATACCGCGGACGTAACCGTAAAGTTCCATAAGGTCTCTAATAAAGTTACCAAGATCAATGTTTCAGCAAGAAAGCTCCTTTTGCCCAAGCCGGAATTGGCGGGAGGGGTCCTGCTTAAGATTTCCGAAAGGTTAAGATAGGCTAACCCATAATGATCAGCCGCAGGCATAAAATAATCGCCGTTATCGGTGCGGTATTCTTATTTTTTTCCGTCTGGACGGTGGTAAAAGGCAAGAGTCTGGTTTTTTCCTCTTCCCTGGAAACTTTGCGCTCTTTGCCTTATCTGACCTGGTCAAAGTTGCAAGATAGCTCCGACGCCGAAAAAAAGGGGGTCACCCGCTATGACCCGGCACTGGCTTATAATGGTTTGAGCATCTTTAATTCCGAGAATTCTTCCTTGGCCTATGTCATCAATATGGAAGGTAAGATACTGCACACGTTTTCCAATCAAGGTTCGGATCTTTCGCTTTGGCAGGCGATTGTCCCTTACGGGCAAGGGGGTTTTTTGAGAGTAGAGTGCGATCGGGCCTTGTATCTGATCGATTGGAAGTCTATCGTAAAATGGAAAAAAGATTTACCCGTGCACCATGATGTAATTGCCGCGCAAAACGGCGACATCTATACGCTGGAGAACAGAACTATCTATTCCCCCAGGTATAGTTTTCAAAAGAGGATAACCGATAATCTCCTGGTCGTATTATCAAAGGACGGTAAAAAAAAGAAAGAAATCTCTTTCGCTAAAATGGTCTCAAGGAACAAGGGTCTTTTTCGGCAGGTCTTGCAGAATAAGATCATTTCCGGGGAGGAGCCGATTGATATCTTTCACGTAAATAAGCTGGTGCTTCTGCCCCGGGAGGTCAATACCCGAGAAGGGTGTCTTTTGAAAAAAGGGGACTGCCTGTTTACCATGGCTGCGGCGGGGGTCGTTGGGGTAGCGGATCTGGAGAAAGAGGCTATTCTCTGGTATTGGGGTAACACAGAGCTTGACTATCCCCACAGCCCGGACCTTTTAGAGAACGGCAATTTTCTTATTTTCGATAACGGCTCTCAGCGTAAATACTCCCGGGTCATCGAATTGAATCCGCTCAACGGAAAAATCGAATGGGAATATAAGGCGAATCATCCGGAAAGGTTTTTTACCCAAACCAGAGGACACGCGCAAAGGCTGCCCAACGGCAATACCCTGATCACGGAAAGTGAAAAAGGCAGGGTTTTTGAGGTAACGCCGGACAAAGAGATCGTCTGGGAATTCTTTTCTCCCGAGATTAAAGATGATTCCCGCGCGACTATCTATCGGATGGTCAGGATCGTTAATCCCCAGGATTACCGGTGGACAAAGGAGTGCCTGCTTTTATCTAATAATTAAAAAAAGGAGAGAGAATATGGCAAAATCGATTAAAGGGACAAAAACGGAAAAAAATCTTTTGGCGGCCTTCGCGGGAGAATCCCAGGCCAGGACAAGGTATACTTATTTTTCCAGCGCTGCCCGTAAAGAGGGTTTTGAGCAGATCGCCAATATTTTCAGCGAAACTGCGGAAAACGAGAAGGAGCACGCCAAGGTATTCTTTAAACACCTGGAAGGCGGTGAAGTTGAAATTACCGCAAGCTACCCTGCCGGCATGATCAAGGATACTAAAAGCAACCTGGAGGCGGCTGCCGCGGGAGAAAAACTGGAATGGACGACCCTTTATGCCGATTTCGGCAAAATCGCCAACGATGAAGGGTTCCCGGAAGTGGCCCGTTCTTTCGAGCAGGTGGCTAAGGTAGAGAGATTTCATGAAGCCAGGTATCGCAAGCTGATCAAAAATATCGCCTCGGCAGAGGTGTTTAAAAAGAGCGCGCCGGTGAAATGGCATTGCATTAATTGCGGTTATATATTTGAAGGCGCCCAGGCCCCAGCGGAATGTCCGGCCTGTAAACATCCCCAGTCCTTTTATGAGGTCCTGGCGGAAAATTATTGAGTTTAACCCGGCATTTTATAATCCAGGGGTATCTTACTCATGGTTAATTTAAGAAGGTTTATCCTGTATCTGGTCCGCTGGCAATTAAGTACGCCGATACTTTGGCTGGTAGTCAGAAGGATGGGGACGGGGATTTGGGCCACGGTTATCGCCAACCTTATCGGAGGGATGATATTCTTTTGGGTGGACAGGTTTATTTTTACCAGCCATGCCATCGAGGTCTGGCATTTTAAGGATAAGGGGACTTGCGATAATTGCGGCAGGCAGGAGAAGCTCTGGCGTTTGGTCAAGGCGCCTAACTATGACCGCAGCAACAATTCCCCGGTTTTTTTGTGTTTGGATTGTTCGAAAAAGAAAACCGACGAATTAAGGGCCCAGGGGATCAAGATCAGGGGCAGGAGCAGGTAGATATGAAAAAGCCGGCATTGAAATGCCTGTTATTGGTAATACCGCTGGCCTGGTTTTTTTGCGGTTGCACCCTGGTCGAATACAGGGAACAGATCGGGGTACTGCAGAATTTTTCAGAATCACAGGATGAAATAAAGCAACATGTTAACAGGCAGGCAGAGTTATTCAAAGAATTGGAAAAAGATATCCGGGAGAACCGGGTGCGGCAGGGGACTTCGAAGGGCAGGGTTATCGCCCGCTACGGCGAACCCTTAAGATGCACCAGGGGTGAGGATCTTCAGGAGACTTGTCTTTATCGCCACCCCACGGAATATTTTTCCTCCGATCATGTATATCTCTACTTTGACCGGGAGGCCAGGCTTTACCGCCAGGAGATCAGGCCGTTTAATGATTAATCTGCGCTAAGCGGGGATACGGGAGAGCGTGACAATGGAAGACGGATTCTTGGAAACAATCTACATTATAAATTTTTTGCTGTGCCTGGTGATCTTTGTCTTGGGGTTCCTGGCTTTCAGCCGCAGCAGGAACAGGCTGGCCCTTTTTATAGCCATTTCTTTCGGACTGTTTGGGATTTCACATGCGATTCTTTTTTTGGGTTGCTCCGGAATTTTTACCGGGATGCCGCCGGTGGTTACCATCCTGGCATACCTGATAATTATCTTTGCCTTGACAAAACAGTAATTTTCTGCTAATGATAAAGCCATAAAATATGAAGGGTGGGGCGATGAAGATATTGATCTCTTTAGCTATTCTCTTGTTTGTATTTGGCTGTCAAGGTAGAGAAAGTTCCGATACCGGGGCGGGGCGCGCCGCCGGAGGCAATCAGGATATTTCCAAAGAATTAACGGTAGTTGCCAGCATCGAAGAAGAGCCATCTGCGCAGAAGGAAATATTGATTGCCGGGGGCGATTCGGCAGAGGCCGTTATGGATGGCTGGGGGTTTTCTGTCTTTGATCCACAAAGCAAAAAAATCGATTATTATACCAGTAAGGGGAACTTCTTGGGGAGTAAAAAAGCTAATTAATTGATTGATTTTTTGAAATTTTATCATAATATATAAGCATGCAGAACGATAAGAGCGATAAGACGATAATTGCCGCCTGTGAGCGAATCGCTAAAGAGGCCCGGGTCAGCCAGGCCTTTGGTTACGAGTTACTTTTGGACCTCTATGATTGCAAGCCCGGAGTTTGCGATGACTTGGCGCTTTGCTACAGGTTTCTTGATGAGATCGTCAGTTATCTGGGAATGGAAAAACAGGCGCCGCCGAGTATTTTCTTTACCGATGCGACGCGTTTTCCCGATAAGGCCGGTCTTTCCGGATGGGCGCCGCTGGTGGAGAGCTCAATCGTGATCCATACCTTAAGCCCAAAAAATTTTATTTCTCTCGATATCTATTGCTGTAAGAAATTTGACAACCAGAAGGCAAAGGATTTTGTTACCAAGTTCTTTTCTCCGTTGCGGCTGGATGAGCAATTCCTCCTGCGCGGAATGGATTATTATCAAGAGCAGAAGTAACCTTTAAACTTTTTTAAAAGAAAGAATATCAAAGGCGCTTTAGTCAGAAGGCGCCTTTTTTGTTAAAGCGCCATGATACTTGTGGCAAAATAATACAATTTAGATTATAATAACGATAATAATTTAAAAACCATGCATTATTTTAACGTAATAAATGCTCCTATTCTGCAGCTGCGAAAAAATAGATACTC
>Ga0172381_10008517_pt1 | contig 10018 bp, 10 predicted proteins | sample Leawel6488metaG_FD_119754 | JGI IMG/M metagenome (GOLD analysis project Ga0172381, IMG submission 119754) | Leachate microbial communities from a municipal landfill in Southern Ontario, Canada - Leachate well 64-88 metaG | ecosystem: Engineered > Solid waste > Landfill > Unclassified | place... | reverse complement strand
TATTTTTAAAAAAGCGGCAAAGAAAAAGCGGACGAACTTGCGGCCGGAGATCATAAATTATTTCACCTTGTATTTTAAGAAATACGCCAAATGACGCACAAAGAGATCCTCGCTAGAGAGCAGGTAAAATTGTTGCCGGCATTGATAAATTTTCGGCCAACAGCCAGATTATTCAACAATAATATGAAAAAGATCAGCCAGCTTAGATTCAACCTATGCAATCAACGAATAGCCGACAACTGAAAATGGAAAAAGCCTTCACACTCATCGAGCTGTTGGTTGTCATCGCTATCATCGGCATTCTGGCCGGGATGGTTGTTGTGAATATGTCGGGAGCGACCAGCAGCGCCAGGATGGCGAAGTCAAAAGTCTTTTCCGGTTCGGTTCGCAGCTCCTTGCTGATGAACCGGGTTTCGGAATGGAACTTTGACGAAGGATCAGGCACCAGTACCGCCGATACGGTGGGGGGAAACACTGGGATCCTGATCAACGGTCCGGTGTGGAGGCCAAGCGCGGATTGCGTGTCGGGAGGCTGTTTGGAATTTGACGGGTCGAATGATTATGTGGACACGATTGGCGATGTTGGCATTACCGGCGTCCAAGCGCGGACTGTGACTTTGTGGTTCAAGCCTACGGATAAACAGGGAAGGCAGGATCTGTTCTCGTTCGGAACGCCGGCATTAAGTCTGATGTTTAACATCCTTTTCGATTATATTCCCGACGAAAGTCTTTATTGGGGAGCTTATGCCGATGATACCGCCGGGCATGCTAATACAATAACAAGGAACGAGTGGAATTTTATAGCGGTAGCATATGACGGTTCGATCGTTAATGTCTATATCAACGGCAGTTCCAAACCGGACATATCCGCCTCCCATACTATTTCTACCGGGGCATCGACTTTGTGGATAGGAAAAAGCAAGGAGAATCAAGGATATTATAAAGGTCTTATGGATGAGTTCCGTATTTACAATGCCGCGATGACCGCTTCGGCCATTCATGGCCAATATATCGCCGGCCTCGACAAGCTTTTGGCCGGCGGCCAAATTACGAGACAGGATTATCAGAAAAGATTATCCGACCTGAATTCAACCTATGCAGCCAGCAAATAGCCGACAACCAAAAACCCAAAAAGCTTCCACGCTCATCGAATTCTATTTGCAGAGATCTAATCTCTGCAATCCAAAAGCTTTCACGCTCATCGAGCTCTTGGTTGTGATCGCCATCGTGGGCATTCTTGCCGGGATGGTGGTCGTGAATATGTCGGGGGCGACCGATGCCGCTAAGATCGCAAAGTCCAAGGCGTTTTCCAGCTCCATCCGCAGCGCCTTGCTAATGAATCGGGTTTCGGAATGGAGGTTTGACGAAGGGGGAGGGACCACGGTCTTCGACACGATCGGTTCCAATAACGGAGATCTGACCGGGCATGCGCCGACGTGGATGCTCGAACCTGATTGCGTTTCGGGCAAGTGCTTGCAATTCAACGGTACGACCAACTATGTGAACGCGGGCAGCGGTTCGAGTTTGAACATAACTGATGCGATCACGATCGAGGCCTGGGTGAAGCTGTTGCAAACCGGAAGCGTTCAGTACCCGGTCATAAAAAGATACGATTGGAATATAAAAGTATTTGACAATGGGATGATAGAATTTTCTTTTGATAAGAGCGATGTCAGACAACGAGTGCAATCTAGCACTGGCGCGTTCAAGTGGGATACGTGGCATCACATTATCGGGACATATAACGGTGCCAAAGAAAAGTTATTTTTTGATGGCGTGGAAATGAATTCGGTTAACGTGACCGGCAGTATCGATTCGAGAGGTTATGCTTTAGGGATAGGAGCGGTTTCGGGAACTTCAGTAGAAGGATACTCCGGATATTCCAGCGGCCTTATTGACGAAGTCCGCATTTACAATTCCGCTTTGTCGTCTTCCGTTATCCGCGATCAATATTTGGCGGGCCTCGACAAGCTTTTGGCCGGCGGACAGATTTCGCAACAAGACTATCAGCAGAGAATAACAAAATTTTATTCCGACTATGCCATCAACAAATAAACGACGATCTAAAATTGGTTTTACTTTAATAGAGCTTTTGATCGTGATCGCCATCATCGGCATTCTGGCCGGGATGGTTGTGGTGAATATGTCGGGGGCGACCGATGCGGCGAAGATCGCCAAGTCCAAATCTTTTTCCAATTCGGTTCGTACCTCCCTGCTGTCTTCCGCGGTTTCGGAGTGGACGCTGGATGAGGGCGGCGGTACTTCTGTCCTAGATACTTGGGGAGGGAACGCCGGGACATTGGTAAACAGTCCGACCTGGAGGTCCGGCGCGGACTGCATATTCGGGTCTTGCCTTGATTTTAACGGATCGTACGTCAGGGTGCCGTATTCAACTAATTTGAATATTACCGGGCCTATCACTATGGAAGCTTGGATATACCCCAGAGCTTTTACCGGCTGGGCCGGAATAATTTCTGTGGGGGGTTGGCTCGCCGTGGCGCCAAGTTATTCTTCTTATGCTATGCAAATCTGGACGGACGGCAGCTTGAGAGCCTGTTTTAATTGGAATCAGTCCCCCACAATAGTATTGAACAGCTCCAGCAAACTGACTTTGAACCAATGGCACCATGTGGTTGTAACTTACGACGGAGCCCAAATAAGAGAATATATCGATGGAGTTTCCGCTGTAGCTCCGACAACTTGGGCCGGACCTATCGTCGCGCCTGATCCTTCTCATTATCTTTATCTTGGATCCGATCCGGCGGGCAGCATGGAATATTTCAACGGCAGGATAGACAACCCTAGGGTTTACAACGCCGCCCTGCCGTCTTTCGCCGTCCGCGAAAATTATCTTGCCGGACTCGACAAGTTGCTGGCCGGAGGACAGATAACCAAAAAAGATTACCAGCAAAAAATAGCCGATCTAAACTCAAACTATGCAACCAGCGAATAGCCGACAACCCAAAACCCAAAAAGCCTTCACGCTCATCGAGCTCCTGGTTGTCATCGCCATCATCGGCATTCTGGCCGGGATGGTCGTCGTGAACATGTCCGGGGCGACCGAGAGCGCGAGGATAGCGAAGCTGAAAGTTTATTCCGACTCGATAAGATCATCCTTAATGGGGAATCGCGTTTCCGAATGGAAGTTTAATGAAGGAACGGGGACCAGTACCGTTGATTCTGTGGGATCCAACAATGGAACATTGATCGGCGGTCCCACCTGGAAGTCCGGCTCGGAATGCGTGTCCGGAGGGTGTTTAAGTTTCGATGGAACGGATGATTATGTGAGGGCGGGCAATGATGCGAATTTGAATATTACCGATGCGATCACGATCGAAGCGTGGGTAAATGGCCCTAGAGATCCGGGATGGTCAAAAGGGTGGATAGGGGTCGTATATAAAAAAGTATATACTTCTCCTCCATGGGCTTTGCGCCAAGGAGATACCAGTATGTATTTTACCGTGAGCGACGCTGGCGGATATTTGATAGATATCAGCGCTGCCCCGGTATTTGACGATACGTGGAAACACATCGTTGGAACTTACGACGGAACCGTTGGCAAAATATACGTGAATGGTGTTTTAAAAAGCAGTGCTTCCCACAGCGGAACGATGTTAGCTGCTTCTGGAGACTATGCATATATTGGCAGCCCTGCTAAATATAAGGGCCTTATCGATGAAGTCCGTATTTACAATTCCGCCTTGCCGTCTTCCGCCGTTCGCGATCAATATTTGGCCGGCCTCGACAAGCTTTTGGCCGGAGGCCAAATTACGAAACAGGATTATCAAAAAAGATTATCCGACCTGAATTCAACCTATGCAACCAGCGAATAGCCGACAATCAAAAATGGAAAACGCCTTCACGCTCATCGAATTCTATTTGCAGAGATCTAATCTCTGCAATCCAAAAGCCTTCACGCTCATCGAGCTCCTGGTGGTCATCGCCATCGTTGGCATTCTGGCCGGGATGGTTGTGGTGAATATGTCGGGAGCGACGGACAGCGCGAGGATAGCGAAATCCAAGGCATTCTCCGGCTCGGTTCGCAGCGCCCTGCTGATGAACCGGGTTTCGGAATGGAGTTTCAATGAGGGTTCGGGGAGCGCCGCCGCCGATACGGTCGGAACGAATAACGGAGTTCTCACCAATTTTAATTTTTCCGGCAATTCCAATTGGAAAACAGGGGCGGAATGCGTGTCCGGAGGGTGTTTAAGTTTCGACGGATCGAATGACTATGTCGATGTCGGAGATGACCAAAGTTTGAATATTATTTCTGCGATTACGATGGAAGCATGGATAAAACCCAATTCGTTTGGAAACGGGTGGAGAATAATAGACAAGCCTTATACTTCTCTGGCAGAGCCATATTCACAATACGACCTAAGGCTTGGAGAGGTAACGGACGGGACAAATAAGGCATCAATTGACCTCTCAATTGGGGGGACAAGAAAAAAATTAAATACGGTTTCTATCATGACCGCAGGTAATTGGTATCATCTTGTGGGCGTCTATGACGGAAGTTCTATGAAAATATATTTTAATGGCGCCTTGGATAATTCTATTTCCCAAACGGGATCTCTCACCAGCTATTCTACTCGTACGACTATTGGAGGATGGAAGAATACAACAGCGTTTTTTAACGGTTCCATCGACGAGGTCCGCATCTATAATGCCGCTCTGACCGCTTCCGCGATCCGCGGCCAATATTTGGCCGGCCTCGATAAATTATTGGCTGGAGGGGAAATTACGCAGAAAGAATATCAAGAAAAATTGTTGGAACTTAATTTAACTTATGCAACCAGCAAATAACCGTCAGTTGAAAATGGAAAAAGCCTTCACGCTCATCGAGCTTCTGGTTGTCATTGCCATCATCGGCATTCTGGCCGGGATGGTCGTGGTGAATATGTCGGGGGCGACCGAGAGCGCGAGGATAGCGAAGGGTAAAGCCTTCTCCTCTTCGGTCCGGAATTCTTTGCTGATGAATCGCGTGTCGGAATGGATGCTCGACGAGGGATCGGGCACCAGCACCGTTGATACGGTAGGTTCCAGCAACGGAGCATTAGCCAACGGTCCGGTTTGGAAATCCGGCGCGGAGTGCGTGTCGGGAGGTTGTTTGCAGTTTGACGGAGGAGATGATCGTGTTAATTTTTCGGATTCTAATTTTCCTTCCGGGACCGCCGCGAGGACGTTGTCGATATGGGCTAAGCCGAAATTAATTTCCGGGACGGCAGTTTTTTTCTCTTACGGGACAGCAGCAGCTTCAAACTCTTTCGGCGTGGGCATTATCGGCGGGAATTACTACGTAAGCCAGCACGGCGATAGCATCTCTGGGACTGCCGCGCAACTTGATGTATGGACCAATCTTACGGTTGCTTATGATGGTTCGACCTATCGGTTGTATCAGAATGGCGCTCAAGTTAACAGCAGAGCGATGGTAACCAATACTATATTGGGGGCGGGAACCATAGGAACCTATCTTAACTACGGAGTTTATTTCAACGGTTCAATTGACGAAGTCCGTCTCTACAGCGCCGCCTTGCCGTCTTCCGCCATCCGCGAAAATTATCTCGCCGGGCTGGATAAACTTTTAGCCGGCAACCAAATCACACAAAAAGATTATCAAAAAAGAATAGCCGATCTAAATTTAAATTATGCAACCAACAAATAACCGCCAATCTAAAACCCAAAAAGCTTTCACGCTCATCGAGCTCCTTGTTGTGATCGCCATCGTGGGTATTCTGGCCGGGATGGTGGTGGTGAATATGTCAGGAGCGACCGAGAGCGCGAGGGCGGCGAAGGGTAAAGCATTCTCCGGCTCGGTTCGCAGCGTCCTGCTGATGAACCGCGTTTCGGAGTGGAAGTTTGATGAAGGGCTGGGCACGAACGCAGCTGATACGGTAGGCGCGAATAATGGGATATTGTTCTCGGCGCTTAGTCCTACGTGGAAGTCCGGCGCGGATTGCGTGTCGGGAAGCTGTTTAAGTTTTGACGGCGTTGATGACTATGTTGATTGCGGAAGCGGCGAGAGCTTAAAACCAACAGCATCTCTTACTCTTGAAGTATGGGTAAAACCGGGTGCTGCTCAGATGCAGTATGCGGAGATAGTCAGCACTCACGCCTTTGGCTACGCATTAGAGCAAGACGATGTTTCAAATAATTTATTTCATCTAAGTTATTATAACGGCGGAACTTGGCAGGGGAATAATATTAGAACTCAATTAACAACGGGCCAGTGGCAACATTTAGTAGTCCAAAAAGAAGGGACAGCTATAAGACATTTTCTTAATGGAACAAAAAGTGCGGAAGGGGCTGTTCTTGGAAATATTAGCTATACTGCTGGCGTAAAACTTATGATTGGACGATGGGCATCTGGAGGCGGTAGATATTTCAACGGTTTGATCGATGAGGTCCGGCTTTACAACGCCGCCCTGCCAGCCTCTCGCATCCGCGAAGATTATCTCGCCGGCCTCGACAAGCTTTTAGCCAATGGACAAATTACAGACCAATATTATCGGCAAGAAATGTCTAAATTGAATTCAACCTATGCGACCAGCGAATAACCGACAACCTAAAATGCAAAAAGCCTTCACGCTCATCGAGCTCTTGGTTGTGATTGCCATCGTGGGCATTCTGGCCGGGATGGTGGTCGTGAATATGTCGGGGGCGACCGAGAGCGCGAGGGTGGCGAAGTTGAAAGTTTACTCCGGTTCCATCAGGTCGTCTTTGCTGATGAACCGCGTTTCGGAGTGGAAGTTCGACGAAGGAATGGGCACGAGCGCAACCGATACGATAGGGTCCAACAGCGGAATTTTGGTTGGCAATCCGGTCTGGAAGTCGGGGGCGAATTGCGTTGATGGAGGGTGTCTGCAGTTCAGCGGATCCAACGACTATGTTAATGCGGGCAACGGTGCGAGTTTGAACTTTGGGGCTGGAACATTTACCGTCGAGACGTGGGCCAAAACAACGGACGCGGCTACTGCAAATTGGGTCGGACTGGTCGGTAAGTGGAGTTCCAGCGGCTATTATCTTCAATATTTTCCGTCTACAAGCGCTTGGGCATTTGGCTGGCATAGCAGCACGTTTCTTAATCCCACTAAAAGTATTTCCGACGGAAACTGGCATCATATTGTTGGAGTTAGGGCTGGATCAACTTTTGCCAAATTATATATTGACGGCGTATTTATCGGAAACCATAACGGCATACCGAATGTAAGTTCAGATACAACGGAAAATTTGAACATAGGCCGTTTGTCTCCGGGTCTCGGGAGATATTTTAACGGTTCCATCGACGAGGTCCGCATCTACAACGCCGCGATGACCGTTTCGGCCATCCGCGAAGACTATCTGGCTGGACTGGACAGGCTATTGGCCGGAGGCCAGATAACCGAACGGGAATATCAAAAAAAATTATCAGACCTGAATTCAACCTATGCGACCAGCGAATAACCGACAATCAAAAATGGAAAAAGCCTTCACGCTCATCGAGCTCCTGGTGGTCATCGCCATCGTGGGCATTTTGGCCGGGATGGTTGTGGTGAACATGTCCGGGGCGACCGAGAGCGCGAGGATAGCGAAATCCAAGGCATTCTCCGGCTCGGTTCGCAGTGCCCTGCTGATGAACCGGGTTTCGGAATGGAGTTTCAATGATGGTTCGGGGAGCGCCGCCGCCGATACGGTCGGAACGAATAACGGAGTTCTCACCAATTTTAATTTTTCCGGCAATTCCAATTGGAAAACAGGGGCGGAATGCGTGTCGGAAAAATGTTTGAGCTTTGACGGGGCGAATGACTATGTGGAGGCCGGGAGTGACGCGTCTTTAACTCTCGCTTCAGGAGGGACTATCGAAACTTGGATCAATATCCGGCAGCTCGCGAGTTCCTGGGGCAACGTTATTATAATGAAAGGGGACGCCGTAAGCTGGGCCAATCTTCATTATGTGCTTTTGGAAGATACGGGAGAGGACAAGATCGTTTTTAGCGTTTCCGACGGCACAACCTATATGGGGAGCGGCGGTCCGAAAACTCCGTCTTTGGCGGCTGATACTTGGTACCATATAGCCGCCACTTGGAACTCGACCACAAAATGCATATATCTGAACGGCAAGCTTAGCCAATGCGTAAGCTCGACCGTAATGCCAAGAGATACAATGGCCGGATGCTACGTAAATATCGGTAGAGCTTATTCCGGCAGTTATTATTTCAACGGTACAATAGACGATATTCGCGTTTATAATTCCGCCCTGCCTGTTTCGGTTATTCGCGGGCAATATCTTGCCGGCCTCGATAAACTTTTGGCTGGCGGCCAGATCACCAAGCAAAATTACGAGCAAAGGTCAGCCGATCTGAATTTAAGTTATACAAGCAATGAATAATTTACGATCATCAAAAAAAGCTTTCACGCTCATCGAGCTCCTGGTGGTCATCGCCATCATCGGCATTCTGGCCGGGATGGTAACGGTGAATATGTCGGGGGCGACCGAGAGCGCGAGGATAGCCAAGTCCAAGGCATTCTCCGGTTCTGTTCGCAGCGCTCTGCTGATGAACCGCGTGTCGGAGTGGAATTTTGACGAAACCTCTGGAACTTCCGTCCTGGATTCCTGGGGTTCCAACCTTGGAACATTTGTCAGCGCCCCGGTCCGCAAATCTGGCGCGAATTGCGTGTCGGGAGGCTGTTTGGAATTTGACGGGACGGACGACTATGTAAATTGTGGCAACTTGGGGGCGATGCCCGCCCAAGGAACTCTTTCTTTTTGGATGAATCCAACAGTGGTTGAAAGTTATAGAAATCCTCTTACTACCGTATATGCCGGCAGCAATGTAGGCATTAGGTTCGAAGAGAATAATGTCGGTACTTTTGGAGTGATAGTCGGGGATGATGCTGGAGTTTATACTCCGGCCAACTATCTAGATACGGGGCTTCAAGCAAATAGATGGTACTATGTGACCTTAATTTGGGATCAAACTGTAAATAATATGAAAGGATATTTGGACGGCGTTAAGAAGTTTGATAAATCGAACACCCATTGGCCGACGACGATGCCGGCAGTGGCGATCGGCAATGGTTACAGTTCGTCGCGGTTTTGGAAAGGCCTCATTGATGAAGTCCGCATTTATAATGCCGCGCCAACCCTTTCTTTTATCCGGGATCAATATCTAACAGGGATAGAAAATCTTTTGTCTGAAGAGCAGATCACTAATGAAGAATATCAACAAAGAATATCAACTTTAAATTCAACCTATGCAACCAGCGAATAACCGACAACCCAAAACCCAAAAAGCCTTCACGCTAATCGAGCTCCTGGTTGTGATCGCCATCGTGGGTATTCTGGTCGGGATGGTGGTCGTGAATATGTCGGGGGCGACCGAGAGCGCGAGGGTGGCAAAGACCAAAACATTTTCTTCTTCGGTTCATAGTTCCCTGCTGATGAACCGCGTGTCCGAGTGGATGCTCGACGAGGGAATTGGCACAACCACCGCCGATACGGTGGCGTCCGGCAGCGGAACGCTGGTTAACGGTCCGGTTTGGAAAGCGGGCGCGGACTGCGTGTCGGGAGGGTGTTTGCAATTCAGCGGAGCGTCAACCCAATACGTGGCCAGTTCCGGGCAGATCGCAGTTCCGGAAAATGGGACGATCGAGGGGTGGATCAAAGGTTCTGCCGCTCTGCAAAAGAACGAAAATATTTATCCTTTCGGTTTGGATTATGTCTCTCTGCTCGGTCCGGGAGCCACATCAGACTCAAGAGCGGGGATAATAACCGGCACCGGGGGAAGCTACGATCATCTAAGCTGGGGAGGGCAAAATCTTTATAACGGAAGCTGGCATCACTATGTGGTCACTTGGACAAAAGGAACGTCGAATTACAGCTTTCGACTTTATATCGACGGGAAAAAAATAGGCAATCCTTTGACCGGCACCAGGCATCCGGCGGGGGCTTTAAGAAATGTTAAGATAGGAGCCGCCTGGGGTACTTACGGAGCCCATACTGGTTTGATCGACGATGTCCGTATCTATGACGCTGCCC
>Ga0172381_10008516_pt1 | contig 10018 bp, 7 predicted proteins | sample Leawel6488metaG_FD_119754 | JGI IMG/M metagenome (GOLD analysis project Ga0172381, IMG submission 119754) | Leachate microbial communities from a municipal landfill in Southern Ontario, Canada - Leachate well 64-88 metaG | ecosystem: Engineered > Solid waste > Landfill > Unclassified | place... | reverse complement strand
AATAACGGAAGTTTGACGGCTGTTCATTTTAGTAATTAATATAAAAGTATGAAAAAATTAATCGTGATAGCAGTGCTATCAATAATGGTTTTGCCATTTGTAGTTTCAGCCAAGCCTATGTCAACTTGGCAAGTGTATAGAGGAGGAATTTTAACAGTATATAGTGGTGATAGCGCTAACTCGCCGGTATATTACCAAGGTGTTCCAAGTGGATATGACGGTGGAGCTGTCGACACTATCAGTCCATATATACCGGGTGTAATGTCCACAGGCTCTTCGACGCCTAGCTTATAGTTGAGATTCACTCTGCCCTCTTTATGAGGGTAGGAGAATAACAATTAAATTATGAAACTATATCCACATCAGGAAAAAGCAGTCAATGAAACCCCAGCCAAGTGGGGACTGTGGTTCAAGATGAGAGTCGGTAAGACCGCCACAGCCATCAGACTGGCAGAGAAACACGCTATGTCAGCCTTGATCATTTGTCCCAAGTCTATAAAGAAGCAATGGGAAAAAGAGGTGGAGACGTGGAAACTCAAATGCGAGTTCGAAGTTTGGTCACGTGAGCAGTTCAGGATCAATTATAAAAAGATAAAAAGACATGATGCCATCGTCGTAGATGAAGTTCACACGGCTGGAGGCAACTACAAAAGCCAGTTCTTTAAAGCGCTAGAAGCTTATATCGATCACCACGCTGTCAGATATATATGGCCATTGACCGGTACGCCATACACGGGAAATCCATGGTGTGTCTACAGCTATGCCAGATTACTGGGCAGGAAATGGGATTGGTATAAGTTCAAGATGACATTCTTTGACGAGGTGAGACTGGGTAGAGCGCCAGCACCGGGTCAAAGAGATCTCCGCAAGCGAATAACCGTGCCGAAGAAAGGAATGGAGGCGAGGTTGCAAGAACTGCTCAGGTCGCTTGGGACAGTTATAGATCTCAAAGATATAACCGAGGTCATGGATGACGAGGATATGGTAGAAAATATCAGCTTTGGTAAAGAGCAGAAGAAATTGTCCGATGATTTTTATGACGAGAATCCGATCGTTAATTTCACTAGGCAACATCAGATCGAATCAGGGTGCTTGAAGTCAGATGGCTACGTTAAAGATATAAAAATAAGATGTCCCAAAGATGACAGGATTGTAGAAATATGTTCTAATACGGATAAGGTGGTGATCGTGTGCAAGTACTTACTCCAGATCGAGAAATACGTAGAGCTATTAAAGCTACTTGGAGTCCCAATATTTACCATACACGGTCAGCAGAAAGAGATGGCGTCAGAAGTAGCGGCCAAGGCAGAACAGGAGGAACGAGCTATCGTAATAGTGCAGGGTGACATGGGTTGTGGATATTCATTGGCATCATTTGATACTATGATTTTTGCCTCTATGAGTTTTTCTTTTGTCTCCTTTGATCAAGTCAAATCGCGTATGAAAGCGATAGGAAAAAAAATAGCCAATTGCTATATTCATTTAATAACGGAGGGTAAGAATAGCATTGACAGAGCTGTATATGAGTCGGTCAAGCGCAAGGAAAATTTTAGTATTGAGCTTTACAATAACAATAATATATGATAAGATAAATTTATATATTATTATTATTCTAATATGACAAAAAAAATAAGAGACTTGGCGGGGAAAAAATTTGGTAGATTAACTGTAATTAATTTCGATAGAAGAGAAAATGGAAGAACATTTTGGGTTTGTAAATGTAAATGTGGAAAAATTAAATCGATAGATAAAATTGGACTTCTCGGTGGTAGGACTAAAAGTTGCAATTGCCTGAAGGGTGGATCAAATCATTATAATTATAAGGGGGGAAGAAGTAAAAAGAAAATATACTATATATATCATTCCATATTAGCTAGATGTAATAATCCAAATGAAGTTGGATATAAAAATTATGGTGGTCGTGGGATAAAATGTTTATGGAAGAAATATGAAGATTTTGAAAAAGATATGAAATATAAATACACACGCCACGTAAATAAACATGGAGAACATAATACATTCATAGAGAGGATAAATAACAATGGAAATTATTGTAAAGAAAATTGTAAATTTGCAACCAGGAGAGAGCAGAATTTAAACAGAAGAAGCTCGCATTTAATTACGTATAACAATAAGACTATGACTGTAACCGAATGGGCGGAAAAATTAAATATTAATAGGAAATCTTTATATTATAGATTGAATAGCGGATGGAGCGTTAAAAAATCTTTTAATATATTATCAAAATATGCCAAGGACAAAACAAAGATTTGAACAATACTTCACAACTAAGCTGATACAATGGCTCAAGTATTTCGCGCATGACCTACACGACGAGTTCGGCAAGAACGTGGGGCCAATAGAAGCCAAGGTAAGTTATAAGACAAGATTTAATTTCGCCGGCGGATTTAAAAAAGATCAGCTCAAGACTCTCATCAAGGCTAAATACGGTACCGTTATTCACAAGATATCAGATCTCGGTCGTATCAACGCAAGACCTTGGGATATCGATTGCTATACTGAAAGTATGTCAGTCGTCGCTCTCATGTGGAAGCGTGATAACAATAAAGTTTTTTATTTATTCGATCCCGAAGTTATCAACAATATGATCAGGGATGGCGTGAAAAGTATCGATGAAAAAGAAGCTGCTTATAAATGCTTCAAGATAGGCTATTTAAGAAAATAGCTAATGTTCGCAAACAAAACGAGGCTCTGTGAGCCTCGTAGTGAAGAGATAGATGATTACTTGATATAAGTATCGACTATTGGTCGTTACTTTCTAAAGAAAATATTATTTTTTTAATGGCAGACGCTTTTTGACTGTCATTTTTTTTATTCCAATCAGGCACAACATTCTTGGCCTGTCTTAAAACCTCTCTTAATATTTCAGGATCAGTATCATTCGGTAGCCCGAACCTAACTATCATCAACGCTGGGAAAACTGAATCGTTAACACCTTTTCTGATGGTTGTAATTGATTCGTCAATAATATCCTTTCTTTCTTCTGCGTTGAGTGACATATACTCTTCTGACGTAACGATGGATGTTAGGACCGGCTTGAGCAATTTTCCATTATATCTTTGATACTCACTGTATTCGTAGCTATTCATCTCCACTCCATCGACTATTTTTTCCGGCATGCCAATATAATGCTCGAGTGATTTTAATTCTTTGATAACTGGGTCGTCGCTTTTATCTTTCTTAGATGAAAATGGATCGAACCAATAATTACTGCCAGCCGGTACGTCAACTATATCACCAAATATATCTCGCTTGGGAGCTAGTTTTTCCCTCAAGACCGGCAACCTCTCCTGAAATGCATCTACGATATCATCGGTTTCCCTTAATGTTGGATCAATGGATTTAGCAATCCTTGTCACCATCGTCGGGATCAGCGATGAAACCGTTTGTTTTACAAACTTCTCACCAGACCTGTCTGGTTCTGTTAATGCTTCTAGCCCCCCAGCTACACCTCTCAAATAACTTTGGTTGGTTAAGTTTTTTAATGCGGAAAAAGCCGTGGAAGCAATAAGATCAGCACCCTTTTTGGTTTGGTATAATCTATAAAAATCAGCTCCTAGCGTCATTAAGTTCCCGAGTGGTGACACTCTGTTCAACTCTCTCCATTCTCCATTAACAAGAATTGAATTAGGCTGTGATGAATAATACATAGTTGATCTTTCTTTCTCGTTTTCCGATGCTCCCCCAGTAATAAGACCTTTTTCCGCCAACAAATAACCAAGTGCCATGACGCCAGATCCAGTGACGGCCCTACTTAAATCATCTATTATATTTTTTTGACTTCTTGTAACAGGGTTAGCCGCTCTTATTGCTGCCTTGAGAAAACCGGCAGGTGAAAAATCAACTATTCTCGATATTACATTAGACGGAGTCTTAGTAAAAGGTGCTACTATTTCCAGACCTATTAACCCAGCTTTGCTAGCCAATCCATTATTCTTCGCCAATGCTCTCTTGGCTCCCACGATAGCATCACCAAGTGCATTCTTAGATTGAAACGTGGCATATTCAGCAGCATCGATAGCATTTAAAACCATTTCATTACTAGGTTTTTGCAATAAATCCCTTATTCTATTTTTTGCAATATCACCTGCCAAGCCTTCATTCCTTGCTATCAACTTAGCTTGTGATTCAAATGATTTCTCCATGGCCATTTGCCTGAAAACTATATCTTCAGCACCGAGCGATCTGAACACGGTCTTGGTGTAACCATCTAATATCTTATTGTCAAAGTTAACCTGCCTAGGCAGATCCCATTTCTGTAAGAATTTATCATTGTATATGCCGGTTCTCATATATCGACCGACTTCTTTTATGCCATTAAATGCGCCCTTTACTTCGGCCGCTATGCTAGGAAGATTATGCGTTCTTTTATTTGTGATGAGCGAGGCCATAACATCAATCGGCATGGCCACCACATCGGAAGCATCCATAAGAAGTCTCATTGTTATGTTGCCAGTTGTATTTGCTATATGAGTAGTAGGGGAGGTAAGTAATCCGGCTTTCCAGAGAGTCAATAATTTTTCTGTATTGTTTGATTGCTTGAGTCCTGCCACAAAAGACGCGAGACCGTTTATATCTTTGTTGCTTGTTAAATCAAATATAGCTCTTTGCATTTCTCCCGTTAGATCCTTACTGCCTAGTTCTCTTTTTGCTCTCGTCATCCAAAATATTGGATCGAGTGTATTTTGAGCCATTACTTTATATGCGGCCACGGCTCTTCCAGCTTCGGTTCCACCTTTCACTAATTTACTTAACGCCACATCATTCTGTTTCATCGCATTGTCAATCTGCCCTTGCAACACTTCTTCCATTTCTGGACTGATTCTTATTTGATTGATAGAGTTCTTTATGAATTGTGAATTGGCGTTTATCGTATTTTTTAAAGCAATCACCTCGCCGTCTGTTATTCTGCTGTTAACAACATCTTTTAAAAGTTGCTTAGGATCAGCTCCCAGTTCAAGCGCAGCATTATTCATTTCTTCAAATGTCTTAACCGTTCTTTTTTCCAAGCCAAGCACCGACAATCTCTTCTCCACTTCCTGAGTTAATTCCTCAGGCAAGTTCAATTTATCGCTCCTGAATTTTTGATCTACTATTTTTCTATCAAATTCCTTGAAGGGTATTTCCATTGAAATAATATTGTCCATAACCGATGCGTTGTCTGTCGCATTCACCAATGTTTGCGCCAACTGTTTGTCTTCGACACCTATCTTCAAAAGATTTCTAGCTATATTGATAGGATTTTTTGACTTCGCTATGTTGTTTATTGCTTTTTCTAGCACCTTTTTTTCAATAGACTTGACTCCTCCAACGTCAACCATGGATGAATAAAATTCCGTATCCCTGTCTTTGTTGGCTTTTTCTAACGCTATCTTTTTGTCATATCCCTTATCTAAATATCCCTGTACTCTATCTGCCAATTTTATATCATCGTCACCGCCACGAACAAATACTTTATTGTATAAAGTATCTTGTTGTTTGATCGGTACATTCTCTTCTACTCCGACATCTAAAATCATGGATGGAGTTGTTTTTGATTTCTGACTTTCATTTACTGGCACACCATAATTAATAGTTTTCTTTTCATAAGCCTTAGCTAAATTACTTTTTTCAACAGCACCACGTGTGTCTTTAAATTCAAGCGACGGCTTTTTCTGTTCTATCTCTCTTAAATTAGTAATACTTTTTTTCTTCGGTTCAGCCTTAGGCGACACGGCTATCTTGCTTTCAGCTATCTTTTTTTGACTTGCTGTTAGATTCTCACCCACGTTGAACGTCATCGATGTCGATTGTTTGGGTGCGGTAAAACCAGCAGGAGTAGTATTGGCTATCCCAGTCGGTTGAACAACATTGTCGTCATGATTAAAGATACTGTTTTTTATGTCATCAATTGTGGGAAGAATGCTTTTTACGAAATTGAATAATCCCATATTTTATTATTTATCTCCAAAGTTAACATTTTTAATTGATTCGGCTATTATCTCTTGTGGACTTTTCGCTTTCTCATTCTGATTGGTTGGTATCAATAATCTCTTTGACTCTGGACTTGTCGGATTCAAATTCCATCCGTATTGGAAATCGAAGTCTTTGACATCGGCACCAGGTGTGGCGGCATATTTATTCCTTTCCTCGATGTAGACATCAGTGTTCCAGAACGTATCACCTCCCTGACCCTTTCCCTTGGTATTGTTCAACCTATTGGTTGCGGCCGCGAGAGCATCGGATTGTCCTTGAGTCAAATTAAGAGTGACGTTAGCAGCCTGAGTTTTTGTTTTGCCAATGTTACCAGCACTGACCTGATTGACTATTTGGCCAGTTGCTGAATCATAGCTAGTGATTGTTACATTGCCTGAGTCGTCGGCCGATTGAATTTGTTTGATGTTCGGATCATCTGTCCTCAATCCCTGTATAGTTATTTTGCCGTATTTAGGATCATCTACAGTTTGCGTTTCTCCCACTTTCAATTCCTTGGCCAACGAAACTAATGCCGAGCTTGTCCAGAAAGCATCGATGTCTTCTTTCTTTGTTCCAGTGTAGGTAACACCATCGACTACGAAAGTCTGACCGGCAGGCAAAGCAGATATCGCATCAGCAATAGTCTTAGCTTTGGTAGCCCCAGCTAACGACTGTTCTCTCTTTTCTTTAGATAAATCGATGTATTCATTTATGCGATCAATCTTGGCTTGTCTCTGTCTCTGATAATAATCTTCGTCAAGTTTATCGATCTTATCAATGTATGTGCTATAGAGTTTTATGTTGTCGCTATTGTAAGCCATTCGCGCTTTGGAAATCAGCGATTCTTTCTCAGACAACAAGTCTTGCAATTCGGCATTGCGTTTTAAATCATTCTGTTTAGTTTGAGCCAAACCATAGGAAGTCCCTGATTGTCCCAGTCTGTATTGAATAGCACCCTCAGTTGCCTTAGACGCTTTCTGCTCTTCGATTTTATTCTTTCTGTCGGCTTCGTACTGAGCATTGTAGTCGGCTATCAGTTGCTTGTTTTCCGCATCTAGTGCCGCTTGCATAGTATTGAAAATCTGTGTTTGTCTATCTATCTTCTCATTCGCTCCACTTGCTTCATTATAAACACCTGCCGATGACATAGTATTCGGTACTGATTTGGCGACACCCCATTCACTGCCGTCAGCAGTTCTTCTCACTCCGTTAGCATCAGTGTAAGCCCATGGTGCGACATCGTCATTGTTAGCAAGAGGTGCTGAGACTGGATCATTCATTTTGACATATCTTTGATAACCAGTTTCGTCTTTATATAAAATACCGCCATTAACTTTTTCACTGCCCGAGCCTATGAATTGGCCGAGTGAATCGACAATCGGTGACTTGGCATTGTTCTGATACCCATAGGCTAACTGTGTGCCAGGGTCTGCGTTGCCCATTGATTTATATCTCTCATCTAGCATATTATTTTATTTTTAAATTATTGACTTAACAAATTTTTTATTATCAACTTGAATAATATTTTTAAGTAGGTAAGCATACCTTATCAATTCATAGTTGACATTCTCAGCATCGGTTGAGACCTGCATAGAGATACTGAAAAGTTCGATGTCTGACTTGAGTGGTATGATATAAACATATCTTTTCATGCCGGCTAGGTTGTCGTTCGATCCGAATCTTTCCGTGCCAAAGGGTGAAGCGCCAAAGGCGTTATAAGAAGCGCTTTGGAGAACGTGTGAGATATCATCTTGAGCCGATAGCATTACTTCAAGACTGCGAGTAAAGCCAAAATCATCGTAAAGGATGGTAAGCATGCCTTCAAAATTATCAGACAAGTATAGCTCTAGTGCTACGGCATCCACGGTTTTTTGCTTGAATGGCTCTCCGAAGTTCTCTGCATGCGTTCTAAGTATTGACGTAAGTGCCGAACCGTTGTCTAATATATCATCTTGCAGTTCATAAGTATTGGGGTTGACTGAAGAGTGCCACCTCAACTTATTATTGATGATAGTCCAATCGCCCACATTCCAGCCTACGTAAGGCGTGTGCCACGCTTTCTTAATAAGATCATAAACTATGACCACATCGTTATAAGAACTGCTCTCGTCTTGTTTGAAGGCGTAGTAGACCTTGGATTTATGGCAGATACCAGTGGCCTCACTATGTATGCCGGCCTTAAAAGTAGGGGAAATATCGTCTGAAATGTTGATAGACTGTGGATAATCCACATTTGATTCACGTGTCAGGTGTATCATTTCCTTATCTTCGGTCACAAATATCACACCATTGGGTGATTGAAAGGTTGACTTCTGTCCTATGGCACCGACTGTGCTTGATCTATCGTCGGCTGGCTTAGGTGATCCCCAAACTGGGACATCAACTCTGTCGCCTGATTGTTTGAAAACTAAGGTTTTGATCAAATTCTTTTTAAAAATATATAATTTCTCTTCATCTTTAGCATAAGCTGTGATAGGTCCGCCTTGCTCGATTTCCTTAGCTCCACCGTCACCATCGTTAGCGCCACTTGTCCACGTGCTAGGATCATCTAACTTGGAATAGTTGCTGACGGACTGTTTAGTTTCGAGCCTTGCGTGTATGCGACCATCGTGAGCGATACCGACACTGCCACGAAAGTCAGTCAACAAAGCGTTGACACATTGCTGTACCATTATATCTCCTACGGTTGGTGCCGTGGGGACAATGCTACAACCAGTGAAGGTTCTATCTGAGATGCCGGTGTAAGCTATAACATCACTGTTTATTACTATCGTGCCGGTCGTTGTAAAGTCATAAACTTCTCGATCAAAAACCGTGGCGTTTAATGATTCGACAAGTCTAAGATACGGAGAACCTACACCGGATATATCTGTACCTACTGTTCCAGTTGAAGTTGTAGCGACGGTGATGGCTGAGGTATTGCTGTCTACTGTGGTTATTATAAAAGCATTTTTGTCAGTATCAAAAACACAGGTTTCTAGTTTTGATGTTATTGTTCTAATAGCTGTTTGTATGATGGCTGCAATGTCGGCCATGGTTGTGGCTGTGGTCAGATTCAAGCCATCAATATTTCTAGCTGTGCCATCAATCGTGATGCGGAAACTACCGTTATTGACTAATTTCAAGCTGTCAAATTCTTGAATAGATATGCCGCCTTCCAGTCTGGCAGGTTTAGCTAAAAGTTCTGAAACGGTTATAGTATTTGATCCATTGTCGCTTGCATATCGAGCATAAGCTCCGCTCCATTTCTGCCAATCGTCTTGACCATTACAGAAGAAAACCGAGGATGGGACTTCGGTTGATTTGGCTATCACGGCAAAACAAAATTCAAGGTTCGGTACAAACCCTGCTTTGAGCGTCAGGTATTCATCCATTATTCCCTCAATCCTGAAATCGACTTTGTCGCTATAGGCTCTCATGTCAATTTGCGTTCCGTCTCTTTTCTCAAATCTCCACGCGCGCTTGATCGGGGTATCTCCGGCTTTCTCTGTTCCGACTATAACTGAACCTGGTCTTATCGTAGGCGTCATCCCATCGGTGAACATTATGTTTTGTCCCACGGGAAATGCGCCTGGGGTTTGGGAAATATCATCCTTTGTGACGTAGCCCAAAAACTTTCCACCTGCCATTCTATCAGGATAGACAACCCATTTATTTGTTTCGATTGTTTTTTTATCTATCATATTTGATTGAAACGACTATAATAATTAGATTGATTTAAAGCTTCGGTTGAGGGATAGCGTCTATTTAAATTTATCAAAGCTTCTTTTTTTCTGGCTTCTGAAGTATCAACTAAGTCCTTATCCCTTATTTTAAACATGGCCGCTTTCTCAATTGAGGCATACATTATGGCAGACTCAAATGTTTCGTCACAAAGAATTGTATCTGTATCGGCAGTCACTGATTCTTTATATGTACCGGCAACATCCTTAACCACGTTCTTTGAGTTATACGGTGTCTCCATTAAAGATGGAATGTGAAAGGTTAGACCGTCGATGCGGAAGTCGGTGTCGGTCACCGTGGTGTGAGCTATGGTCATTTT
>Ga0172381_10008515_pt1 | contig 10018 bp, 7 predicted proteins | sample Leawel6488metaG_FD_119754 | JGI IMG/M metagenome (GOLD analysis project Ga0172381, IMG submission 119754) | Leachate microbial communities from a municipal landfill in Southern Ontario, Canada - Leachate well 64-88 metaG | ecosystem: Engineered > Solid waste > Landfill > Unclassified | place... | reverse complement strand
TGAGATTGCATCAATTAATGATGGGCAAGACATAAATACTCTAATTACTGATTTTAAGCAATATGAATCTGATCTTCAACGCGATAAAGTACTTAAAGAAAAAGAAGCTGATCAAGAAAGAGCACGACAAGAAAAAGAAGCTGATCAAGAAAGAGCACGACAAGAAAAAGCTGCTTTAGATAAGAAAGAAGCGTTAGCTAATATACTTATTACTTCAGGATTCAATTTCGATGGTTATACAATTACAAAATATTCCGGATATATTTCTGGCGATGATGCAGTTCAAGTTGAGCGAGGAAGAAGCTTTTTAGGATATGGGGGTAAAAACATGGGTGAGGGTCTTATGGCTTCTCTTGTAGTCATACGAAGGAATGCATTGGCAGAACTCAAGGAAGCAGCTTATACACTTGGTTGTAATGCGGTTATTGGAGTAGATTTTGATTACATAACATTGGATCCACAGACACATGATGTTCTTGCAGGGGGTACGACATATCAACCTTATGTTTTTGGTGTTACAGCTAATGGTAACGCTGTTATTATTGAAAAAAATAAAACTATAGAAAATAAAATTTAAATTAAGACTATGTCAGTAAAGCATAGCGGTATTAAGTATAAGTATCTTCTATTACCTATATGGTTATCATCATTCAAGTACAAATAGAAGGTATACCAGTTCATGGTAAACGGCCAGACAGGAAGAGTCGGTGGACGTACTCCTGTATCAGCTATACGTGTTGCAATAGCATTAATAATCGCAGCAATAATATATGCAGTGCTAAAGATGAGCGGGACGATATAGCAGAGAATGTAAAACAACAATAATAAGCAAAAAAGAAAAATATAAGGGAACTTATATTTTTCTTTGTCTAAACAGTTTTTATTATTGGAATTAATATCAAGCATGTTGAATGAGAATTTAATTTGTCATGAACAAGCAAGGTTACAAATTTCGCTTACAGTCTATATAGGTTCGTGCAAATTACAGTAGTTAGTTACTTTTTTAGCAAAATTACCATTCAACATTTGCTCCCAATAGGGAACGGACACTCTCAATGATTTGATAGATTCATAGTATTTGCTTGTTCCTAAATCAGATTTAATTTTTTCCATTAAATACTCCAAATCGCTCATTTTCAATGTTCGTTTGTTCATTTTACCGCTTACCAGATTTGTTAAAATGTTTAGATATATGAATGCACTACCTTGATTCATTCCTGACTTATCTGATACTTCATAGCTAAGTTCCCTTATTTCTCTCATGCCATTATGATGCTTAATAAATGCTTCCCATAATTCATCGAGCATTTCTTTTGTAATAGCTTTATTTGTTCGCATAGTATACCTCTCACTTTCATCATGTGTACTGTCTTCCATAATGGCTGATTGATTAATTTGAACTCTTGGTGCAACAGTCATAGTTATTGGTAGACCTTTTTCAATAACAACTCTACGCAGTAATATATTTACTGCTTGTGATACATCCATTCCGATAGCTTTAAGAATTTCTTCTGCTTCGTTATATATCCTGTCATCGATTTCAATTTCTAGTTTACTCATGTTATGCCTCCTGTAAGTAAATTATATTGCAACGCAAATATAGCATACATAAATTTACATGTCAATAGTAAATATCTTTACTTATCTTTACTTATAATATTATATGCTTTAATACATAGTTTTCTATTCAGATACGAGAAAATAATTGTTTCATATATTTTTGGTGACAGAAAAAGATGTCTCCTAAACCACCAATCCTGCTGTTTTCATATTGCTATACAATTTTGTTGTTTTAAATTTCGGGGAATCATATTCTTTGATAAGAGCATTTTCAAAAGCTCTATTATGTTGGTGTGTATCTTTTGCGAAAGAGTTATAAGCATGTTCGCAAAAGTAAGTAATTAAACATAAAATAGTATGTCCATTGACAACATGCCAAAAATCTTGAATAGATGAATGAGCAAAACTAGACCAACTTATTTTCCAATCATTTGTTTTTGTATTAAATAGCGACCTTATTGATTTGCTTTCCATTACATTACTAATAATTTCATTTATTCTTGATCCGGATAATTCTGTATTTGTACACTCCTTTAAGTATTTGATAAAGTCAGGTATGTTTATCTCATTGTTTTTCATGAACAACTCAAATCTTGTATCTATCGTAATTTCATAGTATGACAACGGTATATTTGCGTAATTATCATGTAGTATATCCTTGATAATATGAATTTGATAGGATAACAAGAACGCTTTCTTTATATCATCATTAGTTATTTGGCAATCTAATAATCTAAATAGGATTTCAATATCGGTTGATAATATTAAAGTTTCCAAATCGTGAGTATCAGTAAAAAAGAGTGTATTTATGGTTTGAGGATTGTCATCTCTATTATCTGAATCTACTAAACCATAAATAGGCCATTCATTTTCATTTAGCTTATACTCTAATATAGGTGCGAGTTGCTTAATTCTGCATAAATTAACTATAACTTGCCTGCAATTAAAGTTTTGAGTATTTTGTTCTAATACTTCTATTGATTGTAAAATGTCTTTCACAGGTCTACAATCTACATTATGAGTTAAATATTTGCCAATGAAATACTTGTCAGTTGGGCCTTCGACGAATAACAGTAAACGCGAAGCATCAAAATAGGATAGATAATTTTGCTGTAATACAACAAAAGATTCAAAATATTTAATATGCGTATTTATTTCATTAACATCACTCATTTAAAACAACCTTCTTCGCAATTAATTCTAAGTGACCATTTATAATGCTTGGTGAATGTGTTGCCACTAATGCTTGTAAGTTGCTTATTCTGCATATTTCTAACAAGCGATCCAAATATTCCTCCTGCCACTCAATATGTAGAGAGACTTCAGGCTCATCAATTAAAACAAGACCACCGTTCTCGGTTTTAAATATTAGCTGATAAAACATGATAAAATCATTCATTTCCCCAGAAGATAAGTTATTCAAATCCAGAAGTTCTCCATCAACACTAAACGATATTCCTGCAGATGAAAAATCGACTACTTTATGGGTTATTTCATTACGCTTATTTAGTATATCAGCGAATAATCTAAATTTATCATAAATACTTTGTAGAGGTTTCAATGTTTCCTCAAAAGCATCAAGGTATACAGTTAGGAAAGTTCTTTTTTTGCTAAATGCATTTTCTAGTTCATCTGGATTTACGATACTATCAGTTCGTTCAATAAGTCCTGCATTACTAAACTTTTCAAGTTCAGTATTATACAAATCCCATCTTCTCTTAAATACATTATAATCTGTGTCAATAGTATTCGAATTCAAATATAAAGATGGTAACTTATTCTTTGCTTTAGTTAATAATTTATTATACTCATCCAATGTTTTCTTAATATTATTAGCAACTTCATTCATTATTTTATATAAATTATTATTAGTTTTATTATTGTATTCATTTCTAAATGTTCTTTTTTCTGTTTCTTTATTTATGTCTTCTTGAAGTCTATTAGATTTAATGAAAAAAACTGGAACAATACATTCATTTTCTTTTATAAAATGATTAAGCCTAAAACATAAATGTTTAAGTACATCATCATTTATAATTTCTCTATATTTACTACTTGGATAAAATTCTCTACTGTGTAATTGCTGCAACTCGTTATCTGATAATGCATAATTTTCTTCTTCGAAGTATGATCTGTTTATTGTGACCTTAGAATCATTAATGATCGTATCTAAAAAATGAAAAGTTTTATTTTCCTTTAATGTATCATAAATTGTTACTTGAAAATCCCAGTTACCTTTCCAAAGGAAGTTAGGATCACACATGTAATGGGCACTATTTGATTTAGATGAATGATTAAGACTATTATCATATATTAATTTTGTTATTTCTATTGTTTTACCGTTCGATAGCAAGCATGAAAAGGAATTAAATGGTACAGTAGCTATTGAAAGCAATTTTGAAGGTGTAGGATTAAGTAAAAAATTTAAGAAGTTAAAAATCGTAGTTTTCCCGCATCCGTTAGGTGCAATAAAAATCGACACATTATCATCATTTTTAAAATCAATATTATAATCAAATCTACTAAATAGTCCTAAAACTTTGACACGATTGATTTTTGTACTATTATTCATTTATAAAGCCTCCATGTGCTACTTTGTTATGATTGCTTAAGCTATACTTTAGATACATTTTATATAAAAGTACGAAATTTATATTATCTTATATCTAGTATTATATATTAATTGGTATGTTTTACAACGGGATGTTAGTATATTGTGAGTTAAGTAAAACTATTTATATTATGGATTCTGGATTTACACATCTTAAAATAATGAAAAAAGCATATAAGTATAAATGAAAAGGAACTAATAGTAAGTATTGCAGAAATATTTTAATGATTAGTATATAATATTATTGTTGAGGAGGAATTTGATGGCAACATATTTTCAAATTCAAGAGTACGTAAGGATAGTGTATGGTTATGTGCCAAAAACATGCTGGATAGCTCATTGTAAGAAAATATTCGGAATGAATGTTCCACCAGCTCCAAATAGATATGATATTGATATAAGAACAAATCCTTGTCCAGAAGATAAACAGAAGGATATAAAAGATGCTTTTATTTATTTTGGTATGTTGTAAACAAGCATAGTGCTTTTCTTTGGACAAGGATGTATCTTTTTATAACATCATCAATATTCTTATTATTTTTGTCTAATTAAGTGTAGCCTATTCAAGCCTATCCAATTTACTTTAAAATAAAGTATAGATATTAGTTAAAAAAATAAAGTAATATTTACAATATGAAAGTGATACAATAGTCTTATAGTTTACTATAATATATCATTTGTTTAGTTATTGATTTACTGAAAGGCATACAAGTGGATTTTTGTCTTCATAATAATATTTAGTTTCGAAAGGAGCATGGAAAATGAACGAACGTAACTATTGGGGGTATCGGATTGATACTAGTGCTATTGACTATTTCACTAAAGAATTGCGCGAGGGAAGACTGAGGCAAGGATGGGGATGGCATGAAGAACAAAATTTAAGAATTATGAAGAAAGATGAAGGAGCAAGTAAGAATTTACCTATGATGAACCGAGTAAAAAAAGGGGATATCCTTATAATCCCAAGATTGCCAGATTGGGATCATGTTACCATAGCCGAAGCTTTAGATGACTGGGACAAAGCATATGAATTTTCTATATCTGCTGGACAGATCGATTATGGACACATTTTCCCTGCTAGAGAAATTCGTAACTTTGTAAGAAATAGTCCTGTAGTAAAAAGTGAGATTCGTACTACATTACATGCTCGACAGCGTTTCTGGAATGTTAACTACTGCTCAAGCGAGATTGAAGAAATTCTATGTGCAGATGAAGATAAGGTCCAAATCGGTCAAACACTAGAAAGCCGAATGGAAAGCGTTTTAAGCACAAGTTTTCTTAATTGTTTTGAACAAGACAAGTTTTGTGATGAATTATACAAAAAAATGATAGAGCATTTTTCTGCAGAAACATGGGAATTTGCTTTAGTACATGGTTTTAGAATGCTTTTTCCTTTTTATGATATTGAACATGTAGGGGGGAAGTCCGAAGAAAAACATGGAACAGATATATTAATCAAGCTTCCGGACATTTTCTCTGAATCTTGTTATTGCATTGCAATTCAAGTAAAGGATCATGGAGGGTTTATTGCAGATGAAGTAATTGAACAAATAAATAAAGCAGATCGTTATTGGAGAGAAAAGGATTTAATAGTAGTTGATAAGATTGTTATTATTACAAAAGCTGAGCAAGTTGATAACTTGCGTCTATTGAATAATAAAGATGGTGTCAAGTTTTACTTTGCATCTGATTTAAAGAAGCTACTACTAACAATAGGTAAGAATTTTATTGGAATTAATGACAATATTATAAAATAGATTTTTAACTGAATTAAAAGAAGAAGGTAACTGTCCTGTAATATGGACAGGAATTTTCCGAATCATAAATTACCGATATATTTCATATTCAATATGATATAATAATTAATAGTATTTATTTAGCAATCAAAAGAGTAATTTGATGAGATTTTATCAAAACAAAATTCTTAATCTTTTTACGAAATTGGTTTGTGATGTATACTGCATTATCTATATAAACTGGATATTGGAGTAAATAAGTATGTTAGGTTATATTAAAACAAAAAATCAAAATTTCAAACAAAAGAATAGTATAAGGGGAATAGTGTATGGTAAGAAAAAATTATAGTGCTGGAATGGTCAAATTGTCTTTTTGGTTTTTAGAATTTAAAAAAATGGTTACACTTGTAAATTCTGGAATGGAATTCGACGAAATAAAAAAGCTAAATTTGGAATCAAATATTTTCGCCGCACCAACACAAGCAAGAGCAATACAGATGTATAACACTATTTCAATGCGCTTAAAAGCTTTGGATAGAAGCTTTTACAATTTATTCGATCAACTGGATGTAAGTAATCAAAAGTTGCTTGTTCTTATTTCAATAATGGCTAGTGATACATTGTTTTTTGATTTTATGTATGAAGTATTCCGTGAAAAACTTATTATTGGCATGAATGAAATAGCTGATAGAGATGTGAATGTTTTTTTTAAAGACAAACAATCTCAGAATGATAGGGTTGCTAAGTGGACAGACTATACATTAAAAAGACTTGGAGATTGTTATAAGACATTATTAATGGAAGCAGGTGTTTTAAACAAAACAACTGGGCAAAGAGAGATAATTAGACCTTTGATTGATAGATCATTAGAAAGTAACCTTAAAAAGCAAAATATGGATTTGTATATTTCGATATTTCAGGGGATACGATGATGATATCTTTACATGAACAGCTTGACAGAGTTGAACAAATTATTAAAAAAGAAAGTTTTCGTTTGAACAAAGGTCTTGGAAATGAAGTCGGATACTATATTTTTGATTATGATCCAGAAGACGAGCTAACTGTAAGAGAGCGAGTTGCCTATATGAAAAAAAAGAATACTCGTGGAACAGATGGCTTTGATTTAGTTGTATTCGACCTATATGACATTATTATTGATATTCTTGAAAAAGAGGGTTTTTTGGAGCAATGTTTTAAGTTCGAAAAAGAGAAAGGATTTGATAGGATTATTAAAGCCGTTGGCAATCTTTTGAAGATTAACGAAGATGATAGTCTTATTGTAAAATATATTACAGAGAATACACCTAAGGATGCTGTTGTTTTTATTATTGGAATAGGAAAGTGTTATCCAGTATTAAGAGCTCACAAAGTTCTTAACACGCTTCATCAATCTTTGGACAGTGTTCCTGTAGTGTTGTTTTATCCAGGGAAATATGATGGTCAAGAATTGGTTTTGTTTAAATCTATTAAAGACGACAATTATTATAGAGCATTCAGGCTTGTGGAATAGGGGAGGGTATGATGCTAATAAAAGATATGTTTTTGAAACCGATAGATAGAAATATTGCAGGTGTTATAAAAGTAGGACAAAACGATGTTGATAATGTAACACAGGAACTCGAGGAATATATTGTTACAAAAGAAATGCAGAAACATTTTTCTGATTTCTTTTCAAGTTACAAAACTGGCATTAACAGCAATACTGATAAGATAGGAGTATGGATTTCAGGTTTCTTTGGAAGTGGTAAATCACATTTTTTAAAGATCCTGTCTTATCTGCTTGAAAACAGGACAGTTAATAATAAAAAGGCTATAGATTATTTTATTGATGATAAAAAAATAATAGATCCAATGGTTCTCGCTGATATGAAATTAGCAGCAAGTGTACCAACGGACATTATTCTGTTTAACATTGACTCAAAATCCGAAATGGCAGGAAAGCAAACAAAGGATGCTATCATATCAGTATTCTTAAAAGTCTTTAATGAAATGCAAGGATTTTGTGGTTCTATTCCTGCTCTTGCTGATCTAGAACGACAGTTAACAGAGCAAGGGAAATATGACGAGTTTAAAAGAAAATTTGAGGATGATTTTGGGAAGAGTTGGATTGAATCAAGAAGTAAGTTTGATTTCATCCAAGATACTATCGTAGACGTTTTAGCTGTCATGGGGTTCATGAGTGAATCAGCAGCCCGTAACTGGTGTGAAAAAACTATTGAACCTTATCAGATCAGTATCGAGAACTTTGCTAAGATGATAAAAGAATACCTGGATCATAAAGGAAGAAATCATCATCTGGTTTTCCTGGTAGATGAAATTGGTCAATATATTGGAGATGATTCAAAGCTAATGCTTAACCTCCAGACAGTGACGGAAGATCTTGGGACAGCTTGTCGAGGTAAGGTTTGGATCATAGTTACAAGCCAGCAGGATATTGACTCCATTACAAAAACAAAAGGCAATGACTTCTCCAAGATCCAGGGACGTTTTGATACGCGTCTCTCTTTGTCATCAGCTAATGTGGATGAAGTTATCAAGAAAAGAATTCTTGATAAGACGACTACTGCAGAGCAGACCTTACGACTTCTTTATGAACAGAAATCCACCATCATAAAGAATTTGATAGTTTTTAATGATGGTGTCGAGAAAAAACTGTATGCTAATGAGCATGACTTTGCATTGGTTTATCCCTTTGTACCTTATCAGTTCAACTTACTAGCTAGTGTACTGACTTCCATCCGTACCCATGGTGCTTCTGGTAAGCACTTGTCCGAAGGTGAACGTTCTATGATTGCCTTGTTCAAAGAATCTGCTATGAAAATTATGGATCATGAGCATGGTGCATTAATTCCATTCAATGTTTTCTATGATGCTCTTCATCAGTTTTTAGATCATAGCCATAAAGGAGTAATTTCCAGAGCTTTGGAAAACAGTTATATAAATGCAGATAATGAAACAGACAACTTTAATGTAAATGTTTTAAAGACATTGTTTATGATCAAGTATGTCAAAGAAATCACAGCAAATACCGATAACATTACCAGCTTAATGATCTCAGATATCAACACTGACCGTATAGCACTTAAGAAGCATGTTGAAGAAGCACTTAATATACTAGTTCGGCAGATGCTAGTTCAGAAAAATGGTGATAATTATGTATTTTTAACGAACGAAGAGCAAGAAATTAATCGAGAAATTGAAAATCAAAATGTCGAGATGGCTGATGTTATTAACAAGGTTTCAGAAATCATTTTCGAGGATATTTTCAGTGAAAAGAAATACCGTTATCCAGAACACAATGGACGCTATAATTTTGCATTTAATCAGATTGTTGATGATCGTCCCTATAAGTCCAACCAGAACAATGACATTGGGATTCGCATTCTAACCCCAAGCTCTGAGTACAGTGATGATGAAACTACGCTTCGCATGATGTCCGGTCAAGGGAAAGAAGTACTTGTGGTACTTCCTAATGATTCTGCATTTCTTAATGAGCTAAGGAGTTCTCTGAAGATCGAGAAATACTTGAGGTTGACAACATCCAATAAACTTACAAAGTTTGAAGAGATAAAAACAGGCAAACAAAAAGAGATGCGGGAAAGAATCAATAATGCTAAGTTATTTCTTCAAGAAGCAATGAAGAATGCAACAATCTATGTCAATGGTGATAAGGCTCAAATAGGATCAAAAGAAGTTACTGCCCGCATCAATGAAGCGTTAGGACGATTGGTTTCTACAGTTTATCATAAATTGACCTATATCGAAGTTGCTATGAATGAAGCAAATATTCGGGCGCTTTTCAAGACATCAAACCAGCAGTCATTTGCCCTGGAAGGCGGCAAGGAAGCAAATTCTAATGCAGTATATGATGTACTTAACTTTATAACAACCAATTCTAACAAATATTACAAGACATCCATGAAGTGCCTTATGGAGAGGTTCATGAAAGCACCATATGGATTTGTAGAAGATGATGTGGAATGGATTGTCGCTAAATTATTCAAAAACGGCGATATAGCTCTGACTATTAATGGTGCAGCTGTTACTCTTCTTAATAAGTCGAAAGAAGAAATCATCCGCTATATCACCAAGAAGGAATATGTTGAAAAAC
>Ga0172381_10008514_pt1 | contig 10019 bp, 8 predicted proteins | sample Leawel6488metaG_FD_119754 | JGI IMG/M metagenome (GOLD analysis project Ga0172381, IMG submission 119754) | Leachate microbial communities from a municipal landfill in Southern Ontario, Canada - Leachate well 64-88 metaG | ecosystem: Engineered > Solid waste > Landfill > Unclassified | place... | reverse complement strand
GCTGATGCACACGATAAAAGAGATTTTGAAATGGCAAAAAAATATAGCATTCCTTTGAGAACATCTATAAAGCCAGAAGATGAAGAATTAGCCATAAAAGTTAAAAACCTAGAAGAGTGCTACGAAGGAGAAGGAGTATTGTATAATTCAGGAGAGTTTGACGGTTTAACCTCTAAAGAAGCTAAACCAAAAATAACAGTATTATTGGGATCTAAAAATTTAGCTCAGCAAAAAATTGTTTATAAATTAAGGGATTGGGTTTTTTCACGTCAACATTATTGGGGTGAACCAATCCCAATGATTTTTTGTCAAAAATGCGGGTGGCAAGCAGTTCCAGAAAAAAATTTGCCTGTTGAATTGCCAAAAATAAAAAAATATAAACCAACAGATACAGGAGAATCTCCTTTGGCATCGATAAAAAAATGGGTTAATGTAACCTGCCCTAAATGTAAAGGAGAAGCTCAAAGAGAAACAGACACAATGCCGAATTGGGCTGGATCTAATTGGTATTTTTTAAGATACACTGATCCTAAAAATAATGACGAATTAGCAGATGATAAACTTTTAAGACAATGGATGCCAGTTGATTGGTATAATGGAGGAATGGAGCACACAACTTTGCATTTATTATATTCAAGATTTATTTTTAAATTTTTATGGGATATTGGAGCTGTTCCAAGAGTGATTGGATCAGAGCCTTATAAAAAAAGAATTTCTCACGGAATGGTTTTGGGTGAAGGCGGAATTAAAATGTCAAAATCAAAAGGAAATGTTATAAATCCTGATTCTGTTGTAAAAGAATATGGAGCAGACACTTTAAGAATATATGAAATGTTTATGGGCCCATATGACCAAATGATTCCATGGGATACAAAAGGAGTAGTGGGGTGTAAAAGATTTATAGAAAAAATTTATAAATTGGCATTAAGTGAAACTTCAGAGAAATCAAGTGAAAATTTAAGAAGATTATTACAAAAAACTATTAAAAAAGTTGGAGAAGATATTGAGTTAATGAAGTTTAACACAGCAGTTTCTTGTATGATGGAATTTGTTAATGCTTGGCAAATAGAAAAATCTGAAAAATCTGAAGGATTGGACAAAAAAGATTTAGTAGATTTTTTAAAAATTTTATCTCCTTTTGCTCCGCATTTAGCAGAGGAATTATGGTTTTTATTAGAATTTAAAGGTTTTTGTTACAACCAAGATTGGCCAAAATATAATCCAAAATTAATTGGAGACGAAAAAATATTATTAATAATTCAAGTAAACGGCAAAGTTAGAGACAAAATAACAGTAAACTCTGGAATTTCTCAAAAACAAGTTGAGAAACTAGTATTAGAAACAGAGAAAATTAGCAAACTAGTTGGGAAAATAAAAATTAAGAAAATATTTTTTGTGCCAGACAAATTAATAAATATAGTTATTTAAATAAATGAAAAAAATTTTATTGGGGAATGAGGCAGTTGTAAAAGGGGCTTTAGCTTCTGGGGTTAATTTTGTTTCTGGATATCCGGGATGCCCATCAGCTGAAATAGGAGATGAATTTGGAAAAATTGCTAAAGATTTTGGCATATATGCAGAGTGGGCAACAAACGAAAAAGTTGCTTTAGAGTCTGCTATTGGAGCAAGCTTTTCTGGATTAAAATCTTTAGTAAATATGAAAAGCTTTGGAATAAATGTTTGTTCTGATAGCTTGTTTCCTTTAGCTTACACAGGAACAAAAGCTCCAATGGTTATTTTTGTGGGAGACGATCCTTCTTGTCACAGCTCAGCTCAAACCGAACAAGATTCAAGGGGATATGCTTATTTGTCTAAAATTCCTATTTTAGATCCTTCTGATGTTCAAGAGTGTTACGATTTTACAAAATTAGGATTTGAAATTTCTGAAAAATTTAATATTCCTGTTATTTTAAGACCAACCACGCGAGTTGCTCACCAAAGAGCTCAAGTTATATGTGACGAAATACCAAAAAAGGATCCATTTATAGAAGCAAAATTAAAAAAAGGAATATTTGAAAAAAATCCTCATCAATTTTGCACAATGCCTCCAAGGGTTTTGGAAATGGAAAAAGAATTAATAGAAAAAATTAAAAAAATAAAAGCTTTTGCAGAAAAATCAAAAGCAAATTTTGTTACAGGTAAAAATGGAAAAATAGGAATCATTACAACCGGAGCTTCTTATTTATATGTTATGGAAGCTTTGAAAAAAATAAATTTAGATATACCTGTTTTAAAGCTTGGATTTTTTTATCCTTTGCCAGAAAATCTTATATTAAAATTTTTAAAAGACAAAAAAGATGTTTTAGTTGTTGAAGAATTAAATCCTTATTTAGAAAAAGAAATAACTCTGATAGCTCAAAAAAATAATTTAAAAATATTAATAAAAGGAAAAGAGTTATTAGGAGAGGGGGGCGAAATGAATATGGAAAGAGCATATTCTGTTTTGGCAAAATTTTTGAAAACAAAGAAAATTATTTTACCAAAGATTCAAAAATTAAAAGTTGAAATCCCGCGTCGTACAGCTCGTCTTTGCGAGGGTTGTCCTTATTGGCATATTTTTCCAGTAGTAAAAAGATTGGCACCAGAAGGAACAATTTTTGGGGGAGACATTGGATGCAATATGATAGCCGGCCTATCCCCTCACAATATTCAAGATTATTTATTTTCAATGGGAGCTTCTATGGGAATTTCTCATGGAGTAAGTAAAAGTTCTAATCAAAAAGTTATTTCTATTATTGGAGATGGAACATTTTTTCACAGCGGAATACATGGGTTAATTAATATTGTTTATAACAAATCAAATCCCTTAATACTTATTTTAGACAATAGAATCACAGCTATGACTGGTCACCAACAAAATCCGGGAATGGGAAAAAATGCTATGAACCAAGAAGCAGAAGAATTAAAAATAGAAGAAATTGTTAAAGCTTGCGGGATTAAAAATGTAAAAGTTTTAGACCCAATTAATATGCAGGAGCTTGAAAGCACAATAAAAGACTTTTTACAAAAACCAGAAGCTTCTGTTATAGTTTGCAAAAGAATGTGTGCATTGTTAGCTAGGCGCAATCAAAAAAATAAAACAAAAAATTAATTAAATTTTTAATTGTATTTATGATAATGTTGCTATGTGCACATTGTTAATTAGATCAAATTACTAAATCTTATATGGATAAAAATAATGTTTTTAATTTAATCATTTCAGGCGTTGGCGGGCAGGGCTTAATTACTCTTTTGCAAGTCATAGATGAATCGGCTTTGATTGAAAACTATGATATAAAATCATCTGAACTGCACGGACTTTCACAAAGAGGAGGAAGTGTTTTAACCCATATTAGATTTGGTAAAAAAGTTTATTCTCCAATGGTTTTAAAAGGAGAAGCTGATTTAATAATAGGAATGGAATTAACAGAATCTTTAAGAGCAACTATTTTTGCTGGTAAAAATACAATTTTTTTGGTAAACAATAATCATATTGCCTTTGATAATAATTTTTCAAAGGAAGAAGCAATAAAACAAATAAACGAAATAGACAAAAAAAACCTTCATCTTGTTGAGGGATCTGAAATTTGCAAACAAAAATTAGGAAAAGATGTTTTAGCTGGAATGTATCTTCTAGGATACACTGTTTACAAAAACTTGATTCCACTTAAAAAAGAATCAATAATTAAAGCTATAGAGCGGGTAATCCCAGAAAATTTTAGGGAAATTAATATTAAAGCACTTACATTAATATATGATAACTAAAGCTGTAGTAGCTGCTGCGGGTCAAGGGACCCGCATGCTTCGTTTAACAAACAACAAACCAAAGCACTTGATTAATGTACAAAAAAGACCCTTTTTGTCATATTTATTAGATAATTTATTTGAGGCAGGTTACAAAGAAATAATTTTAGTAGTTGGCTACAAAGAAGATTTAATGAAAGATTTTTTGGAAAAATATAAAAAAACCTTAAAAGATAAAAACCAAAAAATCACAACAGTAAGTCAGTACGAAATTTTGGGGCCAAAAGAAAAAGAATATGGGACCGCTTGTCCTGTGAAATGTGTTAAAGACTTTGTAGAAAAAGATCCTTTTGTGTTTTTATATGGGGATAATCTTTATTCGGTAAAAGATTTAAAAAAAATGAGAGATGACGACGAATATTGTTATGTAGCTGGCATAGAAGATGCACACCCTGAAAAATATGGAGTTTTGCTTACTGATAACGGATTTTTAAAAGAAATTATAGAAAAACCGAAAAATTACGTTGGAAGTTTAATTAATACAGGGTTATATAAATTTACTTCAGAAATTTTTGATAAAATTTCTGAAGTAAAAAAATCCTCAAGAGGAGAATACGAAATTACAGATGCTATTTCAGTTTTGGCAAAAGAAAAAAAAGTTAAAGTAAAAAAAATTGAAGATTACTGGAAAGATTTTGGAAATCCAGGAGATGTTATTAAAATTTCAAAATTGTTTAAAAATGGATTTTTTAAAGGTTTCAAAAAGCGCGTTAAATAAAGCCGAAGAAGCAATAAACAAAGGAAATGTTGTTGTTTTTCCAACAGATACTGTTTGTGGATTTTTAGTCGATGCTAAAAACAAAAAAGCTGTTGGAAAAATTTATAAAATAAAAAAACGGTCAAAATTAAAACCTTTGGCTGTTTTTGTTAAAGATATAAAAATGGCAAAAGATTTGGCAGAAATCTCAAAAAAGCAAGAAAAGATTTTAAAAAAATATTGGCCTGGAAAATATACATTCGTGCTAAAGAAGAAGAATAGCAAGGGCACAATTGCTTTGCGTGTTCCAAAATATAAACCTTTAAATGATTTATTAAAAAAAATAAACAAACCTTTAGCTCAAACCTCTGTAAATGTTTCAGGAAAAGAAACTTTATTTAAGACAAAAGACATAAAAGAACAATTTAAAAATCAAAAAGATTTACTATTTTTTGATGCTGGTAATTTACCGAAAAGAAAACCATCAGTCATAATAGACCTAACAAGGGATGGATTGACAAGGTTGCGATAAAATGATATAATAAATATATCTCAAAACTATATTTTGTACATTTATTTTTTTAAAATACTTACGAGAGCAGTTATAGCCAAAAGCCACCGACTATAAGCATTGCAACGTCGGACGTTGCAATAACTTCGGTGTTTTCTGGCTATGACTGCCACTTCGGCGGTTTAACCCTAGCTACGAAAGGAGAGAATGATGGTTAGTCCCATCGAAACAGAAACGGCCAAATTGGCTAGCCTGCAAGTTGATTTATTGCAGAAAGTCCGCAAAGGTCAGATGACGTTGAACCAACTGGAGTGGTTCAACGGGCTTTCTTTGGAGCTCCGAGATCGTTTTACTCAGCCGGACTTCAGGGCGGTCGTGCGCGGACTTTCGCAGATTGTCGCAATCGAGCACATCATCGATTGCGATGCCGACCCGCTTGTGGCTGAAGGATGGAATGTGGAGAGCCACAAAAATGGCGGTCTGTTCAAGTGGGACGCCTCAAAAGTGAGGCTTCACCTATCCAAGAATCAGAAGGGCCACAAGTACATCCAGGGTCACGAGCTCCGCGATGAATTGGCGAAAAAGCCTGTGCTCAACGCCAATGTGCTGGACTACTTGTTGACCCACTCCGAGTTGATCCCCGAGGAGTGGAAAGGCAAGTGCGTCTATTTCTGGGGGACGATCTATCGTCACTCAGATGGCAACCTCTACGTCCGCGCTCTATGCTGGGGTGGTGAGTGCTGGGAATGGTTCTGCACATGGCTCGCCAAAGACTTCAATTGCAATAATCCTGCCGCCTGCTCGCGAGTGTAAGTCCGTTACGCTTGAGCGTTTTGCTCTTGGTCTTGGATCTTTTGCCCTTTGCATTTCTTTGGATTTGCAAGGGGTTTTATTTTCTTAAATTTTTTAATATTAGATTTTAGAATTGTGTTGATTGAATAAAAAATTGATTTTGATATACTAAATTAATATTTAATTTCAATAATATGAAACTCAAAAACCAGGATCCAAAAGTTTATAAAGCAATTCAAGGAGAATTAAAACGTCAGCAAGAGGGCATGGAGCTTATTGCTTCAGAAAATTATGTTTCACCAGCTGTTTTAGAAGCCTTGGGTTCTGTTTTTACAAACAAATATTCAGAAGGTTTGCCTGGGAAAAGATATTATGGTGGGCAAGAATTTACTGATGTTGTGGAATCTTTAGCAATTGAAAGAGCTAAAAAAATATTTGGAGCAGAGCACGTTAATGTTCAGCCTTTGTCGGGAGCTCCGGCAAATATGATTGTTTATTCAGCTATTTTACAGCCAGGGGACACTGTGTTGGGTATGGACTTATCTCACGGAGGGCACTTAACTCACGGTCATCCTATAACATTGTCAGCTAAAATTTATCGCTTTGTAAGATATAAAACAGATGTATCTGGAAAGATTGATTATAATGAATTAGAAAAAATGGCAATTCAAGAAAAACCAAAACTTATTTTAGCTGGATTTTCAGCCTATACGAGGCAATTAGATTATAAAAAGTTTCAGGAAATTGCAAAAAAAGTTGGAGCAATAACAATGTTTGATATAGCTCATATTGCAGGATTGATTGCGGGGAAAGCAATTCCAAATCCAGTTCCTTATTTTGATATTGTAACAACTACAACTCACAAAACTTTAAGGGGTCCAAGGGGTGGAATGATAATGTGTAAACAAAAATATGCAGATACAATAAACAAGGCGCTTTTCCCAGGATTTCAAGGAGGGCCCCATATGAACAATATTTCAGCTTTGGCAGTTGCTCTAGGAGAAGCCTTAACTCCAAAATTTAAATCTTATGCAAAACAAACAATAAAAAATGCAAAAGTTTTAGAAAAAGAATTAAGAAAATATGGATTTAAATTAATGTTTGGGAGAACTGACAATCATATGGTTTTGGTAGATGTTTTTTCAAGCAAAGGAATTAGTGGTAAAGAAGCAGAATTAGCCTTAGACAAAATTGGAATTACAGTTAACAAAAATATGATTCCCGACGATCCAAGAAAACCAATGGACCCAAGCGGAATTCGTATTGGAGTGCCGGCTATAACAACAAGGGGAATGAAAGAAAGCCAAATTAAAATAATTGCTAACTGGATAGATCAAGCGATAGAAGGACACAATGATCCAAAAAAGCTAAAAGAGCTTCATAAACAAGTCATTAGTCTTTGTAAAAAATTTCCACTCCCTAAATGAATTTTGATTTATATTTTTTTAATTTAATAAATGGCTACGCAGGTAAGTGGAAATATTTAGATTTTTTAGCAATATTTTTTGCGAAATATTTAGGATATTTATTAATAATTTGTTTGGCAATTTTTGCTCTCGTTTTTAAAAATATAAATATTTTTTTAATACCCTTGTTATCAGGCGTTGTTTCAAGACTTATAATAAATCAAACAATATACTTTTTTTATAAAAGAAAAAGACCTTCAGAAATTTTATCTATTAAAACATTAATTAAAAAACCAAACCACCCATCTTTTCCTTCCGGGCACACTTCTTTTTTCTTTGCTATTTCTTTTTCTGTTTTATTTTATGATTTAACAATAGGAAGTATTTTTTTAGTTTTAAGTTTTTTTATAGCATTTTTTAGAGTTTTTACAGGAGTACATTGGCCTTTTGATATTTTAGCAGGAATATTTGCGGGGCTAATTTCTTCCTTAATATTTTTTATATGAATATTTTACAATCTTTAATTTTAGGTATTGTTCAGGGAATCACAGAATTTTTACCGGTTTCAAGTTCTGGGCATTTAGTTTTGTTTCAAAAACTTTTTGGAATTGAAGAACCGCCAATTTTTTTTGATACTTTAATACATTTTGCTACGCTTTTAGTAATATTTTTTTATTTAAGAAAGGATATTTTTTTAATAATTAAAAATATAAAAGAAAAAAATAATCAAAAAATAGTTGGCTTAGTTGTTTTAGCCACAATTCCAGTTGTCATTGTTGGCTTTTTAATTAAAGACAATATAGAAGGTATTTTTAATTCACTAGGCCTTTTGTCTTTAACATTTTTAATAACCGCTATAATTTTATTTTTTACTAAATTTTTTGAAAAAGGACAAAAAAATACAGAAAATGCTAATTGGTTGAATGCTTTATTTATAGGAATATTTCAAGCTTTTGCTATTCTCCCTGGAATTTCAAGGTCAGGAAGTACTATCTCGGCAGGATTATTTTCGGGTCTTAAAAGAGAAGATGCTTTTAAGTTTTCTTTTTTAATGGCAATTCCAGCAATTTTTGGAGCTATGGTTTTACAGATTTTTGAAATAAATTCAGAAAGTTTAGTAGATGGATTTTTAGTAAACTTTGTTGGGTTTGTAACAGCCTTAATTTTTGGATTTTTGTCTCTTAAAATTTTAGAAAAAATAACAGTTAAGGGAAAACTACATTATTTTGCGTTTTATTGCTTAATTTTAGGATTAATAATTTTATTTATATAAGTCAATAGTATTCCTTAAGGAAAAAGATATTTAATAATTAAATCAAAAACTGTTCGAGCTCGGGGCTCGAACAGTTTTTGATTTTGCACGATGTGTAATGTGTGCCGAGGGAGGGACTTGAACCCTCATGATATTGCTATCGCGGGATTTTGAGTCCCGTGCGTCTGCCAATTCCGCCACCTCGGCATGTCAAATACTTTTGATATATTTTAGATTTGCCAATTCCCTGCATGCCTGCCAGCAGGCATGCAGGCGCCACCTCGGCATTTATAGTAAAATATTACCACAATTTTTTTGAATTTTCAATCTTACTCCCAAGAAGCATCTATGACTCTTTCAGGGTGTTGTTCAGATAACTTTTTAAAATTTTCGCAAGATTTTAAATGCAAAACAGCTACTCTTTGTTTTGTAAGATATGCTTTTACTTTATCTCCTGGCTGAGGATTACAACATTTAGCTACGTGGGTTAGCATTCCTTTTTGACCTGCTATATAAATTTGCCTAGGAGATCCTTTTTTAAGAACCTGTTTTTCTTCTCTTCTTTTTTTTGCTATTTCAGAAATTTCTATAAATTTTCGTTTAATAAAACCAGGTATGGGGAACTTAAATCCAGTTTCTTTTTCTGTTGTAAATTTTTTAATGTGAGACTTTGCTAATCCTGTTTTTACAAATTTTAACCAGTCTTGAGAAGGCGATTTTTTTTTGTTTGTTGTTATTTCAACAATATCTCCATTTTCTAAAACATGGCTTAATGGGACTATTTTACCTCCTATTTTTGCTAGTTCGCAATGGTTTCCAATATCTGAATGAACCGCGTAAGCAAAATCAATTGGGCAAGATCCTTTTGGTAAAACAATAATATCTCCCCTTGGGGTAAAAGTAAAAATTTTTTGTGGGAAAAAATCAATTTTAAAATTTTCCCAAAATTCAGATATATCTTTCATCCACTCAAAATTTTCTTTTTCTTTTTTTAAATCTATTTTTTCTTTGTATGACCAATGGGCGCACACTCCATGTTCTGCTTCCTCGTGCATTTCTTTTGTTCTTATTTGAATTTCTGTTATTTTGTTTTCATTTGAAAAAACAGTTGTATGCAAAGACCTGTATCCATTAGGTTTTGGTTTTGCAATGTAGTCATCTATTTCTTCTGAGATTGGTTTAAAATGTTTATGTATAATTCCTAAAATTTTGTAACAAGATTCAGTATTATTTGTAATTATTCTCAAAGCAAATAAATCGTGGACCTTGTTAAAATCCATATCATGGGTATAAAGTTTTTTGTATGTGCTCCAATAAGATTTTGTTCTATAATTTATTTCAAATTCTCCTATTCTTTCTTTTTTAAATATTTTTTTTAGTCTAACAATAAATCTTTTTAAATATTTTTCTCTTTCTTTGTTTTCGCCTTCTATATTTTTTTTAAGCCATGTAAATTTTTTAGGAAATAAATAAGAAAAAGAAATATCCTCTAGTTCTCTTCTAATTTCATTTAATCCAAGTCTTCTAGCAATTGGAACAAAAATTTGTAATGTTTCAATTGACTGTAATTTTAGCCTT
>Ga0172381_10008513_pt1 | contig 10019 bp, 9 predicted proteins | sample Leawel6488metaG_FD_119754 | JGI IMG/M metagenome (GOLD analysis project Ga0172381, IMG submission 119754) | Leachate microbial communities from a municipal landfill in Southern Ontario, Canada - Leachate well 64-88 metaG | ecosystem: Engineered > Solid waste > Landfill > Unclassified | place... | reverse complement strand
GCTGCATCAGCTTCACTCCCGCTTTACATAATCATTCCTGCTGTCCTTAGCTTTACCTTGCTGAACAAAAGTAAGGACTAGGTGAACAATAGCTAACTGCTACTTTTCTGCCCTAGTCCTTTACCTTGCTACCTTGACACTGCCCTAGTGATTGTACTCTACTTTACACTCTTCCGGTGTGCTTGAGTAAAGCTGTTCTTATCTGATACCTCCAATTCTTGTCAGTGCTGGAGTCATACGCAGCCTTTAGTGACTGGCCTGCATAGGCAGAACCGGCCTTTACTGTGCCATTAGTTCCATCGCCAAAGGTGGCTGACTCACCTACCTCAGCTATCATGGCCTCAGTTGAGATATCAAACTTCTTTCCGCCGCCTGTAGATGCAGGTTTGGCTTCTTTACTGCCTTCAGTTCTGGCTTTGGCTTCTTTTGCCTGCCCTTTCATCAGCCTGATACTGACTGCATGGCCTGACTCAGCGCCGAAGTCATTGCTATACCATACTCCATCTGCCACATCCAGTTCAGTTCCTGTCACTTCGGCCAGCAACTCATCCAGCTTATTCTGGTCATCTTCAGTAATTGCCTCGCCCCGAGTAAGTATATCCACCACCTTATCGAATATGGATTTAACTTTTGCCGTAACGCCTGCAATAGCATCTTGTTTGGCCTTGAGTTCTGCGGCTTTAGCATCGGACTCAGCCTTGACTAGTTGATTGGCCAGCTTTGACACCTGCTTCCAGTCTTTATTGGCAGTAGCTGTCCCCATAGCTTCCTGTATCTGGTCAATAGTCATGACCACTGGTGCAACAACTGTTGTTTGTTTAGTTTCATCCGCCATTTAAATCGCCTCCATGAGTGCCAGCATATCTGCTATGTCTGGGCTTATCTCAAATTATGTTACAATTATAGCACATTTAAATGGCAGTGTCAAGGGGAAGTATAATAGCTGTAACTTTCGCTATAGCTATCTTTTGCCCAACAAGGTAAAGCTAAGTTAGCTTATCAATAGTTATGACTTGTTACAGTCCTTCCTATTGTTACAACACTTCATCGGTTGCCGTCCTTCAGCCATGAGTGACCATGGGCTTCTGAATTGGTCAAGGCTTGCGTAGACCTATACGTATCACCTATGCCAGCTATATTTATTTTAGAGTTTGGCGGAAGCAAGTCCGCTTCAATCAACCATGAGCACCTCCGTTTTTTGAACTTGATACAGCTTACCACGAATAAAAACAACTAATCAAGGCAGGTGTCAATCAATGGCGGACAATGGCGGGTAGTCCAGAACCATAGCCATTCATGCAAGGCCTCATTTCTGGCCAGTTTCAGCTATTTTGACGATATTTGAGGCATATATCTATTGTTACTATCTCATGCGCTAGTCATATACGATAACACCTGGGTATGGCTGCATCAAGCTCCTGTACCCCTAGACAGGTGTCCACTGGACATAGCGCCATTGTCTAGGCATACCCAGGCGGCATGCCATACGAACATTTGTTCTGGAGGTACGGTATACGGACTTTTATATGTAGCTACCTATTGTTATACCCTGCTGGCGAATTCTGTATTTTGAGATTTTGAACTTTAGCTTTTCTGTTCCGTAATCCGTCAGTAAGCGGACTGCAAAACAAATAGCCCCAGGAAAGCGGTAAGGCCATCCTGCACAAAAAACAAAAGCCCGAAGGAAGTTGTTAGCTTCCTAGGGGCTACGCACCAAAAGAATGAGTAATAGGATGTAGTTAAATATGAAATGGCTGAACCTGAAACTAAATTCCATGCAGTAGACAGAGCTGTATTAGTCAGCAGCACCTCCAGTATAGACAACAGGCATAACAGATGGCCTGCGCTGAGTGTTGTCTGCCGGATGCTCAGTGCCCCGAAGAGGCATTAAGGGGAGGCTAGAGTTGCCTTCCATTATTCACCATCCTTATCAGGAATAAATACTAATGTGCCTTTTAAAAATGCTTTAGTCCATGCGGCAGGAATTTTAATAGTAATAATATCATCATCAGAAAGACCGATGTTTAGATGGGCTAGACTCTGTTCCTTAAGAGCATTCAGCATGGCATCGGCTCCGGCTTCATAACTGGCTTTGTTTAAGATATCCTGAGTGCTACCTTCACCACTTTTTATAGTAACCTCAGGTTGTTCCCATCCTTCAGGGCGATATTTAGTCATTAGTGATTCTCCTTTGCAAGATTGATTAGTTTATCCTTAGCCGCCTGATGTGCGGAGATGAGTCTGCTATATCCTTCTGCTGCACCAAAGTCTCTGAATAGCTCCTGCATCTCCATTTGACCGGCAGAGTCAGCGGGAATCCACTTGAGCCGATTGCAGTAGAGACATCTCCACACTATGCCATCAGCAGTTTTCTGCTCTGACACTGGCCTCAACCAATGGGAATGAGTCGGCGAATTGACACAGGAGTAGCCAGGCCATTCAGTGGCAGTAGCGGATAAGTCTGTGCTGCTTCCATTTCCTCCAGCTCTGTCAGACTTGTGTCGAGTTGGTCGGCTTCTGACTCTTCCTTTGCTATGAGGTTGCTTGACTGCTCTGGGCTGCTCAGTTCCTCTTTCATCTCCCTCGGCATCCAGGAAGGAGGAACTCCTCCCAGTGGAGCTATTGCGTCTTTCAGCTCCTCCAACTGCTGGCCTATCCTGGACACCTTCATCCATGAGCCGAGAGGTCTGCTGGATACTGTGTCCGTTGCAAGCTTCTCCATCTCTTCGCTGAGCAGTTGCACTAATCTTGCATGGCGCTGAAGGAGCTTCAATCGCTTCTGCCTTAATTCTAGCGGTAGTAGTAATGTCTTTCCTCCTCGAGTTTCCACTTCTGGACTGCGCATATGAAGTGCAGCCAGTCCCTGTTCCACCCAACAACATACCCCATCCTCCCTTTCTCCATGCCAGTAGAAGTGCTTTACAAAGCGGAGAGTCTTTTGAGTTGAGTCCTTATTTAACACTAGCCACAGCTTTCCGTGAACCATAGGGGAGTGGACTTCAATCTGCCTCCCGCAGTGGGAACACTTTGCAGTCCGCTTGCACCGAGTAAACCATACATCCATAAGATAGATAGCCCTCCCCATAGATTTCTGTTTCCGCTATTTGCTGTGCTTCTCCAGCTTGGATAGGATAATTATACCACAAAGGAAACAGCTTGTCAAATGATGAGGAGGATAAGTTGTATAAATAGCTATCCGCTTTTATACTTGACACAGCCAGTACTTAATGGTATACTTAGCCAAAGGAGAATAAATATGAATGATATTACTCCAAGTAATCATCCTCTTGACCCAGATAAGAGTTATAAGAATGACATAACTATTGCTGCTCCACAGTTGACAAGGACTAATAAGCAGACACTGCCGAGGGAGAATAAAGAAACAGCTATTGCTAGCAGTATTATCCCCTGGCCTTATGATGATAATAAAAGTATGTACTTAGGCTGCAGGGCTTGTGGATTTTCAGTCAGAGAAGCCATGAGAGCGGTGGGAGTCAGTAAAGGGGCAGTATCTAATTGGCGAGCTGAGGATGCAGAGTTTGTCCGCATTGAGAATAATCTGCCTGAAATCAGGAAAGCATTGGCCAAAGACTATATTGAGCTGGAGTTCCTCCGCAACTTCCGCATGGTGTTAGAGAAGGATAGAAGGGTGCTGGAGAAAGCCTTGGGCTACATCATCAAGTGGAATGAAGAGGAAGGAAAGAATGAAGTCCAAGAGCTAAGCAGAGAGGAACATGACTATCTGCTGAAGATGAGAAGCCAGTATACTCCAGAATCCTTTAAGGCATTGGAGACTATTGTCGGTCATAGTGAAGGCTTCAACTTCACCGACATGGTGAGTGGAGTAGACTTTACCCAAGTAGTGGGGCAAAGGACAACTACAATAACCGAAACTCTTGCTGCAAGGAAGACAGAATGACAAGCAGCAGAAAATCTGACTCCTCCCGCAGGAATGCCACTAAGGCGCATACGAGTAGGATAAGAATGAGAGAACCTCGCTCCCCTGGAAGAGTTAGGCCCATACGGCAACCCAGAACTTTATAAAGGAGATGTCTCATTATGGAACAAGGATTTCTGGATGCACTGATTAGCGGAGGACCAGTTGCAATACTGGCATTTATTATCTGGATACAATCGAGGGCAGACGGAAAGCAGAATAGAGATCAATGGCAAACTACTTGCAAAGAACTGATGGATTTGAAGAGAGATGATATCAGAAGCAGAGACTCCAACACCAAGGCCATGCAAGAGTTGACGGATACTGTGAAGATCGCCTCCAACGGAAGGATAAAGCTATAGTGAGGACAGAACAAAGCAGAATGACTCAGGCGGAGGCACTGGCCTTTATCTTATCGGATAAGAAGAGAAGGCTGGAGACTTTGCTAGAGGTTGAAGATAAGAGCAGGAAACTTGTCCCCTTCAAGCTGAATAAGATTCAGGACAATATGCTGTTGTCGGCGACAGGCAGAGATATCTATGTCAAGCCTGCACAGATAGGGGCTACTACACTCTGGGCTGGAGATTTCCTGCTGGATAATATAACTATTAACGGCACAACGAGTGTTATAGTCAGTTATGATGAGTTTAGCGCAGGAAGATTATTGCTGAAGGCAAAGAAGTTCTACCAATGCCTGCAGAGAAGGATTCCTACCATCCCCAAGCTAGACCACAAGAGTACTACTGAGCTGAGTTTTGAAGGCAAGGATAGTAAAGGTAGATCAAACTTCTACAGCACCTTTTATGTGTTCAGTTCAAAGAGCTATGTAATTGGAAGAGGAGAGCCAATACATAATCTATTGCTGGATGAGTTTGCCTTCTATCCTGAAGAGACGCCGGAGTTGATATTCGCTAGTGCAGTAAAGAGAGTGCCTCTTCTGAAGAACACCAAGATTGTCATTCAGTCTACTGCTAATGGAGAAGATAATAAGTTCCACGAAATCTATGCCGCAGCAAAGGAAAGGGCGGCTATAGACAGAGTAATCTTCATGCCGCACTTTTATCCTTGGTATATACATGATGAGTTTGAAATGCAGCCAGATGGAGACTTTGTACTTCCAGGGGATGATAAGTACCCGCTAGAGAATATTACTGCAGAAGAGAGCACACTACTCAAGCGCTTCTGGCTCTTGAATATAGACGAAATGTCTGGCCACAATAAGCTCAGGTGGAGAAGATACAGCATTGAGGAAATGCGCAGCCTGAGCAGGAGTGGAGAGAACATTAAATCCTTCCAGCAAGAATGCCCCGAAGATGATGAGACATGCTTCATCAGTACAGGCAATACCGCCTATGACACTAATATAATTCAGGATAAGATAAGACAATGCTATCCTGCGCCAGAAGGAAAGAATCTTGTAAATACTAAAGGCGTCTCCGCCCATGTAGATATCTGGCATCCACCGGAGCAAGGAATAGGCTACATTATAGGCTGTGACCCAGGAAAGGCAAAGACCTCTGAATCTGTAGCCTCAGTCTGGACCTTCAAGGATGGTTATGTGGATAAGAGTGGGAAGGAAATCAGTCCTGAATTCCTCCACTGTGCTACTTTAGCCGGTTGGTATGACGAGGCAGAGTTCGGTGAGTATTGTAAACTGCTTGGGCACTACTATAATGAAGCAGTCCTTGCCCCGGAGGATAATCTGGATTTAGTCAGTCATGTAAGAGACTATGCAAGTCTATATTATAGAGAAGATCTGAAGAATGGCAAATTATTGAGAGCTATAGGTTGGCAGACTAATGTCAGAACTAAGCCTTACATGATTTCGGAAGTGAATAGATACTTGGAATTTCTTGACTGCCTTGACCAGCGCTTCTGGGAGCAGCTAAAGAATGTGAAGCGAGATAGGACAGTTAAGTCTGGTATAACAGTTATAGGCAGTGAAGATCATCATATGGCAGGCGGGATTGCTATAGTATGCAGATCAGCTATGCCAGTACAGAGAGGTTACATAGGTAACACAGGTGACAATGGCGGGTGGGATGATAAGTGGGGAAGATAAGGAGCTTATATGGAGGATATAGTCAAGCCTGGAAGATTTAAACGCAGATATGAGGAAGTTACTGCCCTCCAGTGGTTTCCTAACCGAAAGATCGAAGGCATCCATAGCCACTACTGGTATGGAGTAAAGGCAGATGTCTACAGCATTATTGAACAAGGCGACTGGATAGTGTTTGGCGATTTTGGAGTAGAAGTGCTGAAGGACTCTGATTTCCGGCGAAAGTATGAATCTTTGGAGAATGTAAATGATAGAGCGAACTGCCCAAGCAGTAATAGCAAGGTGTAAAGAGCTACAGCGGTACTGGGCGCCTAGAGATTCTAAAATGCGCCAGTGGTATAGACTTATTCAGATGGTGGATGAGTTGAAGACTGACAAGATGGAATCGTTCGTAGGCAACGATGCCAGGGCTATGTATAATATAGTGCTGCATGTTTTGGGAGTAAAGATACCCTATAGGCTTCGGGATATAAATTCAGAAGACCCAGTCATGTCTGAAGCATCCGATAAAGTCGGGCAGTTACTTGATAAAGCCTGGAGAGATATTAATAGGCAGTTCAGGCATACTGGCCCTCGGCAGGACATAGACAGAACTATCAATGGTTTTATGCTGAGTACAGGCTGGTACTGCGTATTTGCCCCACTCTATGATGATGGTAGCAGAGCCTATGCAGAGCCTTGGAATCCTATTGATGTGTATCCAGTCTGGAATATTGAGTTCGGCCTGGCGGAAGTAGGACATATTACTAAGCTCTCTGCACAGTCGTGTAATAGATTAATGAGTAGGAACAGTTGGGGCGGAGCAAGTCTGTGGAAAGTAGATCAGGAAACCTTTGACTACTGGTGGATAGATGGAGAAGACTGGCAAGGGCAAATAGTCTGGAATGCAGTAGTTATCGGTAATGAGTTGGTGAAGTTTGAACCTACTCGCTTCAATAAGATTCCCATCTATATTGCACCGGTAGGAGGATTACCGGATACTGGAAGTCTCAGTGAAGGCTCTGACATGAGTAGCCATACTTATAATGCAGGCGGTAAAGCTGGTGGAGAAAGATGGAAAGAGGAAATTGGCCAGGCAGTAATCGCCACTAACGAGCATATATATAAAACATGGAATAAGTGGTGGACATTTAGTTTACAGTTACTGCGAGATACTGCCCAACCAAAGATATTTGAAAAGAGCAGAAGCGGCAAGGCTATAGTCAAGCCTGATGAAGTATTTAAGCGGGGAATAGTCTGGCGAGGTGGCCCTGAGGATTCAGTTGATTTTGTTACTCCTCCCTCTATGCCATTAGAGCTAAGAAGCAATCAGCTTGACCTTGAGGCCATGATGCAGAGGGGTGGCTTCAGTTGGAGTGTCTACGGTGCAACACAGGGAGATATATCCGCCTATGTTATGAGCCAGATAGCCGCCAGTGCAGGTCAAGTAATCAGCCCATTCAAGAAGGCAAGGGAGAATCTTTATGAAGATATAGCCAATGACTGGCTGCAGGATATTATAGACAGAGGAATAAATCCTTATAGCTGGAAAAGGCCGAAGGGACTCACTGATGATTCAGAAGTTGAAGCTACATTTGAAGTAGAGATTCCTGGCGACATGGTGCAGAGACTAACTGCTGCCCGAATGGCAGACCCAGATTTCCGCCTGAGCTACACCTATGTGCTGGAGAAGTTATTCCCTGATATTAGAGATAGGGCAAAGGAGAAGGCCAGGATATTGGCAGACGGTGCAGCAGTCAATCCTATCAATGGCCTGATCGCTTTGGTGCAGTATCACCGACAGCAAGCAGAATATTTGACTCAGGCAGGAGATTATAAGACTGCAGAGTTATATCAAGCAGCAGCAGAAGCGGAGACTGCCCAGTTGAAGGCAATGGGCAATCCTCAGCAGCAGGAGCAGCGACCTATAGGCACTCGAACTGAAGGCGCCCCACCCAGTATGACAGGAGGAATGTAATGGCATTAGGAAAACTTAAACCTTTCGAACCAGGGAAGCTGATACAGTCAGATTCGGGGCAAGGAGAAGAGGCTGATAAGCCAGTAACTCCTCCTCCCGTTCAGCCTAATGAATATTACAGTGGATATAGGACTGAGCTGGAGAAATACAGTCTGATTGCCAATCAGCAGGCAAAGACATTGCAGACTGTAACTGAGCGGCGCCGAGGCATGGTTGCAAGATCGCAGATGGGCAATCTGTTTCAGCCAGAGTGGAGGGAGCAGACTGAAGAGGAGAAAGGCTTAGTCGCTCAAATGCAAGCGGAGTTTACTTCTTACCAGCAGGAAATGGGCACTGTGCTGAAGGAAGTCCACAGCGCAGAATGGCGATATTCAGTCATGTCAGTATTGCCAACTTTAATGCTCATAAATGGCTATCAGGGGAATGGACTAGACTCTGCTCAGGATGTACTGAAGCTGATACCGAATCAGAATCTTGATGAAGTAGAGCAGCAGTGGCTAACTGATACCTTTGACAAGTTAAGTTATCTTAAGCCGCAACTGCCTGAGGGCATTAGCACAGTCGAAGAAGCCAAGAATAGACTGATGGCATCCCTGACTGCCCAGACTAATTTGCCTATGACTACTCTGGCGGGAAAGACTATTGCAGAAATAGCAGAATACTTTAAGCCCATGAAGGCGGAGCTGCCAGCAGGAATAACAGCAGAGCAGTTCAGGAATATTATATCCTATACTGAACTTCCAGATCAAGATAAGACTGATATTGACAGCTTTATATTACAGAATATGGTCTCGTGGAAGAATGAGGCGTATAGGATTAATCTGATCAGGAAAGGTATCCTCGATGCTAAAGACCCCACTATGCTTCCAAATGAGTTTATCGAAATGACTTTAGCGCAGCCTATGGCAGCGACTTCTGCCTTTATTGATAAGCTGAGTACATATACTATTAGGCCTCTAATAGCTGCTGGAGTAATTAACTTCCCGCTAAAAGTGAAAGACTCTGATGCGGAAGTATTGGAAGGAATCTACAACTCCAAGAAAGCTGAAGGAACTCCTACCTGGCAGGCATTAGGTGAAGCCTACAATGAGTGGGATATGCCCTGGGGCTATAAGATGTTTGCGGAAACAGTCTTTGACCCGACTACTTATGTGGGCTTAGGAGTCTATGCAAAGGTGGTGGATAGTGCAGGAATTATAATTGCCAAGACAGTAGGCAAAGGCGATCTGCTTATAGTGCCTAAGATTGCCGGAAGAAATTCTGCTACCAAAATAGGCGCAGCAGTTGAGGCATTCGAGTCCGGCTGGAATGATCTAGCCGATATACCTTTCAGGAAGCTTAATAATGTCATAAATAAGTTGCCCAAGACTCTAACTCAGCAAAGCAAGGAATATGCAAGGGAAGCAGTCGGGAAATTAATCTCTGCCTCCAACAGAAGAAATCCTCTTGCCCGAGGAATTAAGGGCATGACTGGACAGGAATTGAGAAGCTCAATGGAGTTCTGTCTCCAGCAGGCAATAGAGAAGCCCAGGGAGAACACTGACGCCTTTGTCAATGCAGGAGGGACTATACTAGAGCCTGCTTACTTGGAGCAGGGGCAACTGAAGAGCCTACTGAAAGGCGTAGCCGATGATCTGGACTTTGATATACCTATGCAGGCAAAGATAAATAATCTGATATTGGATATGATGAGTACAGGCACATCAGAATCCGTTACTGCAGGAAAGATATTGTCATTAGTAGGCAAGCCTGCAGCCAAAGGAAATCTATCTAAAGTGGCTAAGAATCTTACTCGCACCAAGCAGAACTTTGTATCTGAAAGAATGAACAGCCTAGTCGGTTCATCGCCAGATCAGATGATTATTAATCTCTTTGATGATATACAGAAGACTAGGCTGAATAATCTAAAGAGTCCTATCAGTCAATACCTAAAGCAGTCCGGCAGAGCAACCTCCTGGATTAGTCGAGCAGCAGAAGCGACTCTGCAATCTAGTGTACTTATATCATTTGAGAGGAAATGTGTACTGCCATTCGCAAGGTGGAATCTGCTATTCATGAACTTTGGG
>Ga0172381_10008512_pt1 | contig 10019 bp, 11 predicted proteins | sample Leawel6488metaG_FD_119754 | JGI IMG/M metagenome (GOLD analysis project Ga0172381, IMG submission 119754) | Leachate microbial communities from a municipal landfill in Southern Ontario, Canada - Leachate well 64-88 metaG | ecosystem: Engineered > Solid waste > Landfill > Unclassified | place... | reverse complement strand
GATTCGACCCTCCTTGGAGTCGATCAACTGCTGTAGTCGAGCCATGAGCTTTTTGGAGGTCTCTGAAGGGACCTTGTCCTTGAGATCTCTGGTAGCGTACCAGTCAAGGTATCTTTGGAGGTGAGATTCCATGGAGTTATTTCAGTTCGTAACGAGTCCAATATTTGCTCAAACGGTTTCGTGAGTGCGGTGTGGTGACTACCAGTCGGATACCCACCCGCTGTGCTGTCTCGAGTACGGATTCGTCAGTCATGCTCATGCTCCAATACTCATGCATTCAATCAGGGTCCAATTTGGAGTATCTCCGATAAGTCTTCTTGCAATACGCTCACAGAGCTTCTTTGTTTTTGGTACTAAGCCCACTGGTCTCCGTATCGAATGTGATGATCTGAGTCTCAGGAACTCCTTCTGGAACAAGATCTCGGGAGGGTCTGATCTCACCCCAACACTCTTCAATGGGTTCGTCAGGCATTATAATTTACCTCAAGTAAACAGGTCCTTCAATATTCATTCCTTGAACCCCGGTCTGGACATCGCACGGATACGGGCCTCATCGGAGTACTCCCGCTTCTGAGTCCTCCATGCATCCTCAGTCACTCGTTGACCTGCAGGTTTCCACTGAGCAGGGGTGTCAGGATCCCCATGCATCTCTATGACCTCAGGAGGGATCCTACATTGAGTGAAAAGCCAGTCAAGACAGAACTCACATACGCTGAACTTGTAGCTCGTGCAGTCATCGAGTGCACCTGATCCATTCCCCGGCGTTGAAGAGTATCCACCTTGAACCTCAGCGTCGACAAGTCCACATCGAGGACCATTTGGTTCAAGTTGTAGTGAGTGTCCACATACATTACAAGTCATCAGTTTCTAGTCCTTTATTATCCCATCTTCAGTCTGACGTATCTCGACCCGTGCCTCAATCTTTTCAAACCTGCTCTTGATAGCTCTCGCCTCTCTAAGTTCGATCTCGCCTATCAATTTCTTGGGAAGACTGCCCACGAGGGCTCTACTCTCATCTAGACTGAGTCCAAAGAGTTCCCTCACCACCTTGATACAGAGTACTCTATTTGGTCCAACCTCTGTCAGAAAGACGTCGTGATCCCATTCGTTGTAGGTAACAGTACCTGAACACCCCAGGGCTATTACTGATCCATAGATAGGAATGGGCATTGATTCGGGTTGAAACCCTTCAGGAAATCCCTCATCAATTGGCTTCACATTAACCAGGATCTCGTCTAGCTCATTGAGAGGTAATTGGTTCAAGTAGGCTATTACTTGCTCTCGGGTTATGTCTGCCATGGTACTTCAATCTCAAGTGTCATCAGTCTTCGTCCTTGGTGATTCTCTCAAAACGAGTAGTTCGAATAGGCTCAGGGGTGATCACTTCAGGGATAACTGGGTCAGGAACAATGGCTCGAACTAGAGGAGCCACGTCGAGATCTTGATAGTCAAGCTTTGGATCTCCACAGGAGTCACAGAGGGGAGCTCCATTCACGGGGCTCGTCCCAATGAGCTCAACGTTGGGTTCATTGGGAGTAACTAAGAGGATCGCCTCCGATTGATTAACCTCTTGAACCCAAGTCCTGTTGAGTCGTTCAAGCTCATCTGAAAATGCCTCTTCCTCCTGACTCTCCCTAATCTCAAATGGGATCTCTGACCTCATTAGAAGGTTACCCCACTTGAAGCTTACTACTGGTGGTTGAACTCCGTAGATTACCAAGCGAGTGGCTAGACCCCCGCAACAGATGCACCGTGGACCATACTTCTCGAGTAGTTCCTTGGTGATGGGATCAGTTGCCATCAATTCTAATCATCCGGGTATTGGTAGTAACCGACAATGGTGGTCAACTTTTCAATGAGTTTGTAGGAACCCACGATGACGTCATCGTTCTGGGAGACACACTCAGGACATGTGATGTGATGCTCATCCGTAAAGGTGACGAGGATCTTCTCGATGGCCCTCAATTGGGACATGGTGAGAGGATTTCTCACTCTGGGGATCTCACTCCCGAAAGTCACAGGTTCGAGATCAGCATTGACAATGGGTATTCCAGCCTCGCGGGCACGCTGGATCTCCCTCTTGACCCCTGATGATGTTTCCCAGCCCGGGACAAGCACCATGATGTCACAGGTGTCGAGTAGGGAGAGAGCTGCCTCTAACCAGAAGTCATAGTCCTGGATGTCAGCGAAGGGGCTCCAGAACACATTTGGACAAATGGGTATATACCCAGCTTTGAGTACATCAGCGATCACAACTCGGGCCTTAGTAACGTTCTCTTCAATCTCCTGAGCTGACCCACTATAGGTCCCGGAGATGAAAGCTCTTCCTTTTGCAGTTGTCATAGATCACCTTGGAGGATTCGTTCGAATCGAGTTGGATAGAGAACTGGCTTGAGCTCAGGTATAGGGTATCCTAGTAGGGTCTTCACCCATTCGATATCAAAACCTGAGCTAGCAACCTCCTCACATCTAAATTGAGGGGTCAGGGTATTCATAGTATAGGCCGCCCCGATAGTCCAATCGATATCAGTGTCACCCCAGCGAGTGAGACCAAACTGAACCAAGTAGAGTGTCCCATTGGTTACCCCTGAGTCTTGCACCCCATAGTTGACCATACTTAGTATGTCCCCCACAACCTTTTGAGTAACTTCAAGGTAACTCCCAGTGAAGTTACTCCTAGGTAATCTGGTAATAGAACTAGAGATACCTTCAGGTATCCTCCCAATTCGACGATTAGGTGACAAGACTAGGATTTCACGATGACCCACTAGATTGAACTCAGCTTCTTCAGCAAGTTGAGATTGGTCAAATAACCAATACCTTGTACTAACCGGCATTGGCGGATTATACCCTACTATTTGTCAGTTATCATGTCAAATCGGCTATCACTTGTATTTACCTGCATCCGACTCCATCCTCAAGCATTGCTTCAAATACTCATACATTCAATCACTGAAACCACCCAGTTAACTGGATTACTACCTTGATCGTGATTAGCTCCATTAGTCATGCATTCACTGAGACCTTTCAGGGCTCCCACTCTCTGTAGGCACTCTCGGATGCTCCAAAACTCATGCATTCAATCACTGAGACTCGCAACAACGGTCCTCGTTGCGGTGCAATCAGGTGGATCCAAAACTCATGCATTCAATTAACCACTGAGACTCCACAACCAGCCGCCTCACATGAGCCAACCAGGTCGCTCCAAAACTCATGCATTCAATCACTGAGACCCAGGCTTTCTCCGTTGAACCGACAGAGACCCTCGGCTCCAATACTCATGCATTCAATCACTGAGACCGACCGCACCATCGCACGGCAATATGACATCGATCAGCTCCAAAACTCATGCACTCAATCAACCACTGAGACCGAGGCTTGACCTCGTGATCACCGCGTCTACATCGGCTCCAATACTCATGCACTCAATCAACCACTGAGACAGGACCATTCCCCGTCCCGTTGTCCCACCATGGAAGCTCCAATACTCATGCACTCAATCACTGAGACGTCGGCTTCCTTGATCTGACGGTCACCGATCAGTCTTGGGCTCCAATGCTCATGCACCCAATCACTGAGACGTTCAGGGTTTGACCGGCGAAGGCCGATGTACTATCTGCTCCAATGCTCATGCACTCAATCAACCACTGAGACCGGACTCTCCGTCAGCAACGAGGTTGTCTCTGATCCCGATCTCCAATACTCATGCACTCAATCACTGAGACCCAAGTTAGATAACGAAGGGGTCATTGTACGCGGTGCTCCAATACTCATGCACTCAATCAACCACTGAGACCTGGATGGTTGCCCTTTCGTTTGTATCTCAGTTGAGGCTCCAATACTCATGCACTCAATCAACCGGTGAGCCCCTTCGGGCAGACCCTCCCCGTATACGCTCCAATACTCATGCACTCAATCACTGAGACACCCCAAGGAACACTCGGTTTGCTGGGAGAGCATTCCCGCTCCAATACTCATGCACTCAATCAACCACTGAGACCAAGTTGACGTGGACAGAGCAGTCCGATTCCTCAAGCTCCAATACTCATGCACTCAATCAACCACTGAGACACAGAGAGTCGAGAGGAGGTACTTTTTCCAGTTGGGCTCCAATACTCATGCACTCAATCACTGAGACCCAACACGAGGTTAAGATCATCGACTCACCCGAAGTTAGGCTCCAATACTCATGCACTCAATCAACCACTGAGACACCCCGGGTTGAGAGAGCGGGTCATCGCGTGGCTAGACGCTCCAATACTCATGCACTCAATCAACCACTGAGACGAAGAGGACACCCTCGAAGAGGAGCCAGAGGCCACGCTCCAATACTCATGCACTCAATCAACCACTGAGACAGAGCCTGGGTATGATGAGCAGACCCAACTAATATTAGCTCCAATACTCATGCACTCAATCAACCACTGAGACGTTTCATAACCACAACCCTTGCATTCATCAGAGTTGCTCCAATACTCATGCACTCAATCAACCACTGAGACTTGCCAGAATCCTCTTCGGGGATACGACCCCCTCAAGCTCCAATACTCATGCACTCAATCAACCACTGAGACACCGGTTGAACCCCCTCGTCCGTCCCCACGCACTAAGCTCCAATACTCATGCACTCAATCAACCACTGAGACGTGGATGGCCCGGCAGGGTGCCGCTTGCAGAGTTCTAGCTCCAATACTCATGCACTCAATCAACCACTGAGACCCCGACTCATCATCGAGTTCACCGATATCGGCGCCGAGGCTCCAATACTCATGCACTCAATCAACCACTGAGACAACCCCTCATCACTCTTCACGTGCTCCCAATTAACGTGCTCCAATACTCATGCACTCAATCAACCACTGAGACCTCGTGGAGGAGCCCCGCATTGGTATTCGAAGGTTGGCGAGCTCCAATACTCATGCACTCAATCAACCACTGAGACCTCAGCATGAGAGTCTCAGTGGTTTTCACTACTTACATTACTATCTACGAGAGGGTCTCCAAACCCTCTCGTTTCACAGGTATACTCGAGTCCTAAGTACTAAGAATACCTAATCAGGTGATTCAAACCACCTAGGTTATTCAGACTACGCGAGAAGTCGAGTACGAAAGTTTTCAGGGATCAAGCCCTAGGATCAAGTCCTAGGAAGATTCAGCGAGAGGGTCCTAGCTTTAGACCATTACAGAACCACTCGCCTCCAATACTCATGCATTCAATCACTGAGACGTACTATGAGTATAAACTAGGCAGCCGCCCGAACCTTCTTACGTCGAGACTTAGTTCCGGCTTCTAGTTTAACTATCCTGGCCTTCAGGACCTTTCTTTCAGCTTCCAGAACCCTCACCCTTTCTTCGAGGGCTTGAATCCTCTCCTGAGCCCGATCCAACTTTGACTTGGGTACTTTGGTTGAATGAAGTCTGACTTGCCTGACCAACCGCAGTTTGGGCTGAGCCTTACTCTCAACGTCTTTGATTAACTTGAGTACTACTCTATCCAGAGGCGGTACCCCTTGACCGGTCTTTTCAACGTAATCCGTGACAGCCTTGAACCCAGTGGTATAGAGCTTCTGGTTCAGGTTCTTGGTAATGACTACAGCCGCACTGAGACCGATCCGCTTAAGAACTTGAAACGGTGTTACATCAAGAGCCACCTTACAATCCTCATATCGTTTTGGATTGTAGATCTCATGGGCCCGAATGAACTTTTTGAAGTCCCAGTGAAGGGAGTCAGATTCATTCTTCCAAACTTTCTCCCCAACCGTTTCGAGTTGGTATAAGTAGAGTACAACAGCCTCCTCTTGACGACTCGTCGCTACTTTGAGGCGTACCAGTTCTTGTAGAATTGATTCCCAACTCTGATTTCCGTCTAGGTTAGGTACCTTACAATCACGGAGAAGTTTCTTGAGTCGGGTAGGTTCTATTTGAGTCATTTCTTCTTGGGCTTTCTGGTTTTAGTAGGTTGTTGTACAACTGGTGGTTCTGTAGGTTCAAAGCTCTCCCCTTGGGATGCTTTAGTCTTGTGACTTAGTTGCCCTCTGATCACCCTTCGGAATCCTTCGCTCACTTCAGCATAGTCATAGAAGGTACTAGGGGATCCAATCCGGAAAGTGGACCAAGCCGTCAAGTGCTCCTTGGGAGCTACTTGCTTGCACTTATCACAAATGTGGTGAGTTGAGTACTTGTCGAACTCCATCTTACCACTCAAGCAAGATGGGCACAGGGAGGTACTTACCTTCAGTACCCGATAGTTGATTCCAGCTTTATTCAATGCCCAGATAATCTTGTCGCGGAGCAGGGCACTTGGGAATCTTCGGAGGATAGTCTGTACCCGCTTATCCGGATGGTGTGGGAGGTAGTTACTCCAATCGTTGATGAGCACTTCAGCATAGGGTTCACGAGTCTGCTCCCAGCCATTGGAAGTCAGAGTCATCCCACTAGCAAGCTTTGCGATTCGAGACGCTTGTTGCTCACAGTAGGTCTCGGTGTATCGAGCCTCTTTCTCCGAGATGTCTGTTTTGATTCGCATGAATCGAGCCCTACCATGGCCTCGGGCCCCACGTCCTTGATGGTTCAAATGCTGAGCTCGACCAATTCGTTCTTTGTCGAAGCCCATCTTGGCTTGAATCACACTGTCTAACTTCAAGTCAGTTAGACTCAAGTCCTGAAGTAACTTCAACGGTCGATGAGGGGTTCTACGTCCCTCAAATTGAAGTCGATGGTTAACGTAAGATGAGGTATCGTCAACCCTTCCAACCATTCTACCCGTGCTAGCCCAAAGACGCATGAGTGAATCCAATCCTGGGCATACTACAAGTACATCTACCCCAGTCTTGATACAGGGCTTCGGATAGGAATAGGAAACCTTGAGCTGAAACCGATATCGATCATCATCCCAAACAAGTCTAGCCCCTCCGATAGTGTACTCACTATCTTGCACCAAAATCTTGCGCAGGATAGACCATTGAGAGTCCCCTCGAGCAACCGCTTTACCGGTCAACCGAGGTGCTCTACCGTCTACTGCTGATCGTAGAGTGAGGATTACGTCTAGATCACGTCCACAGAGTACCAGCTCAAAGCACTCCTTTGGAAGGGGGAGGCTCTTGGCCTTGAACCATGGAGGGGATTGCTCAGCTTCCTTCTTGAGCCATGTCTTCATCTTGTCGCTAGCTTGTTTGGCCGCAAATGAAGTCAAGCTCCCAAAGAGAGGGTTATTGCTCAGTTTGTTCCTGGTCTCCCCGTCCTTGACCTTCTTACCCTTCTTGGTCTTGACCTTGACTCGTTCAACGGTAGCTCCGATGGCCTCAGCCAAGACTGCATAAGAGTCTCTGTCTTCTCCCTTGAGAAGAGAGGTGACTACTGCTCGCTGTCCCTTGGTGACCAGTTGCATCACTTCAAACAACTCTGGGTAGTGATCTACTTTTTCTTTAGGCGGCTCTGGTTCAGCCTCACGAAGGGCTACCGCCTTTTTACCAGTGGTTTTTTTCTTGTGCTTTTTCAACCACTTCTTATGGTACTCCTCTTGCGCTTCGGCACCATCTTCACCTTCCCCCTTCCCATGCCAACTCCAAGGTTCGAGCTCGACGGTCACCGACCCAGGAATACGGAAGCAACACTCAATGGCTTCTTGGGATCTCTCCTCCATCCATTCAGAACGAGGACGACCAATGAGCTTGTTCCCATCCTTGACCTGCCACCCCTTGGAGGTCTTGTTAACGTAGGGCTTCTCAATACCCCTGGTCTTGAGTTCTTCAACTAACCATAACGAATCAGCGGCTACTGCAGGATCAACTTCAGCTTTGGGTTTGGTGGTTGTCATACCTACCCCTTGATTATGGTAGGGGCCTCCACCACCTACTTGCTTAGTGTCTCACACCTCATGCACCTGATACCAGAGGAACAAATCGAAAAACTAGACCGGATAGTGAGAATGCATGAGGCCCGAACTCTTTGGCTCAGGCTTGGCTGAGTGCATTATAGCCTCGCCTTAGGGGTCATGGAGGTACCCCAATAACAACACTATCCTTTTAGCCTAGTTTCTCGATTTGTTCCTCTGATTGATTGTTTATCTCATGACTTTGGATGAAGTGCAAGGCTAAATCGACATCTCTGCTAATTTAAGATTAGCAGAGTACCCTACCGGTGAGTGAACCTCAAAGGCTTTCGGTTCACCCACCATCTCCAAAACCCAGGTGTCAGCTTGTAGAATGCATGGCCAATGGCATTAACCCAATCATTGTGCCACCGGCCCACCTTGCACGTAGGGCAGTCGGGCTTGAAATCTCGGTGAGCGGAGCAGACAGAAGACCAAGTTCTCTTGAAGGGGTTCAGGGTCATTTCAACTCTTCAGGATTTCTTTGGTTATGTCAGCCCCCGGCCCACTCAGCAGGAGGATAACTGCTAGGAAAAGGGCTGCCATTCCGATAAAGCAAAGGGAGTATTTTCGGATCTCTTTAGGGGTAAGCCTCCAATAGTCACTCTTGAACCCAGATAGACCCTCAATAAGCTCCAATCTGGTTTTGACTATATAACCAAACCATGTCGAGTAGAAGCCGACTTTGCCTACCTTGAAGTACAAAACAATAGACATAATCGTCACTATGGGTAGTAACAGTATAGAGAAGAAGGTAACCTTCAGAATCGGAACCTCTAACATTCCGATGAAGATAATGAACCACAGAAGACCCATGTGGTATCGAATGGCTAGGTAGAACGCTGATAGAAACCCAACCATCAGAACGAAAACTCCGATCTTCCGATGAAGGGATAGAGCGATGCACTTAATGACCCGACCCCCATCAAGCGGGTTGATTGGGAACAAGTTGAACAGATTCACGAATGCCAACCAACTGGCGGCAGCTGTCCAGAAGTGGGATCTAAAGTAGAGGGATAGGGTAAGAGGTACAGCAACGGTGACTATCCCGAAGGCAGGCCCCATCAAGGCGATATAAGTCTCCTGTCGGCTTGTCTTGAAGGCTTCCTCTGGGATTGCCATCCCTCCAAAGAAAGGTATGAAGTAGAACCCTTTGGTCTTCAATCCTTCACGACGCATGGCCCAGACGTGACCTGATTCGTGAACCCCGATCCCGAACAAGAACAGGAGAGCGAACTTCCACGAGAACATGAATGAGTAGGTGGTGAACGTCCCGAAGGCGAGTAGCACCTTAGTGCTCTTAGCAAACTTCAAGACCACGGTAATGAGCTTGCCTGCAAGCGCCCCAATGCTCACGCTGTTTGTTGACCTTCTGATGGGGTTAGTTAGTGCTTCTGTGGTCATCTCTTCACAGCTTCTTCGAACGGCTTCATCTCCTGACACTCAGTAGGGATTGGGGGCAAGTTCGGAAGTTGGGTCTGACACGCTCGATAGAGAGTGTCAGCAAGGCCAGTGAGTTGAGCGAGGGCAATTAGTTGTTCGGTTTCAGTTGTCCCCTTGGATCGAATAACAGAGACGAGAGATAGATAGTAGTTAATCGCATCATCACCTCGGATGAAGACACCTCTCCAATCGTCTCCAAACCTCATGCCACCGGTCTCTGGTCGTGTCTGTTCATCATCCATCTTCATTGTCCTCGAGTATGCGGTCAAAGCGAGTAGGTCTGATCTTCTCAATAGTAGCCAAGTCAACGTGATTAGCCCTACGAACCAGGGTAGAGATCTCTAGATCTTGGTATTGCAATGACTCGTAAACACCCGTGTGGATGTCACAGAAGAATGGTCCTTGATCGAAGGTCCAGGGCTCGACTACAGCAGCTGTAATGTGAGTAAGCTCACCTATTTTATAGAGCTCTCGTTGAACCCACTCTGTAGTACGCTTACCAATATCCTCGAGAGTCAATGACCTAGTACTTGCATTGATTGGTGTCCAAGCAAGCTTGGACAGCTCCCCCATCTTGATCCGAAACACATGAATACCTGGGCTAAGATCTCGATACCTTCGAGTTGCTAAACCACCGCAAACACTGCAGTGAGGAGCTATGTCGACTAGTAGGTTGTGAAGTGCAAGGGTGTCAGGCATGTTTGAG
>Ga0172381_10008511_pt1 | contig 10022 bp, 9 predicted proteins | sample Leawel6488metaG_FD_119754 | JGI IMG/M metagenome (GOLD analysis project Ga0172381, IMG submission 119754) | Leachate microbial communities from a municipal landfill in Southern Ontario, Canada - Leachate well 64-88 metaG | ecosystem: Engineered > Solid waste > Landfill > Unclassified | place... | reverse complement strand
TTATTGGGAACCATCTCTGAAACGCGTTGAAAAAGTGAATCAGCTGCAAGATAATAGTGAAGTCGGGTATTATTGTTCACTGCTGATGTATCAAGAGAACTTCCGGCATAATAATAGACTTTTCCAAGATTGAAATAATCATTCCATGCTGCTTTTTCTCCCAATAAGGCAACATAACGTTTATAATTTGAAATTGCATTTTCGTAATCATTCATCTTCTCGTAAGCAGATCCAATTTCGTTATATAAGTCCACTCGCGTCGAATCCATTTTTATTGCGGTCTCAAATGCAGCTATAGAAGCTTTATTTTCTCTATTTTGAAAAAGTATCCTCGCATAATTAACATAATCACTTGTAATATAATTATCTGGATTGCCTGATTTCATAAAATCTTCTGCGGCAACAACTCCCTGAACGGAATCTCTCAATTCACATAGATTATACATCAAAAGCCGCTTTAATACAAAATTTTGGGGTTCATCAGTTAATAATTGTTTTACGATAGAAAGTGATTGAATGTAATCATGTGCGAAATATATGATGTTTGCATATCGGATTTTATCTGCATTTGTTGCATAGCCACTCTTTATATGTTCTGCATAAACCTCTTTTGCCTTACTGATCTGACCATTCTGATAATATAATTCTGCGAGCTCCCTTTCTGCTATCGGGGAGGTTGGATTAACCTTCAATAGTTTATTTATTACTTCAATGGAAGTTTGAATGTTCATACTGGAAAAAATTCTGGAGTATTTTAAATATGCCTGGTAGCAATTTGGATCGAAATATATAGCTTGTTCATACAAACTACCTGCATTGCCAAAATCTTTTTTTGCAGCTGAAATATCTCCCTCCAATACATACGCCTCGGCATAATTTTGATTGATCATTTTTGCCTTGTTAATATATTCCTGAGCTTTTTCCTCGCTTACACCAGTCGAAAAATATGCTTCCGCTGCAGCAACCCATAGCCCGGGATTTTTCTTGCCATCTTTACTTTTTAATATAGATGAAATTATTTTCCCTGTTTCTTCCGGATTGGCTTTAAGGGAGAGCTTTGCTTCTCCTATACCGTTAAATGCATATTCAGGATTTGCTGCCCGACCTGATTTGTAATAATAAGAAGCAGAGTCTGGTTTATTCAATCTAAAGTAGATTTCTCCGAGATAATAGCAAGCCTCGGCTGAATCAACAGTCCCTTCCTTAAGATTGTTCTGAAAAATTTTTTTAGCAGGATTTAGAAGACCTGACTTATAAAATTCTATGCCTCTATTATTATCCGTTGCAGAAGAAGAGTAACATACTGCAATAGCCGTTATTGTTAATGATAATTTTGTAAAATTCATAATTGTAATTTTAGAGGTTATTTCTTACATCTACTATTCGAAGTATCTGCGTAGCAGGCACTATCCCAGCTCGAAGAATGATTCTTTGACCCTTGTCTCTGCAGATAAATGTTGTAAAACCGGTCTCCAGTCCAGTCCTTGGATCAGTAGTAATAATATTGATATCTCTTAAAAATGGATAATACTTTAGTGCCATATATGCCTGAAATGGCTTATAACTATTGGCCTTTGTTGCCATGATCTCATTGCTCAGGGCTACAACAGATACTTGGTTATTGAATGACATGTTTGTTGTGTCATTGTCGTTACCTATCCAGTCAACCCCAACGACGCCGATAGCATTCAAGTCAGATGAGACATATTCAATTACTTTTTTATGATTTCCTTGAGCATACGCCCCTTTATAAAGAGCTCTCCCTCCACAGATAGAATCTATGGCATATCTGACTGTACCGGATTGTTCATTGTCGAATACAAGCTTGATCTTTCCCAACTTGGAATCTTTACGAAGAGATTTCCATTCTGTTATCTCTCCTATCATGATTTTTCTTATCTCTGATACAGTTAAAAGAGTATCAGGATTGTTTTTATTTACAATGATTGCGATAGCGTCAGTTGCAATCTTAACCTCTTTTGCAAATAATTTTTTGGATTCAAGATACCCTTTCTGTTCTTTTGTCAGCTTGCTTGAAGTCACAATCAGACGAACACTGTCTTTGAGCAATAAGTTGATTGCATCATTCTCATTTGTATAAACCGGCACAATCGATGCAGATTTATATGTTGCTTCAAACACATCAATCTCTTGCTTTATCAACGGTGCAAAATTCTCGTCAACGGCAATCTCTATGACACCTCTGGTCGGAGAGTCAGGAAGTCTGTCTGGTTTGTTGTTTTTACAAGAATAAACAAGTATGATTGTTATAATCGTATATATGACAAAACATATTCTGTTGCGCATAGATATCATTGTTTATTTCTACTTGTTTTATAATATCTGTAAGCTCTGAAAATTCCATAAAGGAAGAATAAGGCAGATAAAATATATGCTGTTTTTTTAGGTATGATTGCATTAAATATACTTGTAAATGCAAGCATACCTGAAAAAACAAAATAAAATACTACCATAAATATGCCGAAAATGGCATTAAAAGATGGTTTCATAGATTATCAAGCCTGAATGTAATAGTAAAAATAAAGTATACAGGAACCGGATTACCGTTTTGTTTTCCAGGGATCCATTTAGGCATTAACTTTATTACCCTGATAGCCTCTTTTGAACACTCCGGATCGACAGATTTTAATACTGTAATATTATCGATAGCACCAGTTTTTGAAACTACAAATTTAAGAGTAACTTTTCCCTGAATTCCGTTTTCAGATACACTCGGAGGATACACCATGTTCTTACTGATAAAATTCATCATTGCTTTCTCTCCACCTGGAAATTGAGGCATTTGTTCGACTATCTCAAAAGGTTTTTCTTCAGTAGTTTCCTGAGCTACTTGACGAATTTCAGCAATATCTTTTCCGTGTACCTCATCTGTTCCCACAACATCTCTTATAGAAATTCCTGCTTTTACTGTCAAAAGTTCTTCCTGAGATTTTATCTCATCCGCCTCTTTAACCTCTTCATCTTTTTTGATGACAGGAGGAGTGAATTTAATTGTACTCTTAAGTGGCGGAGGTGGTGCTGTCTCGATCTTTTTGACTTCGTTAATATCTTTTTTCTCTGCAGGAGGAAGTTTTGCAAGTGTAGTAACTTCTACCATCTTGCTTTTGTCGTTCTTGTCTGATCCGACTACATTGGCAAGATATACACCCCCAATCAGGAGTATTGAGAGAATGACAATTATCAACATTGCCAAAGCGTGTCTTTTACCGGAAGTCACCCTCAACCGGTACGCGCCATAGTCTTTGTTTTTATTCTCAAAAACTAAATTACACCAAGCTTCTGAGTTAAGATCTATTTTAGTCATTTACATTTATCTATAAATATATTATTTAATTTTTGAGTTGTCGATATTCTTGGTTAGTTCTCCTGCTGTCTCTCGGTTCTTTATCAGGAATTTATCACCATCTGTAATATCAACAATCGCGTATTGACTAATGCTGCAGATATGCATCTCGTCGAGTGCATCAATAAGATTTTTATAATTTGAATCATCTTCCGCTTTAATCATAATAACTGGAGAGGTCGTAGACTTTTTAGCCTCACTCATCAGTTTTTCAAACTTTTCGTCAGGTATCTTTTCAGCAATTTTCCTTGCCTTAAGTTCTTCAACTTTTCGAACCACTTCCGCATTTCTATCAAGTAAAAGAGCTCTCAGACCGTCAGCAGCGTAAGATGTTAAATGAAGTGAGTTGTAGTTATTATAATCTGGTTTTCCCAAATAATAGTAGATCTTGTCTTTTGCACCTAAGATAATGGTTATTGCCCTTGATTCTTTAACCACATTTTGTTCTTCTTCAGTTATCTTATCATTAGTAGGCATACTTATTTCCATAGTCTGAGGTTTACTCAGAGAGGTACATAGCATAAAAAAAGTAATAAGAAGCATATTCATGTCCACCATAGGAGTAAAATCGATATGAATGTTCAACTTTTTGGTCTTACCCTTCTTTTGCTTTCCTTCTTTTTGTTGTATTTCTGCCATAATATTATTCCTTATTGCTTTTAGCTGAAACGGCTTTGAGAGAGGTAATCAGGTTATATCTGTTCTCCCTGATGTCCTGCAGCGATTTCATAATATTTTTGATCTGAGAATATGGTGTAAACTGATCAGCCTTTATTGCAATACGCAAATCCGAGTTTTGACTCCGGGCTAATTTAACCCAGTCTTTAAGCTCATTGTTTGTACTATCACATGGAACGCCGTAGGAAGCCAGTACAGCATCTTGTTGGTCTTCCGGCAATGCCAGAAAATCTCTCATATTTCCGATAGGTACCCCGAAAGTGGGCAATAGTTTGAATTTATTTAACTCATCATCTGTGAAAGTGATACCATTCTTTTCACCCATTTGTTTCATTATCTCTATTTTATCCTGCTGTTTATCAAGACTCAGGAAAATTTTACCTTTTTGATCAACCAATATTTGCATGATATTGCTTTCAGGTATTTTAATATCTGAGACAGATGCCGGAATAGAGACCTTTACAGGCTCCTTCTGTACAAATGTAGATGTAAGCATAAAGAAAGTGAGCAATAGGACTGTAACATCACTCATTGCAGTCATATCTATCCGTGTGCTTTTTCTTTTAACTTTTACTTTAGGCATTGTTAATTATTGTATTAGATAATCTAATTACTATTTGTGAGAAGACACATAAGTTTGTACAAGGGTATAGCCTATTTCATCGATAGCGAAAGTGATTTTGTCAATTTTACTAGTAAAATAGTTATAAGAAATCACTGCAAGTGCTCCTGTAGCAATACCGAATGCAGTATTTACCAAGGCCTCAGAGATACCGGTTGAAAGAGCAACAGAGTCTGTTCCGCCGGCTGTTGCCAAGGATGCGAAAGAGCGGATCATACCAACAACTGTCCCTAATAATCCCATCAATGTACCCAACGTGGTAATGGTAGCAACAACTACAAGATTTTGCTCCAGAGAAGGAAGTTCCAGAGCCGTTGTCTCCTCAACTGACTGTTGGATATTAGATGTTTTCTGATCTTTTGTAAGACTTTCATCTTTCTCCATTTGTTCATACTTAATTAGAGAGGATTTTACAACGTTTGCAACAGTCCCACCTTGTTTTGTACATAAATTATTAGCTTCAGCAACATCACCTTTTTCCAAACTTGATTTAATTTTTTTGATGAATGTAGTAAGATCACCTTTACCTTTCGCTCTTCTGATTGTAAAGTACCTTTCTACACTGATAACCAAGACAGTCAAAAGGAGTGTGAGAATCACAGGAACGATTACACCACCTTTGTGGATAGTACCAAGCAGATTTCCTGGTAAAGGTTGGTTTGCAGGATTATTATCCATAAAATTGGCTGGATTACCAAAAACAAAATTGTAAATGCATAATGCAAGAATAAAGCATAATATAATGATAACGCCGGCTGATTGGAAGAAACCGAAAAATTTTTTCATGATAATAAAATTTATTAACTATTAATGTATTTTAGATATAATTGATTATTAAATAGCCATTTAATGCAAGATGATAGATGATTTATGTATGTGAGAAAACTACACCTGTATTAACTGACAATTGCGATATAAATATGAATATAACGAGACATATTAATGGCTGTTTTAAGCCATAACTAATAAATGACAATGAGCATACAACTTCCGGTATATTTCACTATTTTTGTATAAGACAATTGGATCATGCCATCTATAGAGTCTATTGCGAACTTAGTTATCTATATTAAATTAATAACTTCATAGAGCCATTTTACATCAAGACATACCCGGACATAAAATGGCTTTACGAAGTTCCCTACCTTACTTCTTACAATTCTCAATATAATCTAACAGTTTTTTCGCCTCAACTCCTTTAAGACTTGTCAGTTTGGTTACCTCCTCATAGGTATGAGGAACAAACTCAAATAGCTGAATAGCTGCAAATTCTTTGTCCATAGAACAGATTATGTCAATCCTTGCGCTACCCATACTTACAAACTTAACTATTTTAGGATCTTCATTTATTTTCCCGCCAATTATATCCTGCATAACAGGCAAATACTCTTTGTCAAAATAAAAAGAAGTCTTTTTTACAGGACTACCAGATGGTTTATATATGTCTGTTTTTGCCCATACAGAAAAAACGACAATTGCTGCAATTAATAAGATTGCGGCTATTACAAACCACGATAGTATAAGAGTGATTATTCCAGCTACAGCAAGTATGCTGGCAATAATAATGTTTTTAATGTTGATACCTTTGGAAATCTCAGGATGTTTAATGTTTGAACTCATTTTTTTTACATATTAATTATTAATTCATAGGTATGAATGTACAATCCCTGTCCAAGATTTATTCCTGGACAATCTATTGATTAATAAGTAAAAAAAATTAAATTACTATCCGCCTTAGTGCATAAATAAAGAAGTCTCTGCACGGGACATTGGTGACATTGATAACATCACGGATATGTTGTTCAATTTTTGAGTTGAACTTCCCGATTATTTTTTCTCTGAAATATGAGTAAAAAAGAACTTTCTGATGATAATTTTCTGTACATGGATTACTTGCAAATGCCCCTGGTGACGCAACTATAAGAAGATTTGTCTCAGAAGATGCACAACCATTCTCAGAAGAACTGTCAGAAGAGAATGAATAACTATTTTGTATCGATGGGGTTGCGACACAAATCTCCTGATCAGGGACTTTTCTCTCCATAGAAAACAGAGAAAAGATTCCTAATGAACCCAGTATAAAAAAAACAGGTATTGATTCTTTAATTTTTTTATACATCAATCTCTTTTTTTTGTCTTTTTGCTTCAAAAAATATTGCAAAAATAAGAAAAAGTATCAGTATACCTGAAGATATGCTTGAATAAATTGCTCCCTTCTTTATTGATTCAGGCATGTAGTTGAATTCAATATCATGCCTTCCGGCAGGGATCCTTAATCCCCTGAGTATATAATTGGCACGGAAAATCTCTACTGGTTTTTTATCAATAGTAGCACTCCAGCCGGCAGGGTAATATACTTCACTGAATACTGCAACCCTCTCCTTTGAAGCAGTATATGAGTAAGTCAGTTTATTCGGCGAATAAGAGGTCAATTTTATTTCATCAACAATATCTGTTTCTTCTGCCATCTCTGCAGCAGGAGAATCTTTTACAGTTTCTATTCCAGACAGGAGATTTTTGAAACTCTCATCAATAATTGTCGATTTTCTCAAATCAGAAGAACCAACCAATGCAATCTCTTTATCAGCACCAGATGCCCAAACAAGACTGTCAGCAAACCAAGCATTTCCCATCGCTGCGTAATTTCGTAGAGGTGGATTTGCCCCATTGATGATTATATAACGAGCATTAAGCATATTAAGAACTTGATAATTATCAAGCTTTGACTCTGCTTCAGCAATAGTTGTACAGCCATTGATATCCATGCCAATCATTTTAATCTCAGGAATTATGTGGTAATCAATCATGTCCTGATATCTCTGAAGTTTGGCCGGGCTATATCCACCTATTGTTTTGTGATGATAGCTTACATGTGCATCATTGAAAGTGTTTACACTTAAATCCAGAACTCTGTAATCTGGATCTGTATCTTTAAGGATAATCTCATCAACTGGTCTTTTATTATACTGGCCTGTAAAATCTTTTTCTGAAACGAAATGTGAGTCATTGAGATATCTTTTATCAACAGTCCAGAGATCAGCAATAACGAGGGTACCGAGTATCAGATAAAAGTATGTAGTCCTCAATTTTTTAGTAATAGCAAACCAAAGAGCTACGGCAGCAAGCACAATAAACGCAACAGCTCGGAACGCGTCCGAACTTAGCAAAGACATTCTATCCTGAATCAAAGAGTTTCTCAAGGGTTCAGGAAGCTGAGCATCGGATGATGAAACAAATGTTCCGGCAAGTGATGGCATAAGTGCAACAATCAATGATAATCCTGCAGTTATTCCAAGAGATATCAAAATCGCTTGTTTCACTTTCTTCTGATCAAACTTTTCTTTAAGTAGCCTGTCTACAGTTATAAATGCAAGCAAAGGAATTGTTATCTGAAGAATTACCAATACCATTGATACAGTACGGAACTTATTGTATAATGGAGCATACTTGAAGAATATCTCCGTGAAAAAGAGAAAGTGCGATCCCCACGACAACAATACAGCCACTAAAGAGATACCTGCAATCCACCACTTCATCGAGCCTTTTACGAGTAAAAGCCCAAGAATAAACAGGAATATTGAAATTGCCCCAATATACATCGGGCCTGCAGTAAATGGTTGTGGTCCCCAATATAGAGGCATCTGTTTTATAACCTGATCTGCTCCCTGATAATTAGCATCCTTGAACACCTTATAGGTAGCCGACTTCTTCGAAAGCTCGCCTGCAGAAGAACCGCCGTTATAGTCAGGAATTAAAAGATTCGGCAACTCATTCGGGCTGTATGACCATTGAGTTGCATAAGCAATATCAAGACCTCCCTTTTTTACACCATCTTTTGGAGTAAGCTCTGATCCACCCCTCATCGTGTATTTTGAATATTCGTATGTAGGCCAGAGGTGATTTATGTTTGTGGCTATACCCAAGCAACCGGCAACAAGCAGATATGCTGAAGTTTTCAGAAATTTAGGGATTGTTTTATTTACAATTGAATTACAGAACAACGCTATTACATATGCTAAAATTATCATTGCAAGATAATACGTAATCTGCGGGTGATTAGCCTTGATCTGGAAGCTAAGGGCAAAAGCAAAAAGTAAAGAACCAAAAAGCGCTTTCTTCCTGTATGCATACGTTACTGCCGCTATGACCCATGGCATAAATGCTATTGCAACCATTTTGGAATTGTGCCCCACCTGTATTATCTGTGGATTATATGCACAGAAAGTCACGGCTATTGCTCCAATAAAAGAGACCCAGATATTTACACCAAATGCAAGAAACATCAGGAAAGCTCCAGCAAGAGACAAAAGGAGATAGCTTGGAGGCCTGACACCTACGAAAAGTAGATTATAGATATAATCTGTGAAATCTCCTTTAAATTTTACAGATATTGAAGTTGCCGGCATGCCTGAGAACATTGAATTGGTCCATAGAGCAGGATCTTTATCTGGATTCGCCTCGTTGTACTGAATGATCTCGTTTGCCATTCCTCGCCATGAGGCGATGTCGGATTGATTTACTACCTTACCACTAAAAACCTGAGGTGTAAATAAATATGCCAAAGCCGCAAATGCCACTATTGCGATCACATAAGGCAGGTATTGTTTCAAATTTTTCATATTTGTTAACCGTTTATAATATCATCCAGAAGAGCTGCCATTTTCCTGCAAAGCCACTCTCTTGAGTAATTTTCAATTTTGCCCGAAGGTATGCAGATTTCTCCATTTTTGTAAAGTGCATACTGTTTTTCAATCCAATCTTTTGCTCCACTGTAATCGTCATAGTCAAACATTGCCCCGGCCTCACACTCTTTGATAGCAACATCCATATCTCCCCCAATAGGGCCAAAGCTCAGGATCGGGCGGCGGGCGGCAAGATATTCAAAAAATTTTCCGGTAAGAATACCCTTGGCTTCTGGCTCCCGGCCGCCCGTCAACAACAAGATTCTTGCCCGCCGCTGCCACCTGACAGCTTCTTTATGAGGCATGTAGTCCAGTTTTACAAGATTGCCGTCAAGGCCATTGGCCGAAATATCATCCCAAACAGAATTATCTGTATGGCCAATTATCGTTATTTTCAAATCCTCCGCAAATTGTGAATCGTTTTTGGCAATGTCGCTCAACAACCGCCAAAATGAAGATGGATTCATCTCTTTTACAAATAGCCCCGTATAGGTTATAGCAAATTTATCATCTATCCTTTCATCAATAGATTCAAAATCTGAGGCATCATAACCGTTAGTGATTACTTCAATCCTTCGTGGAACCAATTCAAGAAACTCCTCCTTCATGAGGTTAGTAACTACCACAACGGCATCAGCCGTTCTCACAACAGATCTCTCCATACGCTTGTGCAACC
>Ga0172381_10008510_pt1 | contig 10024 bp, 12 predicted proteins | sample Leawel6488metaG_FD_119754 | JGI IMG/M metagenome (GOLD analysis project Ga0172381, IMG submission 119754) | Leachate microbial communities from a municipal landfill in Southern Ontario, Canada - Leachate well 64-88 metaG | ecosystem: Engineered > Solid waste > Landfill > Unclassified | place... | reverse complement strand
GAGAATAGAGGCCTGAGCCGCCCCCAGCAATCGCTACCAAGGCTCCACCAATAAGCACTGACGTGGAGCCTCCACCTCCCAGGGAAGCGCGTGGCCCCCCTGTGTTTTTTAACCCGCCGTTGCCGCCGTCCGGCCAACCTCCAAGACCCGTCAACCCGGAACCGGCAGCGGCGATCTCGCCCGGAGCCCCAACACGGAATGTTACGACAGTACCGACCTCCAAAAAAAGCGTCCCTGAGGTCACGCCGCCATTACCCTTTAGGTAAGGAGAACCGCTACCATACAATGCTATGGCATAATTACCTGTTTCCGGCACAACATAGGTCTGATCCGCACCTATCGAAGTGAATGTGGTCATGCTAAAACTCCATACTCAAGATACCGTCTTCGCTGATAGAAGGCGGCGTAGCAGCGTTTTCAAGGACTCCGGGGGTGACACTAACGATTGACCAAGTGATATCTTCGCTCCCCATAGCGGATTGCACCTGCGCAGAGAACCCATGCAGCGGTGTAATGGCAGCACCTGTCAACCAAATATCACAGGCTGTTGTGCCTGTAAAAGTTAAGAGACCGTCATTGCTAATCTTCAGAGCGCGCAAGATATCCCAATTTGTGCGCTTCCAAGCAACCGGCGTAAAGTCTTCTGCGCCCAGTTGCTGTGTTAAGGTCGCCTGCGGGTTGATGGGCATCGGCGTTGCCTGTGTGACCGTTCCAAGCTCGCAGAGCGGGAGAACTCCAGATAGCGTAGAAAACAGCAATCGTTTATCTTCAGTAAGGCGCAGTGAGAAGTTGATAATGCCACCAGTAAGCTCAGTGAACTGCTTGAAGTTGGCATAAAAGCACTGCAAGCTGTAAGCACTCCCAGGCTTCAGCCAAACTTCTAGGGTCATCTCAGATCCAGGATTAGCTGGAGCACTTAGCTCCATCCCGCCAGAGCCATCGAAGTTGACAGCGTTCCCAGAAAAAACATCTGCCATACCGCCACCTCCCGCCGCTTATGCGGTGTATTTCGTGTAAATGTAGTGCTGTCTGGGGTTTCCCGCTGATGTCGTGCCGCTCGCCACGGTTTCCCGCACATACACGCCGCTGATGGCGTGCTCGGCCATATCTCCCAGTGAAATCGCGGAGCCCGTACCGCTGATCCAGGTTTCCGCAGGGCGATAGGATTTCGTGCCAGACGCGGGTGGCGTGGTGGCGGTAGCGGTGCCAGAAGTGTCGGTGTAAGAAACAGCGGTAGTCTCGGTGATCTTCTTATACGTAGCGCCTGCGTCGATGGACAAATAAATGCCGTAGGTCGCGGCACCGGACACAGCGTCCCAAGTGAGATCGACCGCAAAAGTGTCTGTCCCGGATTCAAGCGTGGGCTCAAAACCGGCGTCACCACCAAATATACCTGATTCGTAACCGAAGGCATCAATGGTGGTGATGGAATACATCAACGTGGAATCACCTACGATGCTGCCACTGGCGGCGGTGGCGGTGCCGGTGACGGTGGAACCACTAGCATCGAACTGCTCGGCCACGTCGATTTGAGCAAAGCCGTAAGCATCGTTACCCGTTACGGCTTTGATACCAAATTCAGACCCACTGGCGGTGCCAACACCTGTGGAAGACACAAACAACAGCTTGTCCAACGTAGCCGCACCCGCGACCACGTTGCCAAAGCTGTAACTCGTGAGAACTTGCTTAAATGAATCAAGGATCGTCAATCCTGGCATGGTGTTTCTCCTTTAATCTACGCCCTGCAATGTGATGGTATACGCATACTTTACTTCGGTATTCCCAGGGTAATCCAGACGAGGCTTGATGGGGTTCTGCGAGACGTTCATGACGATGTACTTTTTCGCCGTGCCGAAACCCACCAGACTCGCCCCGCCCGCGCCGCCACCTGTGACCACCACAGGGATCTTTTTGATCCGCAAAGCATACAGCGCGGCGGCGGTAGTCGGCGGAACGAAGATCCCCGAGATGGTTACAGTGCTGTTGGCGGCAGGACTTGTCGAGCTATGCGAAGTAGTATACGCGGTTCCACCCATTGATCTGTTGACCGCGATTAAGTTACCGCTATTCATGGAAACCGTATCAGGGTCAAAGACGACATCAATGCCATCAATCTTAAAGGTGGAGTATGCGCTCATGGTTTACCAAGTCCCTGATGTAAACAGGAAGTTGACGTTGACCTGCATCTCGTTCTTGGCGTTCATGCCAATGCTTTGACCAGCGAACGAGCACCCGGAGCAGGTGATGTTCTGCGTGGTGCCGGTAGGATACGAAGAGCCTGAACACGTGACGGTCGCGGCACCATTGAGGACAGATGACCAATCCGTGGTGGCGGCGGAGTTGGAGCCATCGCTGGCGACAAAGCTGAAAGATCCGTTACCCGGACCTTTAGAAGATACGATGACAACAGGCAAAACATTGTTAAACGCATAGATAGGGCGGGTATCAGCATTACGACTGAGTTGAAAGGCATTTGCGCCTTCAAGGGTGCCACTGGCACCTGTACCAACGAAAGACAAAGTTGAGACATCAGCAAAGATTACCTGTGTTACAGCCATGATTTTATGCTCCTAAAAGTACTTTACGGGCTGGTCGGTAGCAGTTTCCGCGTTGATCTGTTCAACCAGCGCCTCGAAGGCTACGAAAAGTTGATCTGTCATCTGGTCCTTGGTGCGCTGTTTTACACTCAGCTCCTGGATGCGTTTTACCAATGCTGACAACTTGGCCACGTCATCTACGTAACTCCGGTCGCCAGCGTTGATGGCGTCCACAGCGTTGTTGAGATCCACCACAAGCTCCTTGCCTGGGGTGGCCTTATCAGGGGCTCCTCCGGGTTCAGCGGATTTTACGATCTTGGCAACCGCTTCCTTCAGCTCTATCACACGCTGTGCGCTGACTTTATCGAAGTCCGCGATGTCCAGCACCACGGGCTTGGATTCAATGGTGAGCTTAATGGCCTCCAACAGCTTCGTGGCGGAACCCTCAGGGACTTTACCGAGTTCGATTTTTAAGGTCTCCGCAGCCGACAACCACAGGGTCTTGACCTCATCAGCGGCTTGCACTAATGGCGGACCTAAACCACCTACATAATCGGCTAGACCTTTGCCCTTATCCACCGCCGCGATTACGAACGCTTCAAATACACCCATAGCATTTCGCACCGCGTCCTTGGTCTGCTCTTGCAAGCCGTCGGCATACTTAGCCAGGGAGGCTTCCACGCCCTTCGTGAACTCGCCAAAGGCGGCCTTCAGCGCATCCTTGTCCGTCTTATTCGCGGTGAGCAGCGCACTCCAATTCTTCGCCATCTCGGTGTAAAACTTGGCGCTCTCTTCTTTGAGGACTTTTACAGCCTCCTGGAGATCCTTTTCGAGTTTTCTCGAATCCGCGCCGATAAATTTATCACCATACACGGTGGCGGCAGCAGCTTGCGCGCGTTGCCCCATTTCATTCATCAGCGCTGTTTGTTCTGCGTTATTGCGCCCGCCTTGCTTAGTCCAGGCCTGGAACTCTTGCGCAAGTTTGCCAAGGCCTTCTTTACCGCCTCCATCTCGGAGCACCTGCTCAGCCTGCATGCTAAAGTTTTTAAGACTCGCGTCGAATTTAGTGTTGAGTTCGAGTCCTTCAATCTGCTGACCTAGCTTAGTCAGCACATCGCCCGCAGAACCTTGCGTAACTTCCTGGAGCCTAAACCTCGTGGCGGGCGAAGCATTTAACCCAACGCTTTCACCCTTAGCCATTGTGGCAATCAAGTCCTGCGTGATGACCCGCTGTTCGATAAGCGTTGCCGTATTGGTCTTGGCAATGTTCCCAATTTCCGCGCCTATGCGTTGATACTGCGCAAGCATCTGATCACGCGCAGTTAAGAGCGTTTGCGCTTCCTCCATCGTGTAACGAGCTTGTTCGCTGGCAGACTTACCCCGAAACTGCTGCTCCTCCCGGAGCATGCGTAGACGCTCTTGGGCGGATTCTCGTGTCATCTGCATAGTCTCGAACGCCCCGCGCCTTGCACGCATGGACAGATCGTTTATGGTCTGCATACCGGATATGATCTGACCGTTCAGTTCGTCTCGGTAGGATTTAGCGATGTCAAAACCTTGCTTGAGAACGTTTATCTCTTGCCTGAGCAAATCCGCACGCCGCGTGTCTGCGCCTGCGCCCAATCGGCTGATCTCTGCACGAATCTTGTCGCGCTCTTTATTCAACACATCCAGTTGCACAAATCCGGGGGAAACGCCTCCGAGATTCTGCCCTAAACCGGCGGCGGCGTCAGCCGCAGCACGTATCAGATTCATCCTGGCAGCGTATTCGCGTTCCAGGCGGGTCATACGCGCGTCATGCTGCTCTTTAAGCATAGCCTCGTATTGCTCTTGGAGCCCTGCGGATTCCTTGCGCATGGCGAGTTGCTCATCACGATATGCCCTAAAATTACGAAGCTCTTGGGCCTGCCGCTTTTCCTGCTCTGAGGCCTCTTCACCCACGAGATCAAGGAAGCGCAATTGGGTATTGATCTTGTATTGCAGGAATAGACGATCTTGCTCGTTGCTCCGCAACTGGGTTTCCATCTGCATCCGCAGGGTGTTCTCATATTCCTGCGGTTGCCTATCCCTGATGGGTTCTAACTCCTGCCTCCGGGCTTCGAGCAGGGCCTTCTCTTCGGACACCCTCAACAGGTTAAAAGCGCGCAGTTTGTTTAGCTGGCGGTCCAGGCCGCTGACATCCAGCATCCCGCCCTCAAGGCTCTTTCGGAGCCCCGAAGCCAGTTCGGGCGTAAGCAGCCCAAGCTCCTTCAGACGAGCGATAAACGCATCCATGAGCGCGGCGTTGGACTTCAAAACCCCGTTGGAGTCGGCTATGGCCACACCGAACTTTAACAGCGAGTCCACCGGAGGTTCCAGCCCCATAGTCAACGCATTTAAGGTCTTCAGGACTTCAGCAGAGTTGGCCTTAAACACATCGCTGCCCAGCGCCGCCGCCCGCGCTACTTGTAGCACTTGCAAGGCTTTGGCGTTATCGCGGAGACCGGTGGACATCTCGATAAACATCCGCCGAACTTCCTGAGTGTCAGTGTTCAGCGAAGCTCCGATCTCCTCGAACTGTGCGTTTAAGGCCTTGGCGTCATTGACATTCGTTTTGATGTCCGCACTACTGAGCTTCAGCGCCTGATAGGCTTTGCTGGCTTCCGTAGTGCTTTGCGCGTAACGCCGCATGCTTTCACCGAGTTCGCCTAGGTAATCAATTAAACCGATATCCATAAACTCCGAAGCACTGGCGGCCCAGGCCACAAACCCGGATGTGACGGTGCTCGCTACATCGCCCAAACCATGGAAGAAGCCGATATACCCGGAAAACGATGCCCCGATGCGGGTCCAACTGGCCCGCTCAGACGCGGCGATCATACCATCCGCCATAGCGCGGGCGGAAGCGCCGGTAGCCGAAAGCATGGTGCGGGTGGTCTCAAGGCCTCTATGATACCTGACCGCCTCTTCAGCGGTCTTGTTCATGACATGCAAAAAGGCCTGAAGGCCCTTGGAAGCCGCCCAACCCGCAGCACCAACACCTACCAAACTGAGTCCGATGTTGGTGGAGAGCACCTTACCGAGCAGTTCGCCACCCACCACGGTTTGTTTCATTGCGACGTTAAGCGTATCGGCCAGGGTGCCCGCGAGGGTGCTGACCGTGCCGGTTACGGATACACCGTCTTTTTGCAGCTTCTCGAAGCGTTCCGTGATGCTGTCAAAACCCTCGGAGTAGGTCTTAAAGTAGTTCCCTACGCCATCCACCCCCGCCGATACCACGTCCGTAAGATCCTGCACGGTCTTGGTGTTGGCGGTGGTTTTATCGGCTAAGTCCTCCAAAGTCTTCGCACCCGCTACCAGCCCAGTGAAGTCAGCTTTGGAGATGATCTCATAAATTGTTTTGAAGTTTGATGTGGTATCAGCCATAACGACCTCCAACTACCAAGGCAGATAAACGTCTGAATCAGGGCCTTTGGTGCTCATGATGTGGTCCAGTTGACTTTTCATTGCCAGTAAAGAAAACTGCCCCCGAGTAAGAAGTTCGGGGGCAGTCTTGTTGAACATGCTCATGCCATGGTTAGAAGCCAAGGCGCAATAAGACGCAAACAGCTTACTGGTTACGAGCTTTTTTTTTCTTCTCGCGTGAGTTCCAGAGCACCCATGTAAAACTGGTACAGGTCTTGGATGCGTTTGTAGTCTGCAAGATTGCCATTTGTAGCGGCATTGATCTCGTCCATGGTGTTGAACACCAGTTCTCCGGTCTCCGTGTCATGCAGCGACAGCTTTACGACCCCAAGGACATTGGCCATAAAACCGGCACGGTTTACGGTATCGTCGGTCAGCCCCGCCTTCATCGCGTCCGTGCAGACCTCCTGCACGAGGGACGCCAGCACCAGATCGTCCATGTAAGTCAGCGGGGTGAGGAAGCAGGGCCGGTCCCGAAAGGTCACCGGCTCCTGCGTTTTGAGGGCCTTCTCCATGATCTTGGCGATTTCGTCTTTCTTCATTGGTTTACTCTCCTGTGTTCTTTATTTAGGCGGGAACGTAAGCGGTGTAAAGTTCCCAAACATCCGTGGTGTCGAAGGTGCCCGAGGGGAACACGACAGCGGTGCCGGACACGCTGAAGGCTGTGGCGGAGCCGGTATACGTGGCGTTCGTCGTGACATCGGTGCCATTGCGATAAACCGCCAGATACGTGCGCGTGGTGGTCGGGGTCGTGACGTTGATGCTGGTGGCGGAGTAGGGCAACGTCCCGGAGATGTTGTCCGAGCCAGAAACCGTCACATCATCGGCAGTGGTGACTGCGGGGGCAGAGCTGACGAACCGGGTATACTGGATGCCAGCGCCCTTGACCTTGTAGCGGATCGCGCCGATGTAGGACACCTGATTATGCTGCTCTTCCTTCGGAGTGATGGACTCAGGCGCGGAGGTAACGCGGCAACCTTTAACGAAGGTGCCCTGTTCAACCACACCAGCCTCGTTTTTGCTGTTGATGTAGATGTGAAACTCCTGGTAAGAGGACGGATCATCATTGACGACCGTGGCGGAGGAGGCGACATCCTGAAGGACGGAAGAAACGTCCTTGCTTTCGGTTTCGAGATACCCGAACCGCCCAGAAACACCCTCGAAGACGCTGAGAGCCAGTGCTTCCTTCTTATTGAAGAACCACAAACGTTTGTTGGCCAAGCCAACGTCGATATCAAATTGTTCGTTGAACTCCAGTTCCTTGCGTCCGTGGGACTTGGAGACCAAATTGAACTCCGTGTTTACGCCGTAGTACAGATTGGGCATGACAAGACTCCTTTTTAATGCGGTTTGCTCGATCCAATGATCTGGTTTTTACGTATACAGCCGCTCCATATAGCTCAAAGACACCATCAGCTCCTGCTGTAGCACATCATCCTCCTGGATGAAGCGCTGTTGCACACCGGGACTCACGGTCATGTAACCCCCTAAAGAGGCGATGGGTGATTTGCTGAAATCCCACAATTCAATAGGCGGAAAGATGATGTCTGTAGCACCCTTGGGCTGAACTCCTGCCAACTTCAACGCCGTCATGATCTGATCCCGCCCTCTACGCAGGAGGCGGCGTGTTCCACCAGATTTAAGACTGTGGTTGAAGTATATGTAAAACAACATCTGCATGTGGTTATTCTTACCACCGATATAAGAGGTCACCATATCCTGAGTATCAATCTGTTGCACCGTGATACTCGGAAATTTCGTGAGCTTCTTCGTTGTGAACTCCGTGCCGTCATGGTCGAAGAACACCGCGTAGGTGTCCCCAAAAACAGCGTTCATCCACTTATAAAAGCTCGCTACCGCGTTCTCCTCGCCATAAGGAAAGATCAGGTCCGCGTAAATCTTGTCATACACCGCCATCTTTTTTATCCTTTAGGCCAGCTTTTTTCATGAGATCGCGGATGAACTTCTCCATGGGAAACCGCTTGTCATTGAGGATATCCGCAAACATGCGCTTGGGATCATCAATGAGGGCCTCGATCTTGATGCGGTTGCCGTTGGGCAGGAAGAACTCCCTGAGGCCTTTGGTGATTTCCTCCGGTGGGATGCGCCCAAGCCTGGGCAGGCGCTCCGTGTTGTTGATCACCTTGGACAGGTCGATCTCCAGGTTCAAGAACGTCTGCACCAACTTACCTCGGCTGTAGCCATCCTTGCTGTGCTTGATCATGGCCTCACCAATGATAACCCAGGGCGCAAACGTAAACTTCTTCATCTTCGTCTGGTCCGCCAGTTTACGCATCATGGCAGCGAGCTTCTTCATATTGTCGCCGCCCTTAACGTTTATCTTGGTCTCAAACGCGCCCATTGTATCCCGCCTCCGTTGCGTTGATCATGCCTCCGCGCCTGCGGCGTAGATAGGCTTGGCAACCGATGACGTTTTCGCGCAGGCGGCCCACCAAAGGCTGCCCGATGATCTGCCACTCTGTGTTATGCAGCACGATGGTATCCGCGATGGAATCTGGGTCAAACGTGATCGCATCCGTCTCTGTGGGTCCGCGCAACTGCGTCTGACACCAGATCACGTTGTCACCTACGATCAACACCCCGTTACTGTGCGCCGCCTCTTGCAGACTTACCTCGCGCACATCCGCGATCGTGGGGATGAACTCATACGCGATAGTGGGCGGATCATCTGGGTACTCGGATGCGCGGATGATCGACTTGCAGCGCTTGATCAGCACCGGAATCATCAGACACGCCTGATCATTTATGCACTCATCGAAATACGCTCTGTCCCGGTAATCGAGTTGTTGTATCCCCATCAACCGCCACCTCCATCAAGGATATACGGCTGCGCCCATGAGGACGCGGTAGAGGCATCCGCAGGGATGTCGCGCTGTCCGCGATCCTGATAAAAGTCTTTGCGCAAGTCCTGCGCCTGCCGTAACGTTACACCAGCCAACGTGTGGTAATGGTTAAAGATTTCACCCTTCGAGACCTGCTTCCCCGCCGCACTGATGGTGTAATAGGACGCGGCCTTGGAAGCGATGGACGCATAAACATACGACAGCGCGTAGGCGGCGGCGTAATCCAAAGACCCAGAATCCACGCTATTGGGGTTAAAACCCGCAGAAGCGGCGGCACCAGAGATAGCTTGATTCATCTCAGTGTCATCCAAGAACTGGAAGTAATAATCTGTGCAAAGCTCTGGGTTGGTGGGCGGTGTCGTAAATGCAATCTTTCCGGTGGCTGTGGTCAACGTGTAGGACGCAGAAGGAATCACGTTGTTGGCTTCGTCATAAAGCGTGGCATCCACAATACGGCGGTTGTTCAGATAAAACACCGTATTGATACCATTGATGGTGTTACCAGGACGATCCACAAGACGCTCACGTTGAATCATGTTGCTATAAGCGCCATCACCAGATAAAAACCGCACATGATTGCGGAAGGTGCTAAGATCCATAAAAACCCCCTAAATAAAAATCCCCCCGCATCTGCGGAGGGCGTTTGTGGGAAGATGCTCGTTGATCTATTTTTTCTGATCTGCGAGCTGCTTGTCCAACTCGGTGGAGGTCAAGATGCACCAAGCATGCTGATACAGGTAGATGTAGCCATGATCATTGGCGAGCTGCTTCTTGAAAGCCACCACCTTCTCCACAGTCTCTTTGCTGTTGGTCTCCGGGGACGCTCCGATGTGATCATAAAGGATCTTCTTCTCGGGGAACTCCCGCGTATATCTCACCGGGATCGGATGGCCGCCAAGAGGATTGTGTCCCCAGGGCTTCACAGCATCCAGGTAATAGCACGATGCGTTCAATGCCCGTGCCAGTGCATCCGTTTGGATCACACGCCGCCCACCCTGCATAAACGTGCTCGCCGCGATGTCCTGGTCACTGTATTTCGTGTTGGGCTGATCCCTGTCTGCGTTTACGGGCGTATCGCTCATGATATCCTGCAACTCGCCTTCCGCGACCTTAGGGCTGTGCTGCACCATGCTGGGGACTTCCTCTACGGGCGCGGGTGCCGGGGACGCGGGGATCGGG